>OHTO01000163.1_pt1 | contig 19453 bp, 18 predicted proteins | sample 1578981 | NCBI WGS metagenome assembly OHTO01 (sample SAMEA3879573, study PRJEB24766) | human gut metagenome | biome: human-associated habitat; feature: feces | place: USA | collected 1985/1987
GGTCAAAACGGAATTTTGCGGATTCATTTACAAAGATACATACAAATTTAGGAATCCACAAAATTCAGGAAAGAAAATTTTGATTTTAAATTTTACAATTTCACATCCACAAATAAACACAAATCCAAAAACCGATAACCAGGAAAGACATCTCTTTATATACATATATATTTACAATCCAAAACACACCTGTATATTTCTTTAATAAAGACATCTATCACACTGATTATGTGTTTATTACAATATTGTAAAACAAAACAAGAATGAGAATATTCAATTAATTTAAACCAAAAGGAAAATGAATACATCCACATACAAAACATCTATAAACGCTATTTTACTAAGTTTCAGCAACTTGCAATGTAATAAAATGAGTGCATATTTATAAGTTTACATTTACACTTCACAATTTTCAATCCAAAAATCAACCATTTTACATTTGAATATCTACATATATCCGATATTTGTTTGTAATTTAAATACATATTTGCAAATCTATACTTAAGGATTTACATTCAGAGATTCGTCTACGTAAATTATAAAATTGGCTAAATGTAGATTTTTGCGGATTTTTCCCTTCTATTTGGCCGCCATTTCCCTATTTCGCCCGAGTGTTCAACTCCAAGGTTTTTACGCGATTCTCAGGCCGTTCATTTCACAATTAAACACCTGAAAATGAAGAAATATCTTCTATTTTTAGCAGTTGCCCATTCCGCGCAAATAAAATTAGTATTACACAATTTTGCTTTATATACATTGCAATTCCATTATTAATTATCATTAGAAATTCCATATTTTTCTGGTGTGGCCCGCATCCTATTGAGGCATTTACCTTTTTATATTGATTCTGGTTTATTCTCCTTCATCCTCTCCCCCACCCTGGCGGATTCTTGTGGACTGCGCAACGCCTTGTTGCGCTTTTCAATCAAGCCCCAATGCCAAGCAAGTGTCTTCCACTTTCTCTCTGCCTGTTTGCCTGCAAGCCATTTTCACCAAGGTAAGACATCGGTAAATCCATGCACCGCGCAGAAACAGATTGAAAGGCTTCGCCTCATCCAGCCATTCGGCTGAGATGAACGGCAAGACTTTCCAGGCATCACGCCCTTCCATCCCCCACCCCTTTAAGTAGGTGTTCGAAATTAGTTTATAAGTAGGTGGTCAGAATTATTTTTACATTTGAAATGTTCTATCGGGATGCAGATACGCCACCTTGGGTGAAGGAGCAATGCGGGCATTGCGACTGAAAACAAGGTAAGTAGATGCGCCCGAGAGGACGTTTCAAATGTAAGAATAATGCTCTTGGCATATATTATAAAAATAATTTTGATTACCTACTTATTGAATTGTTGTATTATTTTGTTCCTACAACTGTCTTGAAGAAGGAGCTTAGTGGACTACGTGACTGATGAAAGGCAGATGTAGGAACAAATAATACGGCAAGGCAATATCAAACTGGGGTCCCCCGACTTGGATACTGTAAAATAATTTTGAACACCTACTTATTACCAGATCATGCAACACGGCACGCTCCCTGCAAAGATACGACATCGCCAAATCTCGCTTCAACTTTATGTCACTTAACGCCGCTCAAAAACCGCCACAAATTTCAGATTTTCAATGCGATAAGTAGATATTTAAGATCACACATATTATCTTGCCGCATTCCTTTGCCCCATCAGCAATCTCTCATCAACCACGTAGCCCGCCACGTTTCTTCTTCAAGACTGCTGCAGAGATAAATGAATGCGGCAAGGCAACATCAACCTGGGATTCCTCTACGCGAATAGTAGAAAATAATTTGGAATACCTAATTTTAAAAGAACCTCCCCACCCCAATCCATGTCTCTCCCAATCCTCTCCTTATATTTTCCAACGAACACCGTCCCAGATACGAGCGCGTCTGCTCCCAGATACGAATGCGTCTGCCCCCAGACGCGGATGTGTCTCGTCCCGCATTCGCCAAGAAGTATAGGAGAAGAAACGAACAGAAATACCTCAAAGCCCCTGTTTACAGGGCATCTTACGAGAAAAGCAAATATAAACATTTCCAGAAACTGCCAACTCGCCCATTTCTGCAATCCGTTTATCAATAAAACAAATTCAGGCGATTTTCCCATGCAATGGCTTGAGCGATGAACGCAGCAACAAAATAGCCAGCAAAGCCGCATCCAAGTTCTGTCCCTCCCATCTGGCTGTCGGCACTTTGAAAATACCATTCTCGGTAAACTCCAAATGACAGCCATCCTCTTCTTCCCAGAAATCCTTAAACAAAAAGAGCGCCATCTCTATTAAGAAATGGCGCTCTTTAGTTGTTATTTTGATAAGTATTTTTTCAGCTTTCCTTTGCCCTTGTATTTCACTTTGCCATCAATGCAAAATAAAATAGAAGAGCTCCCGCATCAGTTCGCCGCACGTTGTTGACGATGTGCTGTCAACGCCCTTCGACCGAGCATCCGTTCTGCGAATCTCCCCAATGATCTTCATCACCTTCACACCGGAGTAGGCTTTCATCGGCGGCAACACATTTTTCCGAACGCCCCACTCGGACATCCCAAGCCACGCGGCAATACCGTGTTCACTCTTATCTGGCGAATAATAGGCCAACATCACGTTTGAAAAGTATTTAAACAGCATCGGAAGCGTCTTTTGAATGTTGTACACTTTCGGATTACTGTCAAAATATTTCGCAATCAGCATCACTTTGGCGATGTCTTTTCGCCCAAGCGCGTCCTGCAGTTCGAAAATATTAAATTCCTTGCTGATGCCGACATGGCTCTGAACCATGGCCTCCGTAACGATTTTTTGCCCCTCTGGAAGGGCGATGAAGAGTTTGTCGAGCTCGCCCGCCATGCGGTTTAAATCGTTCCCCACATACTCTGCCAACATCATGACGGCCTGTTCTTCGATGCCAATGCGTTTGCGCTGCGCATACGATTTAATGAAAGCGACGAGCTGACGCTCGTTCAGTTTGGGAGACTCATAAAGCACCCCCTGCTTCTCAATCATCGAGGCCACCTTCAGGCGCTGGTCGATTTTGCCGTTTTTGTAGCAAAAGATAAGCACGGTTGAGGGCTGAACGCTCTTCAAATAAAACTCCAAGCGCTCCAAATTTTTCAACCCCTGCGCTTCTTTCACCATAACCACCAGTCGCTGCGCTCCCATCGGAAATCCTTTGGCAGCATTAATCACCGTGTCGATGTCAGTTTCCATCCCGAAGAAGGTAAGAAGATTGAAATCGCGCTCGTCTTTTTTCAGCACCGCGTCGACAATGAAGTCCGACACGCGGTCAATATAGTAGCTCTCCTCCCCCATCAGAAAATAAACTGGCTTCAGTTCGCCAGCCCTCACTTCCCGAATGATGGTTTCATAAGTCACACCCGTTTTCTTTCGGGCAGAGAAAGATGTATTATATGCCATTACTTAATCTAAATAAGTAGGTGTTCCAAATTAGTTCAAACTGGGTTTCCCCTGCATGGATACTATAAAATAATTTTGGACACCTACCTAAATCCATAAATCAGCAGATGCCGCCTTATTTCTGTTCCGTTCAAGTCCGCGCCATTGTCGCTGGCCACCTGCCACGCTCCTTTGCGTTTCTCACCAATCGTATTTCAAATGGCGAACGGTCTTTCTCTCGCCGATGATCAGTTTCATGGCCTCAATGCCGATGCGCACATGTTGCGCTGCGAAATTGGAAGTCACCTTCTGGTCGCTGGCCTCCGTTTTGACACCGTCGGGGTCCATCGGATTGTCCGACACGAGCAAGAGCGCCCCTGTCGGAATGTGGTTATAGAATCCACAAGAAAAGAGCGTTGCCGTCTCCATGTCGACAGCCATAGCCCGCGTTTCGCGAAGATAGCTCTTGAAGCGTTCATCATGTTCCCAAACACGGCGGTTGGTCGTATAGACCGTACCCGTCCAATAATCATGACTATTGTCTCGCAGAGCGGTGGAAACGGCACGCTGAAGCATAAACGCCGGAAGCGCCGGCACCTCTGGCGGAAAATAATCGTTTGACGTTCCTTCGCCGCGGATGCCTGCTAAGGGCAGGATGTAATCGCCGAGATGTGTCTTATCGGAAATGCCGCCACACTTGCCCAAAAACAGGCAAGCCTTCGGATTGACGCAACTGAGCAAATCCATGATGAGCGCAGCATTCGGACTTCCGATGCCGAAATTGATCATCGTGATGTCGCCAGCCGTCACGGCACGCATGTTGGCTTCAAAGCCCACATGCGGCACGTTCATCTCGTCGCAAAACAAATCTATGTAGTTATTAAAATTCGTCAGAAGAATGTGCTGGCCAAACGCCTCCAGCGGCATTTTGGTGTAACGAACGAGCCAGTTTCCAACAATTTCTTGCTTTGTAATCATAAATAAACTCGTAAATTTGCGAATATTCCCCCTTCTGTTTTCAGAAGCTATGCGCCGTTCCACGGCACGCCTCTGAAAGCGGCGGAGTATTCAGTATGTTAAAACCAACCGCAACCGTCCCAGTGTCGACGCAAGGCCGCCACGGGGACGGTTCGTGGTGCAAATATAAACAAATGATTCCATTAAATCTCCCCTCCTTCAATATAAAAACGAAAGTGCAAGGGGGGCGCACCCTTATTTTCGACTTCCTGCGCCGCCGCTACGTCACTCTCACACCCGAAGAATGGGTGCGCCAGCACTTTGTTCATTTTCTGGTTGAACACAAGGGCTACCCTGCCGCTCTTCTCGGCAACGAAGTGGGCCTCAAGGTTGGCGGTGTTTCACGCCGTTGCGACAGTGTGCTTTATCACCGCGACGGAGGCCGCCCACGCGCCATCGTTGAATATAAAGCCCCCTCTGTGCCTATCACGCAGCAGGTTTTCACGCAAATTGCCTCCTACAACAGTGTTCTCAGAGCTGATTATCTTTTCGTCACGAACGGAATCAACCACTATTGCTGCCACATTGATTACGAGGCCGGAAACGTGGAATATCTGCGCGAAATCCCGGCTTATCCAGAACTGAAATGAGAAAGGGCTTTGCCTGGCCTGCGGCCTCATCATGCCAGCAAGAGGCAGGGCATCGGCAGACGAGCCATACCGACTCCCGCTGCTTCCGTGCCTGAAACATAATGAGGCTGGCAACCTCCATTGGAAACATCCCCTTAGATTTCCAAAAGCATGGGGCGCCCGTTTGGACGCCCCATGCTTTTGTTTTTTTATTGTTCTTTCTTCTCTCCCACCCTAAATATTTTGTAGCCAAGTGCAGCCACACAGATACTCACCAGCGGACTGACAAGATTGAAGATGCAATATGGCAGGTAAGTAAGCGTTGGCACGCCGAGCACCGTGCTCTGTGTCATACCACAGGTGTTCCACGGAACGAGCACTGAGGTGACGGTCACACTGTCTTCCGTTGTGCGGCTCAGCAGGCGGCGCTCATAGCCCTGACGGTCGTATATGCGCTTGAACATATTGCCCGTTAGAAGCACGCAGATATACTGGTCGGCCACCGCGAGGTTCAGCATCAAACCGCTGCAGGCTGTCGCACTGACCAAACTGGTGCGACCGCGAATCATGCGCACAAACAATTGCGTGATGCCACGCACCATGCCGCCGGCTTCCATGGTTCCACCGAAACACATGGCACAAAGTATCAACCAAATTGTTCCCATCATGCCGGCCATTCCGCGCGTGGCAACGAGATCCGTCAAGAGTTGGCTATCTGTTGGAATGGAAGTGCTGCCATAGACGCTCTGCATGGCGCCTTTAAACAAATCGCCGTCGGCAATTTCGCCCAACACGTCGCTCTGAAACACCAAGGCAAAAACCACGGCCAAAAGCGTGGAGAGAAACAAAGTGATGATGGGCGGCCACCGCTTGGCAATCATTATTCCCGTGAGAACGGGCACAGCAAGTAGCCAGGGCGTGATGTTGAAACGGCCGGAGAGGGCTTGACTGAATGCTGCGATTTCGCCCGTGTCGGAACCTTCGAACATCAATCCGACCACAAAAAACACCACTGAGGCAATCACAATGGAGGGCAATGTGGTGATGACCATATAGCGGATGTGCTGAAAGAGCGGAACGTTGACGCTGCCAGAAGCCAAGACTGTGGTGTCGGACAAGGGAGAGATTTTGTCACCGAAATAGGCTCCACTGATGATGGCCCCTGCAATCCATCCGTCGTCGAATCCCTGCGCACGACCGATGCCCATGAGGGCAATGCCGATGGTGGCGATGGTTGTCCACGAACTGCCAGTCATGACACTGACCATGGCGCTGATGATGCAGGAAGACACTAAAAAGACATCTGGATGGATGATTTGCACCCCGTAATAGATGAGCGACGGCACAACGCCGCTCACCATCCACGCTCCACTCAAGGCACCAATGAGCAAAAGGATGATAACGGCCGTTGCCACATTGGTGATGTTAAAGACGATGGCTTCTTCAAATTTCTTCCACGGCACTTTCAAAAAACACATGCCAATCAATACGCAAAAGGCCGAAACGACAAGAAGGGTCACCTGACTGGCACCGGAAAGCGAATCGCCCCCGTAGGCACGAACAGTGGCCACAAGCATCAATACCAAGACTATCAAAGGCAGAAGAGAAAGGAAGGCTGAAGGGGTTTTTGGAGTTTCTTTCATGTATAGTTATTCAATATTTCTTAATAAACCATGCAAAGTTAGCTATTAATTAATAAATACACAAATTTTATACAGTATGAGTTCTCTGCGTTTTTACGAAAAGGCGACTGATATGTTTTCAGAAATGCTGTCTCTATATAAGCAAGTTGGTATTCAAAAAAAACTTACCACAGAGAAAGCCTCATCCGACTTTCCGCTGTGGTAAGCAATATCAAAGGGAAGCAAGCAAGCTTACACTTCTTCCATTATTTCCGACATGTCTTTTCTGACTTTTTCCGCCCTTGGACAATCGTCTGCAATGTGTCCGATGGGGATGATGACCACGGGCTCGAAGTCTTCCCGGCCAAAATATTCATTGAATTTGGCGGGATTGAAGGCACACACCCAGCACGTGCCGAGTCCACGATCAGTGGCGGCAAGGCAGAGATGCTCGGCAGCGATGGCGACATCGATGGCACCATGTGGATAATTGTCGTACTTGCGCACCCAATTTTCCTTCACGTTCATCAGTCCGACGATATAAAGCGGCGCCGTGCGAAACCATTCGCGGTCGTAACACGCCTGAAGCTGTTTTTTCGCCGCTTCTGAACGCACCACAAGCCAACGCCAAGGCTGTTTGTTGCAGGCGGAAGGCGCCATGCGCACGCATTTCATAATATATTCCAGGTCTTCCTGGCTTACCGGTTCGGCCGTGAACTTACGGGCAGAGAAACGCTCACGGCTCAATGAAAGCATACTTTCCATAATGATGATTATTGGGGGTGACAGAGATTAAGTAATGGCAAAAGATTTTAGGGGTGTTCTATAAATTAGCTTGAGCCGATTTTACATTTATCGCGAAGCAGATTGTTGTATTTCAAAGACGAGCATAGCGAGCTATGTGAGTCTTTGAAATACAGCAAGATGCGAGTGAGAACTGTAAAAGCGGCCAAGTCAATCCTAAATAAAGAATCTCCATTAAAACTAATTTATAGAACATCCCTTAACCATTACTTATCTTGAACGCCCTCTTATTAAAATACCCATTTCATGCCAAGGCACGGACGGCACTTGAATCCGGCAACAGAACCGAAGTTGTTGCTCAACTCCACTTCCGTTCCCAAATTGAGGTTGTCAACGCCGAAATGTCTTCCGACATTATACCACAGCTGGGGTTCGCTGACGAAAACGGTGTGCTTGAGCGTTGAAGTGCCATCTTCCTGGAAGTCGCAAGCGTGGTCTTCCCACCAGAAATCAGCAAAGCCGTCGAAGGTGAGGCCCTTCAAGCCGAGGAAATCCTGGCAGGTCCAAACACCGGTCAGCTGCATGGGCACTTTGCTGTCGCTTTTCTGGATGTTCTTGTAGAGCACCTTGAAGTTGAAGGTGTTTTTAAACGATTGGTCGTGCAGGAAATAATCCACACCCACCAACCAGGCGTTGTTGATTGGATACTTGCGCGTGATGCCACCGTTGTATTCCACCTGAAGGCTCAAAGGCGCCAGTTTGGTGTTTTGCCAAAAATTCAGGCAACGGGCAATTTCCAAATAGGAGCCGCCCGGCGCAAGGTTGGGACCCTCAACGTGCTGGTCGTAATTGAAATCGGTGTCTACAAAGAAATAGGTGTTACCCCATTTGTCGCCCTTGAACATTTCGAGCGTCAGGGTGGTAAACTTGCGGTCGGAACCGAAATCGTAGAACACCTGCATGTTCACCTGCGACTTGGCAGTGAACGCGCTGCAGAGAAGCAGCGAAAAGAAAAGCAATGATTTTTTAAAAGACATCATCCTAATGCGTAATTTATAATAAACAATAAAGCCAACACCACCAACGTGACGTTGAGGTTTTTCCATTTTCCGGCACAGAGCTTGATGATGACGTAGCTCAAGATGCCAAGGCAAATGCCGTCGGCAATGGAATAACACAACACCATCGTGATCATGGTGATGAAAGCTGGAAACGACTCACTCACATCTTCGAGATTGATTTTCTTGACGGAATCAACCATCAGCACGCCAACCATCACCAATGCGCCGCTCGTTGCGGCAGCAGGGATGAGCAGGAAGAGCGGGGCGAAGAAAATGGAGATGAAAAACAAGGCACCAACAACCAGCGCAGTCAGTCCGCTACGCGCTCCCTCTGCCACGCCGGAAGCACTTTCGATGTAGGTGGTGATGGTGCTGCTCCCCAAGAAAGCGCCAACCGTCGTACCGATGGCATCACTCATCATGGCACGCTTCATTTCTGGCGTTTCCTTGCCTTCTACAGAGTGGCCGGTTTTCTGAACCAACGCCACCAAGGTGCCGAGCGTGTCGAAGATGTTGACCAGGAGGAGGGAGAAAATCACCATGATCATCTTGAGATTGAAGAATCCCGTTTCGGGATTGACGAAGGCCGAGAAGTCAAACTGGCAGAACACGGGCGCCATGCTGTGGGGAAGAGAGACGGGACTCCATGACTCTGGCATCGAGACGACACCCATCGGGATGGCCACAACGGTGGCAATCAAAATGCTGTAGAACAATGCGCCTTTCACACCTCGCACCATCAGCAAGCCGCTGAAGAGGATGGAGAAAATGCCGAGCAGACATTCATTGGAGAAACGGCCCAAACGAACAAACGTGTCGGGGTCGGCCACAATGATGTGCGCATTTTTCAATCCGATGAAGGCGATGAACATACCGATGCCGGCTGAGATAGCATAGCGCAAGTTGTTGGGGATGCACTGCATGATGAGGTCTCTCACGTTGAGAAGCGTGATGAGAATGAAGAGTATGCCCTCCACAAGCAAAACGGCCAATACCTGCTGCCACGTCAGACCCATGGCTTGGCAGAGCGTGAAAGCAAAAAAGGCGTTCAGACCCATGCTCGGCGCCTGCGCAAACGGGAGCCTTGACATGAAGGCCAGCAACACGGTGGCCACGCCGGCTGCAACGGCTGTTCCGGTGAAAAGCGCGGCCTTGTCCATTCCGGTCGTGGAAAGGATGGCGGGATTGACGGCCAAGATGTAGCACATGGTCAGGAATGTGGTCAATCCGCCAATCACTTCCACCCTCACCGACATTTTTTGCTTGTCAAATCCGAGAAGTTTTTGAAGTGTCATATATATAGTATGTAATCTGGTTTCAGAATGGGCTTGAGACACTGGAAATATGTTTCGGCAGACACGTTTATGGTGTCCTGTTCTCATTACTTACTCTGGTTCCAGCATTCCGCCCGTTAGACAAAGGCAAAAACAAAGCCTCGATTCTGAGGCGGACTCCGGCAGCCCACCGCTTCCGCATCAGAATCGAGACTTGTTTCTAAATTTTATTTGAGCAATTCAGAAAGCGTTTTATCAAGTTCCTCACCGCGCAATCCTGTTGCCACCACCTTTCCCTGCGGATCAAAGAGGATGGTTGCCGGGATACTGTTGATGCCATAGGCTTCGCCAGCCACACATCCCCAGCCCTTAAGGTCGGAAATGTGGTGCCAAGGCAAGTCCAAATGCTTGATGGCACCCGTCCATGCTTTTTTGTTATTGTCGAACGACACGCCGACAATATCAAAGCCCTTGTCGTGGTATTTGGCATAGGCGGCCTTCACATTGGGCATTTCCTTACGGCAAGGACCACACCAAGAAGCCCAGAAGTCGACTAGCACGTATTTTCCATGTCCAACAAATTCTGAGAGTTTGCGTTCCACGCCGGTTGTATCGGCACAAGAGAAATCAACCATCGGCGAACCCTTCACCTGATGTTTCCATCCGTTGATGGCCTTATGCATGGGGGCCATCATGCTGGTTTCGAAAAACGCGGGTTTCTTGTCAGCAATGGCAATGATTTCCTCACGTGGCATATCGCCGGCCACCGAACGGAACAAGATAGCTGGGAAGATGGCCTTGGGATTTTCTTCGATACACTTCTTCACCTCTGCCACCATAGCTTCCACAATTGACTTATACTCGTTGTTGATGCGGAGGCCGATGCTGTCTGGCACCTGTCCCTTCTCGCGGTAGCTGTTGTATTCCTTTGACAAAACCGCCAAGCGGGCTATTTTGGCGTTGTGGCTGGCCGACCAGCGTGTCAGGGCTTCGTTTTCAGCAGTTCCGCTGGTGGTTTGGTTTTCAATGTCAACCTTCACATTGCCGTCCAAAACAACAGGCACAGAGTTTGTTTTCTTCGCACGGACATAGGCAAACATTTTGCCCTTGGCGTCTCCGCTAAAGGAGAACTGTCCGTTTTTAACCATCGTACTGTCAATCTGACGCGACTCGGCGCTCTGAAGATATACGACAGCAACTCCCTTTGGAGCCTTGCCACTGACGGTGTACTGCTGAGCACTCGCACCTAAGGCCATTACGGCCAACGTGGCAACTAACAATTGTCTCTTCATATTGAATTTATTGTTTTTAAAATACTATTTACATAGGTGGGGCTATAAACCCGGGTGCAAAGGTAGTTTTCATTCATCAGTCTGCAAAGCATTTTATAAGGATTTTGACAACAAGTTGCTGTCCTGTTTTAATTTTGAAGGGGCAGTTATTCAGATTGGTTCAATTAAATATTGTATCTTTGCAGAAGATAGGCTACACCTTAGCATAGCGAACAAGCAAGCTTGACGCTCTGCATTCGATTTGCACTATCTTTGTAGAAGATAGGCTGCACCTCAGCCATCAGAACACCTATTATATATAAATAAGGTATATACGTCAATATAAATATGGACAACTATATCGTTTCGGCACGCAAATACCGCCCTGACACGTTTGACACCGTTGTGGGGCAGCATGCCTTGACCACTACACTCAAGAATGCCATTGCCTCAGGGAAACTGGCACATGCTTACCTGTTCTGCGGTCCGCGCGGTGTAGGCAAAACAACATGTGCCCGCATTTTTGCCAAGACAATCAACTGTCTTCACCCGAAAGAAAACGGCGAAGCATGTGGCGAATGCGAAAGCTGCAAGGCTTTCAACGAGGGACGAAGCTATAACATACACGAATTTGACGCGGCCTCAAATAACTCGGTTGAAGATATCCGCTCACTCATCGAACAGGTGATGATGCCACCGCAAGTGGGACGCTATAAAGTATTCATCATTGACGAGGTGCACATGCTCTCGTCACAGGCGTTCAACGCTTTTCTGAAAACGCTTGAAGAACCGCCCTCACACGCCATCTTCATCTTGGCCACAACGGAGAAGCACAAAATCCTGCCGACTATCTTGAGCCGCTGCCAGATTTATGACTTCAACCGAATGGAGGTGACTGACATCGTCAACCACCTCAAACATGTGGCAGAAAAGGAAGGCATAGAATATGAAGAAGAAGCGCTCGGCATCATTGCACACAAGGCCGACGGCGGTATGCGCGACGCTATGTCGATTTTCGACCAGGTGGTGAGCTATTCAAATGGGCACATCACCTATAAGAAGGTGATTGAAGACCTCAACGTGCTCGACTACGACTATTACTTCAAAATCACCGACCAGCTGCTCAAACCGGATATTCCAGCTGCAATGCTAACGCTCAACGATATTCTCTCAAAGGGATTCGATGGGAATTTGTTTGTCAACGGGCTCGCAACGCATTTCCGCGACTTGCTCGTCAGCCATGACGAACAGACTCTGCCACTACTCGAAGTGGCGGCTTCGGTGCGCGAACGCTATAAAGAACAAGCAGCACGCTGCCAACCGAAATTTCTCTTCCATGCGCTCAGACTCTGCAACCGCTGCGACCTGAGTTACCGCACCAGCAGCAACAAGCGCTTATTGGTGGAACTGACCTTGATTGAAATCGCACAAGGAGATGACGACGAGAGCTGTGGGCTTGGCCCTACGGAACGTCTTAAACCCCTATTCAAAAAGCAGCAGGCCGCCACAAAACCGGCCGCACCGCAAACCGCAACTCCTGCGGCAGTAAGCGCAAACACAGCAACAACGCAAACAACACCGCACACTCCTCAAACGGCGGTGGAGCCACAACAGATTCAACAACAGGTTCAACAACCGGCAGCACACCAAATGCCGCCGATGCCAAAGGCACAAAATCAGCCAACATCGGCACGCCCAATTGTCACGCTCTCCATTCGTCCGGAACACTACAGACAACAGCAAAACGTTCAAACTACGAAGCAAGTTGCCAGTCCGGTACAAACGACGGGCGTCGAAGAATGCCAACCGTTTGATATGAGCGACCTCTCTTACCAGTGGTATCGCTACGCCTTGTCGCTTCCGAAAGAACAGGCCGCACTGGCTGGACGCATGAAGAACATCGAACCAGCCATCGCTGACAACTGGACAATTGACATTCCCGTTGAAAACGAGCAGGTCATCCGCTTCATGAACCCAATCAAAGAGTCTCTGACGAAGCATCTGCAAACGAGCCTCCACAATTCACACATCACGCTCAACTACCGACTTATCAAACACGCTGAAGAGCGGAAAGCATACACGCGTAAGGAGGTTTTGGAATCGATGATGAAGAGAAGCCCGGCTTTGGTCAACCTCATACGTGAATTTAATTTGGCGTTGACGTAAGCGGTGTGAAAAGGTTTTCCTTGCACACACCCAACGCCATTGCTGAAGCGTTGCCAGCAGTTTGCCAAGACCGTCATTCATCTATAAAAACGAAGCGGGCAGCAGTAAATACAAAGCGAACAGCCCCTTCCCTCTGACAGATTTTTTACAAACAAGAAAACATATAAAAATGGAACAACCAAACAAGTACATCAGCGTTGCATACGAACTCTACACCGACAACGAAAAGGGCATCCACGAACTCGTGGAGAAAGCTCCGGCAGAACACCCCTTCCAGTTTATCTCTGGACTTGGTGTAGCCCTCGACGCTTTTGAAAGCCACATCGCCGCACTGAACGAAGGTGACAATTTCGACTTCACGCTCTCTGTTGACGAGGCATACGGCCCATACATTCAAGAACACGTCATCGAACTCGACAAGGCTGTCTTCTGCATCGACGGGAAATTTGACAAAAACACCATCTATCCTGGCAACATCGTTCCTTTGGTGAATGCCGACGGCAACCGTTTCCAGGGCCTCATCACGGATGTCAAGGAAGACAAAGTGGTCGTTGACCTCAACCACCCTCTTGCCGGCAAAGCCCTCCACTTCAAAGGACAGGTTGTCACTTCACGCGAAGCAACCAACGAGGAAATCAAAGATCTCATCAACAGAATGAGTGGCGAAGGCTGCGGCGGAAACTGCGGCGGCTGTGAAGGCGGATGCCACGGAGAAGGACATGGCGATGGCGAATGCTGCGGCAAACACGAAGGACATCACCACGATGGCGAATGCTGCGGTAAGCACGAAGGACACCACCACGGAGAAGGATGCTGCGGAGGCGGACACGGACACTGCCACTAAGCCGACATTATCTTTTCAATTATAGCAATTTCAAAATCGGGCGCTTTGCGGCGCTCGATTTTTCACATCCAACATTCAAAGCAAACACCCCATGAACACGTTTGGACATCTATTCAGACTGACCACCTTCGGAGAAAGCCACGGCCCAGGCATCGGAGGTGTTGTTGACGGCATGCCTGCCGGCATTGAGATTGACCTTGATTTCATACAAGAAGAGCTCAACCGACGCCGACCGGGACAAAGCAAACTCACCACTTCACGAAAGGAGGGAGACCGCGTCGAATTGCTGTCTGGCGTTTTCGAGGGACGCTCCACGGGTTGCCCCATAGGTTTTCTTGTACGCAACGAAAACCAACATTCTGACGACTACGACAACTTGCGCGACACGTTTCGCCCAAGTCATGCCGACTACACTTATTTCTGCAAATACGGCCTCCGCGACCACCGTGGAGGCGGACGCTCATCGGCACGTGAAACCATCGCCCGTTGTGTTGGCGGCGCTTTGGCCAAACTCGTGCTGAAACAACTCGGCATAAACATCACGGCATACACATCGCAAGTCGGCCCGATTTGCCTGCAACGCGACTACCATGAACTCGACTTCAGCCAAATTGAACAAAACGCCGTGCGCTGCCCTGACATGGAAAAGGCCGCAGAAATGGCGCAACTCATCTCGGAAGTTAAAGCCGACGGCGACACCATCGGCGGCATCATCACCTGCGTGGTACAAGGCTGCCCCGTTGGACTTGGATCGCCGGCTTTCGGCAAACTGCATGCCGAACTGGGCGCGGCCATGCTCGGAATCAACGCGGTCAAGGGATTTGAATATGGCGAGGGATTTGCCGGCGTTTGCGCACGTGGCAGCGAACAAAATGATGTCTTCATCCCCAACGGACACGGCGGCATCACCACACGGACAAACCACAGCGGAGGCATTCAAGGCGGCATCAGCAACGGAGCCGATATCTGTTTCCGCGTAGCATTCAAGCCCGTGGCAACGCTTCTGCGCGAACAAGAAACAGTGGACATCCACGGAAAAGAAACCATTGTCAAGGCACGCGGACGCCACGACCCATGCGTACTTCCACGCGCCGTACCTATCGTTGAAGCGATGGCTGCAATGACAATTCTTGACCATTATTTACTCAACAAAACCGTCAGGTGTTAAATACTTTTTCGTTGCGCAAGAAAAAACCATAAGAAAGCGCCACGATTGCAATCATTTATTTACATTTGCGAATAAAATCTTGTCGTGATGACAACATCTTGATTAGTTTAGTTAAGTCTAGTTTAGTTTTTGTGTTGGTTAATGGAGGCTCGGAATACCGGTGTCTCCATTAATTATTTTATAAGGGGCAGGACGATTTTTATAAGGGGGCAAGAATGGTGCGCTGATTTCATTGCGAAAATGCAGGAGTTTTTAAATGACTCGTACAATCTCAGTACCATTCTGTTGAGCCAGCATAAATTCAACGTGCTAAACGAAAGAAGGAGACAAGCGGATGTTTGCATATCGCACATCGCTTGTCTCCTTCTTTTTGTAAGATATAATATGTGGGGTTGTTTAAAGCATAAAATAGGTGAGCTCTGCGTTAGAAATCAATCTCCAAACCTACACCAAAGACATCGTTGGTACGGTGGAAATTGTCGTAACCTGTCGTTGAGTAGTTTCTGAGACCCGTAGCGATTTGCGTGAGCGCTCCTGCCTCGTGTTGGTAGGTCTGAAGTTTCTCTGTGGCAACGGCGCGTTCCACTTCCGTTGAACCTGGATTCGTCAAAATCGCCTGACACTGGGTGATGCCAGCCTGCAATTGTCCGGCCATCGGCTGCAACATGCCATTGAACTTCTGCTTCATATCGCAATAGTCGGCCATATCTTTACGGTAGTGCTGATAGAAGGTCTTGAAATAAGCCACATTGAGTTTCACGCGCTCTTTTAGGCGGAAAGCAGCTCCAAGACCAACGGAGTTTGAGTTAGTCACAAAGCTCATATCTGTGATGAAACGGCTGTCTTTTCCCAAACCATATTTTGTTGACTGCCATCCGGCGCTAACCGTCCAACGCTTGGAGAGGTCATATTCCATTCCGGCCAAAACCTCCCAACCGCCGTTCTTAAGCTGCTCATGACGACTGTTGTGCTGCGTAGCTTGACGGTCGAAATAATAGTGGAAGCCGCCATTGGCACGCAATCCGTCAATGATTTCATACTGTGCACCGAGCGCCAAGATGGCGGGAATGTCGGCTGCCACATGCAGTCCGTCGTCAAACTCGTCCAAACCGCTTGTGTTCACACCGCTGCGGTTTTTCAGTCTCAAACGTGTCTTAAACTCATATCTGGCAGAAAGGTTCCAGCGTCCCGTTTTGTAATCGACAGAAACAATCGGCGTGAATCCCCATCCGCTCTGGTCGCAGTTGAGCTCGCGGTCTCCAACCAGGGAAGCGAAATCGGGCAATCCCTGCGACTGGAAGAATTTCGCAGCCGGCATATTGACAGCGCCAGCAGGTCCCTGCACTTCTACATTGATGTTGCGCACGTAGCCATAATAGTTACAGTTGGCATAAATGACACGTCCACCCACATTGACATTCAAATTCGGGTTGATGCGATAACCGACGCCAAACTGACCGCCGAAATAATACTGGCGGCCCTGCATGTGCGTATCGAAAGAATAACCGCTCACCGCACCTGGTCTCAAAGCGCCGACCAACACCGGCACCATGGCTACCTGGCTTTCAAAAGAAGGCAGACCATCGGAGAAGTTACACTTTCCGCCACCGCCTGTCACACCCAAATGGAATGTGGCAAACCACTTTTCGCCCACGCGAGCCAAGTTGAGAGACGGCATCACAGGAGCCGAGGCCTTACCGTTAAAACGCTTGACACCATCAGGATTGTTGCGCACGCCGTTAACCGTTCCGAGCGCAAACGGACCAGCATTCTGCGGACCAAAATAAGAAGTCGTCGTTCGGCTCTGATAAGCACTCTGTATGTCGAATCCCAAATGCCAACCAACCGACATAAAACCAACGCCAGCCGGATTGGAATAGGCACCGTCAATGCCGATGGCACCATCACGCGCAGGATTACGCAAGAAATTAACGCTCTGGTTCGTGTTCGTCAAGTAACCACCAGCCTGCGCAGTGGTTGCAGCCATCAGCAAAGAGGCTGCGAGAATTGAAAATTGCTTCATTCTTCTGTTTAATTGGTAAAATCGGCGGCAAAAGTACAATTAATCTGCACAGCAACAAAATCTTTGTGCAAATAAATTGCATACAACCCGCCCTTTCGTGCAAAAATGTCTTCCACACTTGCCTTTTTAGGGGTTGGACAACACCATATTCCTCCTAAAAGTTTTTCAGACTACCCCATAAAGGAATGTTCCAACAACATGCCTCCTGCACCGCGTAACAACGCAACAGCAATGCGGTCATAACGCTACCACAGCACTACTATAACGCTTCCTCAACGCTACTACAAATAGCCAAAGAAGAAAGTTTAACGGCATAATCCTTGGCACATATAACCATAAATCGTACTTTTGTACTTGCATAAGGGAGGTCCCCGATTTCCGCCATCAAAGCACGAGCCGTTTTGCGAAAGAGCACGAGCCGTTCTCTGGAGATTTTCAAGCCACCCCATAATCAGAATACAAACAAACGTCATATATGGAAAAGAGTGATAGCGTCGTTATCATACCGACCTACAACGAAAAAGAAAATATTGAGAGCATCATCCGCGCCGTCCGCGGACTGGAAGCACACGATTTTGAAATACTTATCATTGACGACGGTTCGCCCGACGGCACTGCCGACATCGTCAAGCGGCTCATGGCTGGAGAGTTCAAAGACAAATTGCACCTCGTTGAGCGCCAAGGCAAACTGGGTCTTGGAACGGCCTACATTGCCGGATTCAAATGGGCGCTGGAACATGGCTACGACTACATCTTCGAAATGGATGCCGACTTCAGCCACGATCCTGCCGACCTACCGCGCCTCTACGCCGCCTGTCACGACGAAGGCTACGACCTCGCCATCGGTTCGCGCTATGTGAGTGGCGTAAATGTGGTGAACTGGCCTATGGGACGTGTGCTCATGAGCTATTTTGCATCAAAGTATGTGCGCTTCGTCACGGGCTTCAACGTTCACGATACCACTGCCGGTTTCAAGTGTTACAAGCGTCGTGTGCTCGCTTCTATACCTCTCGACGAGGTGCGCTTCAAGGGCTACGGCTTCCAGATAGAGATGAAGTACACCGCCTACAAAATGGGATTCCGCATTAAGGAAGTACCCGTGGTGTTTGTAAACCGCCGTGAAGGGGTGAGCAAGATGAGTGGAGGCATATTCGGAGAGGCGTTCTTCGGGGTGATGCGTCTGCGTTGGGACGGATGGTTCCGCAAATATCCCAAACCCAGAGAATAGATAAGGGCTCGCCCTTTCCCGTTTCGGGAAAAACGTTTTATGAAGCGATGAAGATACAGGAAATCAACGATATTTATGCCACGCTGCCACAGTGTGGCGCATTTCTCAAAGCCATTGCCGACGACACCGTGCATACTGTCTTTCTTGACGGACTGCTTGCGTCGTCGGCTTCGCTGTTCTTTGCGGCAGTGTCTCGGCGCAGCGACATGACGGCAGTGTTCGTGTTGCAGAACAACGACGAGGCGGGCTACTTCTATCACGACCTCACACAGGTGCTCGGCACTGACGGCGTGCTCTTCTTCCCGTCGTCGTACAGGCGTGCGGTGAAATATGGTCAGCGTGACGCAGCCAACGAAATCCTGCGCACCGAAGCTCTCAGCCGCCTCTCACGGCAGGAGGGGGCACAGGCATGCCGCTCTATGTGGTGACATGCCCCGAAGCTATGAGTGAACTCGTGGTGTCGAAGAAGCGGCTTGATGAGCGTACGCTGCCGTTGGCGACGGGACAGACCGTGAACCTTGTGGAGATACAGCGCACACTGCGCAGTTTCGGATTTGAGGAAGTGGACTATGTGTATGAACCCGGACAGTTCGCCGTGCGTGGAAGCATCCTCGATGTCTATTCGTTCAGTTCCGAACTGCCGTTCCGCATCGACTTCTTCGGCGACGAAATAGACACTATACGCACATTTGAAGTGCAGGACCAGCTCTCCAAAGACCGCCGCGACAGCGTCAGCATCGTGCCGGAACTGAGTGGAACAACCGAAGAAAAAATGCCGTTCATGAGTTTCCTGCCCTCTCATGCAGTGCTCGTGATGAAGGATTTGCTGTTTGCGTGCAGCACCGTGGAGCAGATTTATGCCGACGGATTCTCCTCACAGGCTATGACGGAAAGGCTTGAGGGTGCAACGGAGATGGAGCAACAGCAGATAATGCGTGACATGAAGAAGGACAACCAGCTTGTCAGCGGCTCGCAGTTCCGCGAGGGTCTGAAGCGTTTCCGCATAGTGGAGTTCGGACATTCACCATCGCTCACGCCCGATGTCACACTGCATTTCGACATAAGCCAGC
>OHTO01000181.1_pt1 | contig 18148 bp, 10 predicted proteins | sample 1578981 | NCBI WGS metagenome assembly OHTO01 (sample SAMEA3879573, study PRJEB24766) | human gut metagenome | biome: human-associated habitat; feature: feces | place: USA | collected 1985/1987
GGAGATGAAGGCACACGTACCCGAGGGGGTGAAGACCTACACCTACAGCCGCGACGAGGGAGACTTCCACGCTGCCAACATCCGCATCGGCGACGGCAAGATCGTCTTCGACTTCGTATCGCCGCTGGAGACGGTGACCCAAATTTCGCTGGGCCATCCCGTACCCATCAATATCGAGAATAGTGTCGCCGCCATGGCAATGGCACAACTCAACGGCTGCACGGCGGAAGAACTGCGCCGCGGCATGGAGACCTACGCGGGGGTGGAGCGTCGCTTCGACTTCAAGATCAACAACCCACGCCACGTGTTCCTCAGCGACTACGGCCACCATCCGAAGGAGATCCTCCAGTGTGCCAAGAGCCTGAGGGAGCTCTATGCACACCGCAAACTGACGGTCATCTTCCAGCCTCACCTCTACACGCGCACCCGCGATTTCTATGCAGATTTCGCCGATGCGCTGAGCCATTTCGACGAGGTAGTGCTCACAGAGATCTATCCCGCCCGCGAACAGCCCATCGAGGGTGTGACCTCGAAGCTCATCTACGACCACCTGCGCGAGGGGGTGGAGCGCACGATGATAGCCAAGCACGACGTGGCGGAGTGGGTGCGCAGCCGAGACTTCGACGTGAGCGGGAGACCTCAACGACTATGTGCCCGAGATAACCCGCATACTGGAGGAGAAGGAAAAAGCATAACGCACAACAGGGAGGTATCGTGAGAGTCAATGTAAACTGGAAGCGCGTGCTGTTTGTCGTGGTGGACCTGATACTGGCCGCCTACCTCGTCATGGCCGTGACGTTGTGGAACACGCCGGCCTCGGCCTCCAGAGTCTGCTCCAAGGTGGATGTCAACATCTCCGACGCCAACAACGTCGGATTTCTGAGCGCAGAGGAGATCAAGCATATCCTCACGCAGCAGGGCCTCTATCCGCTTGGCAAACCGATAGCGGGGATCTCTCCACGATCCATCGAGGAGGTGCTCCGCACCAGTCCCTTTGTCAATACGGCGGAGTGTCACGTCACGCAGAACGGACACGTCACGATAGCCCTCACACAGCGCGTGCCCATCATCCGCATCAAGAGCAGCAGGGGCGACGACTACTACATCGACGACAAGGGAGGACCGATGCCCAACTCCAAATATACGAGCGACCTGATCATCGCCACGGGCCACATCAGCCGATCCTTCGCCCGCAACTACCTCACACCGATGGCCAAGGCCATCATGGCCTCTGACTTCTGGAGAAACCAGGTTGTACAGATCAACGTGCTGCCCAACAGAGGTATAGAGCTGGTGCCACGCGTGGGAGACCACATCCTCTACCTCGGCCGGTTGCCCGAAGGTCTCCAGCGGTCGCAGATCGAGACAGCAGTGACGGAGTTTATGGACAAGAAACTCACCCGCATACAGAAGTTCTACCGCTACGGACTCTCGCAGACGGGATGGAACAAGTATAGCTACATCGATGTGGAGTTTGACAACCAGATCATTTGCAAGAAACGACAGTTAGAATAATTAAATAAGGAATATATATATGGCAGAATTTATTGTAGCCATTGAACTGGGGTCGTCCGTTTTCCGGGGGATTGCCGGCAAGAAGAATCTCGACGGGAGCATCACCGTGCAGGCCCTCGTCAAGGAGGATGCGACGCAGTGTATCCGCAAGGGAGTGGTCAACAATATCGACAAGACCGCTACCTGCCTGAAGAATATCGTGGCCAAGCTCAGCAAGACCATGAAGCAAAACATCAGCCATGTGTATGTCGGAGTAGGCGGCCAGTCGGTGCGGAGCGTGCGCAACGTGATTGTCAAGGACCTGCCCACGGAGACGATTGTCGATGGCGATATCGTAGATGGACTGATGGACAGCAACCGCGGCATGGACTATCCCGACCTGGAGATCCTCAACGTCGTCACACAGGAGTATAAGGTCGGCAACCAGTATGTCGTCGATCCTGTGGGAATCAAGGGCACACGGCTGGAGGGCAACTTCCTCAACATCGCCCAGAGAAAACTCTTCTACAGCAACCTCAACGAGGCTTTCGACAAGGCGGGCATCGCCATTGCCGAGATCTTCCCCGCACCGCTGGTGCTGGCCGACAACGTGCTCTCCGAGTCGGAGAAGCGCGGAGGCTGCGTGCTGGTGGACCTGGGAGCTGACACAACGACGGTGTCGGTCTATCACAAGAGCCTGCTGCGCCACCTGGCAGTCATCCCCCTGGGCGGCAACAACGTCACCAAGGATATCACGGCACTGAAGATGGAAGAGCGCGAGGCAGAACTGCTGAAGCTCAAGCACGGATCCGCCTATACCGAGATAGCCGACATGGATCCTGCCCTCACCTACTCCATCGACGGCGAGCGCACCATCGAGAGCAAACAGCTCATCGAACTGGTGGAGGCACGCGTGGAGGAGATTGTGCAGAACGTGTGGCATCAGGTGCCCGCGGAGTATGTCAGCAAACTTCTGGGTGGCATCATCCTCACGGGTGGCGGTTCCAATATGAAGAACATCGAGCTGGCTTTCAAGAAATACACGCACATGGACAAGATACGCAAGGCGCGCTTCGTCAACCTGGCCATCAAGTCCAACATCGCCGACATCAATAAGCACGACACTACGCTCAACACCATCATCTCCCTGCTGGCCAAGGGCGACATGAACTGTGCAGGTGGACCAATCGTACACCAGCAGTCCACAGGAACAGACCTCTTTGGCCAGACGACTACGACAACGACCACCCATCCGACCACCAACGGCGAGGGTGGCACACAGCCGCATACGGGCGGCGACAATGGCGGAAACGGTGGAAATAACACCCAGCCCACACCACCTCCCGCACCAGGGCCCACACCTGCTCCAGAACCAACTCCCGCACCCGAGAAGTCTGGCTTCTTTTCGAAACTCGCCAATAAGCTAAAGGGCTTTGGCGGCAAGATCTTGGAGGCTGAGGAATAGAACGGAAACTGCCAAGCGCAGGCTACGAGAAGAATACTATCAAGATAACTTTGAACAACAATGATGGATAAAGATAAAGACAACATGGCCACGCTGGCCGATCATCTCGACTTCGGCGAGCCGGATCGTCAGAACAGCATCATCAAGGTGATCGGTGTGGGTGGTGGAGGCGGCAACGCCGTAAACAATATGTACAAGCAGGGCATCCACGACGTCTCGTTTGTGGTCTGCAACACCGACGCACAGGCCCTGAAGGACAGTCCCGTCCCCGAGCGACTCCAGCTGGGCAGCGAGGGTCTGGGAGCAGGCAACCGACCCGAGAAGGCGCGCCTGGCTGCCGAGGAGTCGATAGACGACATCAAAGCAATGCTCAGCGACGGCACGAAGATGGACTTCATCACTGCGGGCATGGGCGGCGGCACAGGCACGGGAGCAGCACCGGTCATCGCCCAGGTAAGCAAGGAACTGGGCATCCTCACCGTCGGTATCGTCACCATCCCCTTCAAGTTTGAGGGCAACAAGAAGATCGACCAGGCACTCGACGGCGTCGATGAGATGGCAAAGCACGTCGATGCGCTCCTCGTCATCAACAACGAGCGACTGCGCAAGGTCTATCCCGACCTCAGCCTCCTCAACGGCTTTGCCAAGGCCGACGACACGCTGAGCGTAGCAGCAAAGAGCATTGCCGAGATCATCACCGTCCGCGGACTGATAAACCTTGACTTCAACGACGTGCGCACCGTACTCAAGGATGGTGGCGTAGCCATCATGTCCACGGGCTTCGGCGAGGGCGAGGGACGTGTGCGCAAGGCCATTGACGACGCACTCAACTCACCGCTGCTCAACGACAACGATGTCTATAACTCGCAGAAAATCCTCCTCTCCATAGCCTTCAGCAGCGATAATGGCACCGACGGACTGGCCATGGAGGAGATGAACGAGATCAACGACTTCATGAGTCGCTTCGGATCCAACTTCGAGTTGAAGTGGGGTATTGCCATCGACAACACCTTGGAGAAGAAGGTGAAGATCACCATCCTCGCCACGGGCTTCGGCCTCGACGACCTGGAGGATGTGGCCAGCTACCATAGCCGCCTGGACAAGGCGCGTGCCAAGGAGGAGGCACAGAAGAAGGCCGAGCAGGAGGAAGCCGACGCGGAGCGTAGCAACAGACGCGACAAATACTATCGTGACAACGGAGACAAACTGACCAAGGCACGTCCACACATCTACCTCTTCTCGCAGGACGACCTCGACAACGAGGACGTGATCCTCGACGTAGAGTCGATTCCCACCTTCAACAGGACCAAACCGATGCTGAATGAAATCAAGAAGAAGTCGGCTCCCGAGCAAGTCCGAGAGGAGCAACCGGTCAAGGACAAAGTGGAGGGAACCATCCGCTTTGAGTAAACACTAGTAAGGATCGCTAATTGAAGGCGATTTCCATCCACCAACCCATACAAGGGGAGGCAGGTCCGTTAGTCTCGGAACTGCCTCCCCTTGTCGCATTTCCCAAGAAATAGTCTTGGTTGTTATTAGGAAAAGATGTACTTTTGCCTAGAAGAAGGTTTTGTCCAGCGACGTTGAATGTGCGTTCAGCGTCACAGAACCTGCATTCGACGTCGTCGAATGTCTATTCAACGTCGTTGAATAGACATTTTACTGAGGGATAAATACTGGCGCAGAGGCAATCCACGGAGAATTCCCCCTGCGCCCTTTAATCACAGAATGCAGAAGAAGAAATAATGCAGACTGCGTGGAAAGAGATAACAGAAGCAGCAACAAGAGGAAGCCTGTGAAGAAAGAAGAAGCGCGCGAGCACTATCCCCTCATTCCGCCAGGGCTGACACCAAACTCATCCTTGAAGCACTTGTTGAAATAGGATGGCGAGGTGAAACCCGTGGCGTAGGCTATCTCTGCGATGGAGCGGTCGGTCGTCGTCACCATCGTGCGCGCCTTCATCAGTCTGGCCTTGCGCAGGAGTTCCACGGGCGTCTTGCCCGTGAGTACCTTCACTTTGCGGTAGAGTTGCACGCGCGAAAGGCCGATCTCCTCACCCAGCCGCTCTACCGAGAAGTCGGAGTCGGCGAGATGCTGCTGGATGATTTCCCGCAGTCTTGTCACGAAAGTCTTATCCTGCGAGCAGAGCCGTTCCTCCTCGGCCGCCTCCGCCTTATCGCCCGAGAAGAGAGAGCGCAGCAGCGTGCGCGAGCGCAGCAGGTTGTCGATACGCGAGAGGAGCACCTGTCCTGAGAAAGGCTTCGTCAGATAGGAGTCGGCGCCCGTCTCGTAACCCTTCTCACGCTGTTCGGGCAACGAGCGCGCCGTGAGCAAGACGACGGGGATATGGCTCGTCGCAATGTCCTCCTTCAGTTGACGCGTAAACTCCAGGCCATCCATGACTGGCATCATCACGTCGCAGACTATCAACTTCGGCACCTCGTGCCGCGCCTTCTCCAGGCCTTGGCGACCGTCTGCCGCCTCCGAGACATTATACCGGTCTTTCAGGATAGACCGCAGATAGGCCCTCATCCCGTTGTTGTCATCGATGATGAGTACCAGCGGGCGGTCCGCATCGAAGTCTTCGGCATTGGTGATGCGATCCGCCGCCTCCTTAGCATTGATATCCTCGGGCACATAGCTATCGTCTACCAGTTCCCGCTCCGCCACCGGCCTTGCCTCGCGATCCTTGGCAGGGTCGTAGCCTGGCTGGGCGGCAGGCAGCGATATAAAAAACCTTGTGCCCTCTCCCTCGTTGCTCTCCACGCGGATGTCGCCATGATGGAGATCCACGTAGGCCTTGACCAACGACAGTCCGATCCCCGTCCCGCCGACAGCACCGCGCGCCTGGAAAAAGCGGTCGAAGAGATGAGGCAGCGCCTCCTCCTCAATTCCCTTGCCCGTATCGCTCACGCTGAGCACATACTGCTTGCCGTCGTAGGACAATGCCGTTGTGATCCGTCCGCCCTCAGGCGTATATTTTAGCGCATTCGACATTAGGTTGAAATAGATATGCTCCAGCTTGTCGCGGTCAGCAATAATCACAGCATCCTGTCTCACCTCCGAGACGTCCACATCGATCGTGATCTTACGGCGAGCCGCCACCGCCCGGAAGTCGTTGGCCCATGTCGCCAGTTCCCGCTGCAGGGCGAAGCGGTTAAGATGCAAGTGCGCCTTGTTGTTCTGTACCTTGCGGAAGTCGAGTATCTCGCCCACGAGTTGTATGAGGATGCGCGTGTTGCGCCGCACCATCTCCAGCATCATGCGATGCGCTCCCTGCACGGTGTCGTCCTCCAGTAGCTGATCAGTCGGTCCGGCGATAAGCGTCAGCGGCGTGCGTAGCTCGTGGCTCACATTGGTGAAAAACTGCAATTGCGTCTGCGTCATCCGCTCCATCTCCTCTGTCATCTGTCGCTGCTGATCCATAGAAGCATTGAGCTGGCGGTTGATGCGCGCCTTGGCCACATAAGCCCTGACGGCCAAACCACAGGCCACGACGAGCAGCACGACGAAGAACAAGAGCACCAGGAGGTAGCCACGCTGCGTATTGAAGTCGTCGGCTGCCTTGTCGATACGCGAGCGGAGTGTGGCGAGGTGGTCCTGCTGGCGCATGGTCTCATCGTTCTGCATGAGTAGCACGCGGGCGTTGTCACGGGTGACAAGGGCCGAAGAGAGACGGTTTTCGCGCTGATAGCCCTTTCCCTCAAGGATATTCATTGCCAGCCTCATCACCTCGTCGCCACGCGTCGGATAGATATAGGAAGCAAAGAGCGTCCCGTCCTTGACGAGTTCCAGTCCGGCTCCCTTCTGCGGCATGGCGTCGATTCCGCAGAAGCGGATGCGCTGGAGGTCCAGTCCGTGCTCCTGCGCTGCCCGACGTGCGCCCATCGCCATACGGTCGTTGGGCAAAGAGGCAGTCGAAATCGGGATGCGGACTACGCAGCAGCGAGTCCATGGCCCGGAAGCCTCCCTGCTCCGTCCAGTCGGCGTGGAGCTTAGCCACGATGTCGATCGAGGGACGCACGGCAACTACGCTATCGAAGCCCTCCGCCCGCTCTATCGCCGGCGACGAAGACGAGAGTCCACACAACTCCACCACACGTCCTCCTTTGGGCAGCGCACCCGCCAGGTATTCTCCCATCGACGCGCCAATCTCACGATTGTCGGCACCGATATAGGCCGTATATTTGTTGGATCGCGTACGGCGGTCGAAGATGATCACAGGTATTCCCTTCTCATAAGCACGGTCGATGGCGGGAGAGATCGAGACCTGTCCTGGCGCCACGATGAGCAGATCGACCCCCTTGTCCACAAAGCGGTTGATCTGATCCGTCTGCAGCCGTACGTCGTCGTTGGCCGAGGCGATATCGAGATCCATATTATTATAGTATAGGGCCGCCACCCGCAGTTCCTGGTTGAGTTTCTCGCGCCATACGTCCTCCGAACATTGCGAGACACCGATGACATAACGTTTCTTCCCGCCAGTACAAGAGGCCAGAAGGGCGAGGGCTGCCATCAGGGCAGCGATATAAGCGAAATGCTGAATAGACTTTAGCATAAAACGGCTTTTTAGTATATTTGGGCGCCCAAAATTACATAAAAAAGACAAGACAGGCAAACAATTTGTGTGCTTTTTGCATTTCCCAGATTCTAAGGCCCTTCGTCCGGCCCTATGCCAGCAGAAGAAAACGCTTTCCCTTCTTCCACCCAGCAAGCGAAAAGTAGCCTTCACGACCGCACCAAACAGCAAGGCGAGGAACAGGAAACACTTCCTGTCCCTCGCCATTATCAGAAGACGGCTGAGCGGTCTGCCATGGCCTTAGGATAGCCCACCAGCCTTTTTTCTCTCTTTCATTGAGATATCCCCATGCATCGGGGGCACATACCGCTTACAGGCCCAGACGATAGGCCGTAAGGTTTTTCACCTCCGCCTTGCCACCCTCGGCATAGACCTTGATGTGGTTATAGGGCGCGGTGGGGAACACCAGGTTGGTCATGGCGATGCGTCCGCCATCTACAAAGAGCTCGACGGAGCATTTATCGACAAAGACATCCAGATGGTAAGTCTTGCCACCCTGTGCTGCCACGGGGGCCTCAGCACAGCAGCCATTGCCAGCAGAGTGGTCGTCGTCACAGAGTGCGAGCGGAGCCCATGTGCCGAGGGCGAAGTCGTTTTTGTAGTTGACGACAAGGTCCTGCGACAGTTTTCCCTTCATCTCGCCAGCTGCCTCGGCACGCTTCTCGATATCGTGGCGCTCGGCCAGCCGACCAAAGTCGGTGAGTCCGCTCTCCGAGCGGTCCATGACGACGCGCTTCTTCTTGAGGTCGAGATAGAGGACCGTGCGCTCCTCCTTGTCGTTGTAGAGCACGATCCCGACCACATCGGCCTCCTTCGGCGTCACGTCGGCCTCCAGCTCGAAGGCTCCGTCGCTACCCTCGAAGAGGTTGCGCTGAACATAGGGGTTGGCGTTGTCCACGGCCACGTTGCCCAACTGCTTGGTCTCCTTGCGCAGGGCGCGGGCCTCCTCCACGACATTGGCCGAGACATAGGTCTCGCCATGGTTGGAGAACAACTTCAGTTCGCGCGGCAGCGCGTTGGCGCCACGATACTGATGGATCGGAGTGGCATTGGCATACTGCCAGTTGCTCATCCAGGGCACGGCAACGATGCGTCCTCCAAGGTTGGAGAAGGTCACGGTGGCGTAGTGGTCCTTGCCCCAGTCGAGCCATTTCACGGTGGTAGGCTTCGAGTCACACTTGAACTCCTTGCCGTCAAACTCTCCGACGAAATACTCCGTGGCCGAACCGCCAAAGACGAAACCTGGGTTGACGTTGACGATCATGACATACTTCTTGTTGGCTGGGTCGCCATCGACGGCCAGCGGGAAGAAGTCGGGACACTCAAACTGGTTGGGCTGGGCTCCGAAGCCCTCGCCCCACTGGCTTACGTAGGTCCACTTCTTGAGATTCTTCGACTGATAGAAGCGCATGTTCTTGTCGGCCGACACGATCATGTACCACGACTTCGTGGGCTCATACCAGAAGATCTTCGGGTCGCGGAAGTTCTCCAGTCCGTCGAACGGCGTCACCACGGGGTTGCCCTTATACTTGATGAAGGTGCGTCCGTTGTCCTTGCTGTAAGCCATACACTGCACCTGCACCTGCTTGCCGTTTCTCATGCTGTGGGAAGTGTAGTAGGCGATGATTGCGTTCTTGCCGAATCCTGCCGAGTTGCGCGTATCGACGATGGTGCTTCCCGAGAAGATGTGTCCCATCGGGTCGCGGGCGATGGCGGGGTCGAGATGATCCCAGTGTACGAGGTCGCGGCTGACGGAGTGGCCCCAGTGCATGTTGCCCCACTTCGATCCGTAGGGGTTGTACTGGAAGTAGAGATGATACTCCCCATCCTTGTAGGTGAGTCCGTTGGCGTCGTTCATCCATCCGTAGAGCGGCGTGTGGTGATAGACGGGGCGGTAGTAGTCCGTATTGGTCGTGTCGAAGGTGTCCGATAGTTTCATCTCCTTCAGTGCCACGGCGTCTTTCGGCAGTCCTACGATCTTCACCACTGCCTCTTTGCCCTGCGTGAGGGCGAAGGGCACGCAGTAGTCGGTCTTGCCCACGGCCAGTCGGACGTCCATCCAGGTGTCCGTGGCCTTGCCGCTATAGAGCTGCAGCTGGGCCTCGGGACGCTCCTCCTCTATGGGGAGGATGAGATACTTCGTCGGGTTCTCCACCTTGATGATCGTGGTGTCGCCCTTCTGTGTGGTCTGCAGGGTCTGTGCCGTGGCCGAGAGGGCCACGAGTGCTCCTGCCGAAAGCAGATACTTGATCTTCATTGTCTTATGATTTTAGTCGTGAAACATTTGGTTAGAATTTCAGTGTGGCCGAGAGCTCCACGGTGAACGGGCGGAGGTAGGAGCCCGTCATGAGCTGGTTGTTGATGCCCTTGGCCTCGTCTTTGGTGATGAGCTCCGCACCAGCGATGCTACCCTTGGCACCCGTCTGGTTGAGGAAGTTGACCACGGTGCATCCGAGCGACAAGCGCTTGCTGGCCTGCCAGTTGACACCACCGAAGGTCTCCCAGTGGCCGTTGAAGTAGTAGGCCTCGTTGATGTTGGCGTAGGTCTTGGAGAAGTAGCGGAAGGAAGCCCAGAGCTTCAATTCCGGCGTGATCATGTAGCTGGGGTCGAGCTCGATGAGCACCTGCGGCACCTCTGCCACGATATTTCCCGTTGCGTTGATCTTTCCCTCGTAGCCGCTTGCAAACTTCACGCTGGTCTCATACTTCTTGTAGGTCGGTTTCTGGTAAGTGAATAGGAAGTGGAAGTCGAATCCTTTGAAGGGGTGTGCGACCACGTCGGTGGTCCAGCCCCACGTCTGAATGTCATAGGTCAACGGAGCAGCCTTGATTTCTCCGTCATGCTGAAGGTTGAGCGTAGAGTTGTTGTTGGTCTTTGAAATGTATGAGAAGAGAGAGGTGAGACTCAGCCACGGGTTGTTGTAGTAGATACCTGCGCGTCCCAGAGGCACGCTGATTCTGCCCGTGTTGGGCATCGTGGCGGGCGCGAAGGTCGAGATCGTGGGGTGCTGCACGATGTAGGTGAAGTCGCCCGTGAATCCGAAATTCTTCGTCAACTTGTAGGTCAGCGCTGCTGTGAAGTCGTAGTTCACCCAGTTGTATGCCATCTGCGTCGGTGCGATCAGCGTACCGTCGGGAGCGGTGGTGCCGAGGTAGTAGTCGGCAAAGCGTCCCACATATTCGCCGGCCGCGTTCTTGACCGCGGCGTTCTCGCCCTTCAGTCGCTGCCACTCGATGCGCGCGCCATAGTAGGCATTGAGCTGCGGCGTGATGTCCCAGTCGTGTGTGAAGTAGAAGGCCAGTTTGTTCTCGTGTCCCTGATAGTACTCCGAGGCATTCTTGTTGAAGTCGTAGAAGATGCTCTGGCGCTTGCTGGCGTCCCAGAGGCGCACGGCGTAGGATCCGTCCTCGGGCACGCTTTGGTCGTACATTGTCGTGTTGGAGCAGTAGTCGATGTGGTAGTACCATTCGTTCACGCCGATGCGCAGCGTGGAGGTGCGGAAGGTCTTTGAGAGTTCCGAGGTGAGGAGCATCTCGTTGATGGTACCTGCGTTGAGACACGACATACGCGTCTGGACGTAGCGTCCGCCGTAGCGCTGCGGCTGTCCCATGGCGTCTTGCTGCATGTACTGGTAGTTGGCGGCTGCACCATCGGCCTGGAGGTCGATGAGCTGCATCGGGGTTTGGTAGACCAAAGCACCCCGGGCGTGGTCGAAGCGGAAGGCCGTCTTCCAGTTGAGCCCATTGTCGAAACGGAAGTTGTTCAGGAGCGAGAACTCCGAAGATCGGTTGCCGCAGTAGTCATAGAGCGAGGTCTGCCGCAGCGTGCCAGTGCGCATATCACGATAGGTGATGTTGGCATCGACGGGGAGATAGGAAGTCGTTCCGAGCTTGAAGTCACCAAACTCCTTCACGCTGCCGTCGCCGACATAGATGAATGGAGCCGACTGCATGGCGTAGTTGTAGACGGGGTGGGAGTTGGCATACTTGTACATTGCCGTCAGCTCGCCCCTTCCTGCCGCGTAGCGCTGGGTGAGGGCCAGCTTGTAGATCTGCGTGCGGTCCTGATACTGCGAGGAGCGCACCTTGAAGGTACCTGGGTCGAAGTCCTGGTACATGCTTGCACTGTAGAAGAGATCCTTGTTGAGCGATCCATTCATGTTGAGCGACATCTCCTGCAGGCCAAAGTGGTTGGTCTTGTAGTTGAACGTACCCTGAAATCCCTTCTGTCCGAGCTGCGTCTGCGAGTTGACGGCATAGCCGATGTTGCCAGTGGTGATAGCCGTCTCTGAGATCTTCAGCAGTCCGACATGGGAGAGGCTGGCATCCGAGCGCCACGTGGCGTTGACGGTGTGGGGATTGGTGGCATAGGTAACGGGGAGTCCGTTCTCCAGCACATTGACGTCGGCGGAGGGGAGTCCGATCTGGATCTCGCGCGGGCCGTTGGCGCTGGCCGCGTTGAGCATCACGTTGCGGTCGCCCTCCTCCTTGGAGTGGTCCGTCCGCTTTCCTTCATTCTGCGCGCTGGCCGCGGTTGCCATAATGGAGGCAAGAGCCAAGGCGCCAAGTTTTGCTGTGTTGAAATGTTGCATAACGGTTCAGTTATTGTTTACGGCTGCAAAGTTACGCAGATTGACGCCATCAGGGGTTAAAATTCCGTTCATCGGCATTCACTTTTGTTACATGCAACATTTTTATTATTCAATGAACGAAAAGTAGCACCGACGTCCCCGCAGGCTGCCTGGCGCCTGGCCTGTCCGATATGTTACATTTGTAGCAAAAATGTTGTGCGGTTCGGTTTTTACTATCCTGCGAAACATGATTGATATCCCCCTGACGAGAATATCTCTACCTTTGCAGCACAATTCGTAACTATACTATTCCCAATGACAACAAAAACGTATCAGCCAATGAGCAACAACAATTCTTCCAAGATGACACTCGTCCCGGTGATGATCACCTTCTTCACGATGGGCTTCGTCGATCTCGTCGGCGCTGTGTCCAACAACATGCAGGAAGACTTCGGCCTCAGCGACTCAGCTGCCAATTTCTTCCCCTCGCTCGTATTCTTCTGGTTTCTCATCTTCTCCGTGCCCACGGGCATGCTGATGAATAAGATTGGCCGTAAGAAGACGGTACTCCTCTCCATCATCGTCACGACGCTGGCCGTATTCCTTCCCCTCTTCGACAGTTTCATGCCGACCAAGGAGAGCCAGCTCTGGCTGATGTACATTTCCTTCTCGCTGCTGGGCATCGGCAACGCCATCATGCAGACCTCTCTCAATCCGCTCGTGACGATCCTGGTCAAGGGCCACCTGGCCTCCACGCTCACCTTCGGTCAGTTTGTCAAGGCCATCGCCTCGTTTATCGCCCCGCTCATCGCGGCATGGGGCGCCACGACCACGGCGCCGACCTTCGGGCTGAGCTGGCGTATCCTCTTCCTGCTCTTCTTCCTCATCGGCATGGCCGCCACGCTGTGGCTCGGCATGACCCCCATCGAGGAGGAACCCACCCAGGACCAGACCTCGGGCGTACTGGCCAGCGTGCGGATGCTCGGCGCGCCCGTCGTCCTGCTTTCCTTCGTAGCCATCATGTGTCATGTGGGCATTGACGTGGGCACCAACGCCGTGGCGCCGAAGATTCTCCTGGAGCGCCTGGGCACCCCGGGCGACACGCTCAGCCAGTTTGAGTACGCTACGAGCATCTACTTCGCCTTCCGGGGTCCATCCTCATGCGCCGAATCAATATCCGCGCCTTCTTCACCATCATCGTCCTGATGATGGGCGTGGCCATGGCGGGCTTCGTGTTCGCCACGGAGCAGTGGATGCTCTGGGCCTCGATCGCACTGGTGGGCTACGGCAATAGCAACGTCTTCTCTATCGTCTTCTCCCAGGCCATGATCTCGGCTCCCGAGAAGAAGAACGAGGTGAGCGGACTGATGATCATGGGCCTCTTCGGCGGCACGGTCTTCCCGCTGCTGATGGGTCTGGCCAGCGATGCCGCCAAGGCTTCCGGCCTGCAGCACCCGCAGACGGCCGCAGCCGTGGTGATGGCCGTGGGCGTGGCCTACCTGCTCAGCTACATCCCGCGAGTCAAGCAACAGTAAAGAAAACAAATCACTATCAACTATAAATACCTATCAAATTATGACAACGAACGAGAAATACGTAGTGGGCCTCGGCGAGGCTCTCTGGGACATCCTTCCCGACGGCAAAAAACTGGGTGGCGCTCCTGCCAACTTCGCTTTCCACGCTGGACAGTTCGGCCTCAACGCCATCGCCGTGAGTGCGCTTGGCGAGGACAAGCTGGCCGAAGAGACCATCGAACAGCTGGAGGCCAAGAAGCTGGCCTATTGTATGCCGCGCGTGCCCTACCCCACGGGTACGGTGCAGGTGACGCTCGACGCTGGCGGCGTACCGACCTACGACATCAAGGAAAACGTAGCCTGGGACAACATTCCCTTCAACAAGGACATCGAGGCCATAGCCCGAAAGACGCGCGCCGTCTGCTGGGGATCGCTGGCTCAGCGCAACGTGGTGAGCCGCAACACGATATACAGTTTCCTCGACGCTACACCCAAGGACTGCATGAAGATCTTCGACATCAACCTACGACAGAACTTCTACACCAAGGAGGCCATCCGCGCCAGCATCAAGCGCTGCAACGTCCTGAAGATCAACGACGAGGAACTGGTGCTCATCGGCCGCATGTTTGGCTACCCGGGGCTTGATATCGAAAACAAATGCTGGCTCATCCTTGGCAAGTACAACCTCGACATGCTCGTGCTCACCTGCGGCATCAACGGCAGCTATGTCTTTACGCGCGGCACCATGTCCTACCAACCCACCCCGAAGGTGAAGGTCGCCGACACCGTGGGCGCTGGCGACTCGTTCACGGGTTCCTTCTGCGCTGCGATCCTATACGGTAAGAGCGTGGCCGAAGCCCACCGACTCGCTGTCGAGGTGAGCGCGTATGTATGCACACAAAACGGCGCTATGCCCGTACTACCACAAGAGGTAAAAGAATGTAAAGGATAACAAAACGCAAGGGTGTGTCAGGCAGTCGCCTGGTCTCGCCCGCCAAAGCCATGAGGGTCTCTCCGTGTGACGCGGGGGGATCCTTTTTTTATGCCACTTTGAAGGACTTAACTTCATCGGCCTATGAAGTTAACTTCATTTTTCGACCCATCCGACATGGCTTTGGCAAGGGGGCGCAGGGCAAATAGAGCAAAAAGCGGTGGAAAACCACAGAGGTCTTCCACCGCTTCTTGCTAATGGGTTGTTCTATGCAGGATGGTTTAGAGCTCCGGGAGCATCACCACCTGGATGTGGTTGTTGGAGGCCACGACCTTCTTGAGGAAGGCTACGATCTTGGCCGGCGTGAGGCTCTCGATGGCGGCACGATGGGTGGTGTAGAGGTCCACACCCGTCTCGTTGTACTCGTCCATGACGTTGAGCCAGTAACCATTGGTCTTGAGCTCCTCGTCGAGGTTCTTGAGCATGTTGGCCTTGATCTTCTCCACCTTGTCGGCATCGATGTACTTGTCGCAGTCCTTCATGCCACCCTCCAGCAGGGAGAGGGCGAGCTCGGCCTTGTTGTAGTCCATCGGGCACTGGTCGAAGATCTGGACAAACGCCTTGTCGCCCATGCGGCTCACAGAACCGTATGCACCCACGCTATAGGCAGCAGAGGCGTCCTCGCGGATGGTCTTCAGATAGACCATAGAGAGAGCCTGGCCGGCTGCGTCAGCGAGAACAACGTTCTCGATGTTGTAGTCCATCGGCATGTGGTAGAGGTCGCTGGCCATGGCCTTCGGAGTCTCGGCCTTGCGCTTGAAGTTGACGTTGACGATGCCCTTGGCGATAGGATCGGCGCTGACCCACTTAGAGGCCTTGCCCTTCGGCAGGGCGCCAATATACTTCTCGATGAGCGGACGGATCGTAGCCTCATCGAAGTTGCCGACGAAGTAGAAGGTAAACTGACTGGCATTGGCGAAACGCTCCTTCTGGATCTGCAGGATGCGGTCGTAGCTGATATGGGCCAGGTCGGCCTCCTCCAGCGGAGTGTAGCGCGCGTCGTGGTTGTAGATAGCGCAGGTCAGCGAGTCGCCGAAGGCGGCCTCGGGAGAGAGACCCTTGTTCTTCAGAGACTGAGCCACCATAGCCATCGTGGACTTATAATTGTCCTCGTCCTTGCTGACGGCGGTGAAGTTGAGGTAGATGAGCTGCATCAGCGTCTCGATGTCCTTCGGGACGGAGAAGCCGCTGAGGTACTGGTAGTACTGGCCGAGACCTACGCCGACGTTGGCCTGCTTGCCGAGGAGGGCCTTCTGCAACTCGTTGTTAGAGAAGTTGCCCAGACCGCAGGTGCCCATCACGAAGTCGAAGCACTTGAGGTTGTTGTAGTCGGCCTTACCATAGAGGCTCTTGCCGCCACGGGCCATGGCCTGGAACTGGATCTCGTTGTCCTTGTAGTTGGTCTTCTTCAGGATGACGCGGGCACCATTGGAGAGCGTCAGTTCCTTGTAGCCAAACTTCGTATTCTCCTTCTCCTTGACGATCTTGCCAGCCTTCGGCAGCTTGGTCTCGTCGAGCAGCGGCTCGTTCTTCACGTTGTCCTTGTAGGCCTCGAGCTTCTCAGTGCGCACACCGTTGATGGTCTGCTGCATCTGGGCCTCGGTGGGATAGACCTTGCCGTCCTTCTCCTGCTCGTAGAGCGTGACGACGAGGTTGGTATCGTTGTCGGAGATGAGGTCCTTGGCATACTCGTTGATCATATCGACGGGCAGCATCGGGATGAGCTGTGACATGATCTGATACTCGGCCTCGATGCCGGGAATGGGCTCGTTGCCGAGGTAGTTGTCACGATACTCGTCGCCAAACTGGTCGTTCTTGATCTTGTTGCGATTCTCGTAGGAAGACTCCAGCTGGGAGAGATACTCGGCCTTGGTGCGGTCGTACTCCGTGGCGGTGAAGCCAAACTGGCGCACGCGCTGGGCCTCGCGGTACATGGCGGCGAGAGCCTGGAGCTCGTGGCCCTCCTTGGCGCTACCAGCCAGGTTGAAGGCGTCCTTCGTCTTGGAGTAGATATACTGACCGTCGTAGGCGTAAGAACCGAAGAACGGGCAATCCTCCTTCTGCGTCATCTCGGAGAAGCGCTGGTTGAGCATCATGCTGATCATCGTCTTGGCATAGTTCTCCAGCAGGTAGTCCACGGTCTCCTTGGCCTTGTCGTCCACGGGGTCATGCTTCATGGCGATGGTGATGCTGCTCTGCTGCAACTCCTTGTCCTTGTCGAAGATATAGATGGCCTTGTCGTTGTCGGGCACGGGCACATCGACGACGGGCGTGGCGTTCTCGAGCTTCTTCACGTCGCTCCAGAGACGCTTAATCTCGGCCTCGGTATGATCGACATCGATGTTACCGACGACGATGATGGCCTGGTTGCCTGGGTGGTACCACTTGTGATAGTAGTCGCGGAGCTCATTGTACTTGAAGTTGTCCACCACCGACATCAGACCGATGGGCAGACGCTCGCCATACTTAGAACCCGGATACTGAAGCGGAAGCGTGCGCTCGAAGATACGCATCGAGGCTGACGTGCGCATCTGCCACTCCTGGTGGATGACGCCACGCTCCTGGTCAATCTCCTTGTCCACCAGCGTGAGGCCGTTGCTCCAGTCTCTGAGGATCAAGAGGCAGGAGTCGAGGGCCGTCTGGCGCTTCGTCGGAACGTTGCAGATGCGGTAAACGGTCTGGTCGATACCCGTGTAGGCATTGAGGTCGCTACCAAACTCCACACCCAGGGAACGGGTGTACTCGAGGAGCGTACTGTCGGGGAAGTGCTCAGAGCCATTGAAGGCCATGTGCTCCAAGAAGTGGGCCAGTCCGCGCTGAGACTCCTCCTCCTGGATGGATCCCACACGCTGGGCAATGTAGAAGTTGGCCACGTTTTCCGGCCAGTTGTTGTGGCGGATGTAATACGTCAAGCCGTTGTCCAACTTACCGATGCGCACATTGGGATCGATAGGGATGGCAGGCATCTGCTGGGCAGAGGCCATTCCAGCGACGAAAGCAAAAGCCACTACAAGAAAGTGTTTAAGTTTCATGCTCGTTATTTATTGATGATTAGTATATACATTTTCATTGGCGCACAAAATTACTTAAATTCTTCGAAAGCACAAAGTTAGGGGCTTTTCTTTTAATCAAAAATAACGCATTTTTATAATAAGGGTAGAGTTTCTCTCACGTAAGCTCATTCTTCGACGACTGAAAACGCTGCTGCAGACACCAGCCCATAGCCCAAATTGTAAGCAAGAGGGCGTAGCAAAGCACGGTCTGGAGAATGGTGGGATGCAGCTCGATAGTGGCGCAAGGCAGGGAGGAAACCCATCGAAGCACCTCGTTCATCACCTTGGCAACGCTCACTACCATTTGGGCAACAAGCGTTTGCACTACGGGCAAGGGTGTGGTAAGAAAGAGAGCCAGGACGAGGTAGAGCAGAAGAGTGGCACAGGGAACGGCCACAAGATTGGAGATGAGAAAATAGGTGGGGAGCGACCCGAAGGCGTAGGCCACGAGGGGCGACGTGCCGATCTGGGCAGCAATGGA
>OHTO01000194.1_pt1 | contig 17511 bp, 8 predicted proteins | sample 1578981 | NCBI WGS metagenome assembly OHTO01 (sample SAMEA3879573, study PRJEB24766) | human gut metagenome | biome: human-associated habitat; feature: feces | place: USA | collected 1985/1987
GGCGTATTACGTAAAATCATCGAAGAAGGGCAAATTATCACCAACCTGATCACCACCTTCCCGGCCAAGGAAATCGCCAAACCCGAAATCTTCCCCAGCCTGCTCTTCTATTATGGCATGTTGACCATCACTGCCACACGCGGCAGCCGCTTGGTATTGAGTATCCCCAACTATAATGTGCGCAAACAGTATTACGAATTCATGCTGGAGGAGTACCAGGACAAACGCCATATCAACCTGAACAATTTGATGGACCTGTTCGATGAAATGGCTTACGAAGGCCATTGGCGCGAAACACTGGAATTCATTGCCCATGCCTACAAGGAAAATTCATCTGTACGCAGTGCCATGGAAGGCGAGCGAAATATACAGGGTTTCTTCACCGCCTACCTCAGCGTAAACGCTTATTACCTGATGGCTCCGGAAATGGAACTGAGCCACGGTTACTGCGACCTCTTCCTCATGCCGGACCTGATGCGCTACGAGGTGAAGCATAGCTATATTCTTGAACTGAAATATCTGTCGGTGAAGGACACGGAAGAGAAAGCCCGGACGCAATGGCAGGAAGCGGTGAAACAGATTAACGAATATGCTGCCGCACCCCGGGTACGGCAGTTGGTGCAGAACACGAAGCTGCACTGTATTATCATACAGTTCCGGGGATGGGAGCTGGAGCGGATGGAAGAAGTGTAGGCCTCCTGTTCAAAACAACATGACAGTACAGATGAAAATTCATACAGGAAGTCAATTCACATTCAGAATCACTCTTTTATAAGACTTTAGATTAGGCGTTCCATTATCTGTAAGTTCAAGTATCAAATGTAACTGTTTGCCCGGATTATCCGGTACAATTATCTCCGCCCTCTTCTCATCGGCGTGCTTTATAGCCACCTTTGTTTGCACACTGCCTGCTTCCCGATATTGCCACCATTGGTAAGACAATGAATTTTTATCAGGGTCAAATGAAGGAGAGGCATCCAGTATTATTTTTTCTCCCGGCCGGACTGTGCGTACACTTTCTCCCAATATCCGGGCAACAGGTTGATGATTTGCCTTTGAATATTCATCAGCCACGCACCAGTCGGCACGAGCCGCCCAGTCATTTTGTATAGCAGGCAACCAACGCTGGAAAGTATAATGCGAATCCGGCACACCGTTTTTCAAATCATTCCCATCTTGCATGTGATTGCCATTTTTATACTCCGGGCGTCCTCCCCATCCTCCTAATGTATAGTCTGTATGCTGTTCAAGTCCATTACGTATAAGAGGCATAAAAGAAGGAGTATCCCCCTCACTGGTATATTCCTGAGGATAGGCGGCACACAGTGGTCCGTGCCCATTCTTAATATGGTCAGCCAACCAAGGTTTATCCATGATCTGTTGCAACTCTTTTGAATTTTTACTAAGTCTGTTCTTAAAATAATAATCCACACTCATGTAATCCCATACATATCTCCATCCTCCATCATGATCCGGTGCGCCCGATTCATAAATAATGATTTCAGGAAGATTCTGTTCTATCCATTTTCCACCGCCGTCCTGATACCAAATACAATATAATCTGGCTTTTGATACCGCTTTTGCCCATTCTGCAGCAGAATATTTCTGCTTGATCTGCCATAAGGCATTGGCCTGGGTGTTGGCTCCACCCCATGCTAAAATATGAACAGGCCTCGGATCAGAATCAAGCAATGTCCTTATGATGAGCTGTGCCCCCTCGCTATCAGACAGTAAAGGAGGCAATTTATGCAAGTCCTCTCTGTTCTCATTACCAACCGCCAAGACACTTAGCAGATATTCAGCATCGGGATAATCGGGATTATGTTTCCTCAAATTAGGCAGACATTCCGCATATTTGGCAATTTGTGATTCGATCCATTTATCTTTACTATGTCCGTCTTTCTGTACCCCATTGACTTGAACAATGCCTGCGACATCATAATCAGAAGAATACATAAGAAAACGAATCATAGAACTTTGATCGTCAATCTCACCATCCGTAGTGACAATAACCCGGGGCTTCTCCTGCTGTCGGGCAACAGCAGATAACATTGACACAAACAAAAAAACAATACAGCATAAAACAGGGGTCATTTTCATATTACAAACTGTTAAATTAGTAGGCCAACACATTCCAAAGATCTCTGATACGTTGTTCGGGGTCCCATTTGCCATTGAATGTCCACTTGGCGGTAACGCCATAAAACTCCGGAGCATTCTCCGCCTCCTTTAAATTATCGTTTAACCAGCCACTATGCCCTCCTTCACGGGTACAACCATAATAATAGGTACGTAGCCCCCACGGACAGGGATCAAGCACTTTATCCGAATAAGCATAATGAATATTCCCGTCAAGCACATTCTTCGACATTTTACATTTGATGAGATAAAACTGGGAATCATGATGATAGCGTCCTAAAAGTGTCGGTGTCTTAGCATCAAATGAAGAATTGGTAATAACCAGTTTCTTGTTCTTGTCACCTCGTCCGTCATGCCAAATCATGGCACGGCTATCACCATAAAAATAGCAGCGTGTGGCATAGCACCATCCGCGAGGACAAAGAAAATCCACACCCGGACAACGAAGATAGAGATCGGCATGATAATACATACCATTGCTTCCGGGCGCCCACAAGGAAAGGGCATCGTTTCCATCGGCCCATACATTACTGTTGATGATAATGGTACGAGTGGCACGTCCAAAAATCGCCATCTGATGGATGGTCGTATTTTCAACGGCAGTTCCGTAATTGTTGTAAACAGTCAGTCCGCTAATAACACAATCATCCGCACCTTCCTGCAACACAATGACACCATTGCCTACCGGACGTCCATGATATTCCGTGATGGCACGTGTCTGGGCTGTTTCAGCCAAGACAATACGCGTACTGTCACGGTTTTCCCCCACCAAAACAATATTAGGCCTGTCAATAATCACTTTTTGATGATACGTTCCGTTCAGCAATAAGATTTTAAAAGGTACTGTCGGAATTTCCGGAGCCTTTTCAATAGCTGCCTGAATACTCTCTCCCGGCTTTACCACCACATCAAAAGCCGTACGCTCTGCCATAGGACGACGATACATTTCGATAAGCCCGTTTTCATTCGCTCCTTTGGTTGCCAGACTGATTGCCACTTTATGCTTCGGATCATATTTGTCCGCCCATGCATTGTATATGGCAAAAAGCTCAGCCGGTCTGCTATTGTACCAACTATATCCGTTACGACGTTCTGTTCCTATTTCTTCCAAATGGCGACGTGGCAGCCCGTCACGGTCACATACATACGGTTCACAATATTTCAAATCATAATAACGCGCCCAAATAGGCTTGGCTTGAGGATCTTCCACAAGACGAGTATCCCGCTCACCATTTGCCAGCACGATACGCTCACATTTCAAACCGGTAAGTTTATACCTGTCAAACCATTTCATGGCTCCGTGAACCGCCCGCTTCACGCGTGCGTCGGGTGCAGGTAATTCCATGAGCAGACGCACAATTCCGGCACTCTCCGCCGAACAATAAGACGGCAACTCATACGCACGTGCCGGTGCAGGCTTCAATGTTTCCCTATCATTCTGCTGACACCACACAGAAGGTTCTCCATCCTTTATAATTTGTGTAGCCAGTATACACTCTATTCCTTTATTAAAGGCTTTTCCCAAACGTACACACAAAGCCTTGTCTATCAAATCATCCTCATAAGGCGCTTTGTGATTCATCATATCACGTATCATATTCAATGTATTGACAATGGCATCGTCATTAAAAGTAATATGTACCTGATAACCACGCGGACCGGGCCAGAATTGCGGCCATCCTCCGTTTTCGTATTGACCACTCAGCAAATATTCCACTCCCTGAAGGAAAGCATCCCGATAACGTATATCCTTAGTCTGCCTATAAAGACGGGCTAAAAAAATCATCTGGGCAGTTGTGGCATTATTATCTATCGTAGAATCATCACGACGTGATTTATCCTTTATCACTTTAGCCAGCTCTTTATCATTCATGCGGCGGGCCATATCTATATTCTTCGGCCAACCGCCCGTACAGCGTTGAAAAGCCAATACATTTTCAGCAATCCGCCGAGCTTCATCTGTCAGAAAGAAAGAATCCTGCTCCATACGTGCTATTTGTTTCCATTCCTTAGGATACGACTCATTATCCTTTTTATGAGCTCTTTGCTGCGCAAAGGAGCCGGTTGCCATGGCAAAAGCCATAAAGCCAATAAACACTTTTTTGAATGTATTTTTCATTATTCCTATATGTTTTGATAAAAACCAGCAAACAAAATTATGCGTTTTCCAATCTGAATACAGAGAATATTTGGTCTTTTTCAGGCAGATTTTGCACAGACACGGCTCAACCGACATAATTTCATCAATGAAAACACGGAATTACATAAAAAAGCAGTGCTATGGACTTGTCCTCCATAACACTGCCACCTCTATTTATCATAACTGACAAACTCCTACAGCTACAAACCTCACTCCTCCTATTTTATCTCATCCCACTTCGGTGGATTCACCTGCATCAAATGACGGACAAAGAAATCATACCGCTTATGTTCGCCAAAATCTTCCCCCATTGTATGATGCGCTCCGGGAATCACGACCAATTCAAAATCTTTATTCGCCTTTATCAATGCATTGACCACCTGCATGGTAGAGGCAGGATCTACATTATCATCCAGTTCTCCCACCACTAACATCAAAGGACGACTCAACAGATGTGCATTTTCCACATTAGACCCTTCCTTATATTGATCTCCTACCGGATAGCCCAACCAAAGTTCATTCCACCAAATCTTATCCATACGGTTATCATGACAACCACAAGCCGAATAAGCCGCTTTATAGAAATCAGGATAAAGCAAAACTGCATTTGTAGATTCCTGACCACCGGCAGAACAACCGTAAATACCTACCCTGTCCACATCCATATAAGGATATTTCCGTGCAGCCGCCTTAATCCAGGCAATATGGTCCGGCAGACCGGCATCTTTCAAATTCTTATAACATACATTCTCAAAAGCACGCGAACGGAAAGAAGTTCCCATTCCATCGACCATTACGACGATAAAACCAAGTTCGGCCAAGGAAGTCATATTCCAGTCATAAGGACGGAAAGTCTTCGGAACATACTGGTCTCCGGGACCCTGATAAATGTATTCGATAACCGGATATTTCTTGTTCGGGTCAAAGTTGGTGGGGCGGGCAATCAATCCCCACATATCCGTCTTGCCGTCCCGCCCTTTGGCAACAAACACCTCCGGAGCTTTCCAGCCTTCGGCCTCCAAAAGAGTTATATCGGCTGTTTCCAACGGCATCACCACTTTGCCATCCCTGGCACTACGTAACACAGCGACGGGAACCTTGTCCACCATAGAATAAACATCTACCAAATACTTCATATCTCCCGAAAACCAGGCACGGTGCATCCCTTCTTCGGGAGTAAGACAGGTAAGACCTTTGCCATCAAAACCGATGCGGTAATAACGGATGAGATAGGGGTCTTCACCGGCTTCCATACCATTTGCCGAGAAATAGATCTGACGGTTATCCTCATCTACCCGAAGCACTTCGCGTACATACCATTCTCCTTTAGTAATTTGATAATCGGGCTGTGCGGTAATACGGTTGTACATATAAAGATGATTCCAATTGTCACGCTCACTCATCCATATCATCTGCTTGCCGTCTTTTAAGTCATGACGGAAATGACGGGTATAATTCACATATGTATCGCTGGTTTCTTCTACCAACGGGCGCACTTTTCCCGTTTCGGCAGAAAGTTCAAGTACTCTGTACACCTGATGTCCGCGCTGGTTATATTCAAAAGTCACGGCACGGCTGTCGGGATTCCATTCGGGACCATATACTTCATATTGCCGGTCGAACAATTCGGTAGAAGGAATAATGCTTCGTCCGCTTTCCACTTCATAGATGCAGGGCACTTTAAAAGGAAGTTCGTCTCCCGGCTTCGCATACTCCTGTTTGTGAAGCTTGGGCTGAAGCTGGTCAGCCGGAGAAGATTCCACATAATAAACATAGCGCTTTTCCACCGGACGGATCTTGCAGGAAGCCACCTTCTTACTGTCCGGTGACCAGCGGATGTAGGCTGAATAATAATTACCCAGTGTCCCGTCCAAGCTCAGTTGCTTTTCTTTTCCGGTAGCCACCTCCTTTACATAGATATTCTGATTTTTAATAAATGCGATCCATTTACCATCAGGAGACGGAACCGGTGATGCCGTCTTCTCATCATCCACCTCCATCCAATGCTTTTGCCTGATAAGGAGGGGAACCGCACCTTCATTGACCAGCTGATTTTTCCGGGACGCATACATCCAACGTTGATTATTAAACACAAAGCGCAGCGTATCCAATCCCTTACTGACCGACAAACGCCCCAATGCAAGAGCTTCCGGCTTGACCTCTTTTCCGGATGCAGCACCCAACGCCTTTGCCAAACGATGAGAATCAAACAATTCTTTTCTAGCTTTCTTATCCGCATCCACAGATACATACAGGCGGCCGTCCGGCGTATTCCGCACATACCAGAATTGATGCGTACCCTCTATCCATTGCGGATTGACATTGGAATAGAAAACTTTATCCGCACTGAACTTCTCTTTCAATGCATAAGCACGCCGATAATCATCGACCGTACCTTGAGCGACAGCCATGCCCCCACTAAGGAACATGGCTACCAGCCAACCTAACTTACCAACCTTCATTTTGAATTATTCTATTTCACTTCCCATTCAAACAAACCCGATGAATTATCGGCCGGCTGAACAATCTCCAGTTTTACCGCTTTTGTCTTTACCGGGTCAAAATTGACTGTATTCCCCGTACCTTTTTCCACTCCATACTTATCCGCTCCACTCACCGGTTGCCACTGGCCTTGTGCATCTTTATAGTACATCTTCCAACTTTGCGGTATGCGGCATCCTCCCCAAGGAGCATCATCATACCAATATACGGTAGCACTGGAAACAGTCGCTTCGGATGGGAACTCGTAGGATATCCATTCGGTAGTTCCCTGTTTGGGCCACCAATGGTAATAGGGTACGGAACGGTCATTCTCATCTTTCGGCACCAGACGGTCATTAATGGCGGAGATGGATTTCACCTTATGCGAAGCATCCACTTTGCTTTCCGATGCCAGCGTAGCAGGCATAGTCGGACGGGAAGCACTTAATTCCTGAGGCAACCACACTGCCATAGCACCTGCACCGCGGTGTGCCCAAGCATAGTAAGGGATCAACGTCAGCTTTACATCAGTAGCCGTCAGACGACCTCTGTCGTCATAGCCCAGAATCTGCGCATCCGTCTTCAACTGGTTAATGCCATAGAGCAAATCCGGTTTTTCAACCACCTCGAATTGAGGAGTGCGGTTCATAAACACGCTCAGCACATCAAAATCATTATCCGGCCATTCCGCACAATAAACGATCGGGCCACGCTCCACGGCTATACGTCCACGATCTGCCTCCACTTTATTATTGGCTTTCACTGTACGAGGTTCCATATCGAAATGGACAGCTACTTTATCCCCTTTCTTCCAACGGCGGTCTATGCAGAAATAACCGTCCTTCAGTTCACTCTGTACCGGTTCTCCATTTACTTTCACTGTATAGCTCAAACGCTTTCCATCCGAATAAGTGTACAGGTCACTGGGAACTACCTGATTACGCACCCATCCCGGAATACGGATTTTCATTGTAAACTGTCCGGCATTGTTCTTGTTGACACCGATAGTGACATCACCGTTCCAAGGATAATGAGTAGCCTGCTCCAAAGAAACAGCCTTGCCCTCTACCTTCAAGTTCGAAGTATTGGACATGAACAGATTAACATACACGTCCTTACCTTTCACCGCATACACATATCCCGGCAAGGAAGGAATGAAACGACAGATATTGGACGGACAACAGGCACAGCCGAACCAAGGCTGGCGCTGGTGCTGCCCGATGCTTTCCAACGGATTAGGATAGAAGAACCCGCCACCATCCAGGGACACGCCCGAAATAAGACCATTATATAAAGTACGTTCCAGCACATCATAATATTTTGCCTCACCATGAAGCAGGAACAAGCGGTAGTTGACATACACATTACCGATAGCCGCGCAAGTCTCACAATAAGCTGACATATTGGGCAGTTCATAGTTCTTGCCAAAAGCCTCCCCATTGCTGGTGGCGCCGATGCCGCCGGTAATATAATATTTCTTGCCCACAATGTTGTCCCAAATACGGTCTATGGCATGGATATAAGCCGTATCCCCTGTCAGTGCGGCCACATCTGCCATGCCTGCATACATATAAGCGGCACGGACAGCATGTCCCACGGCCTCATCCTGCTCCACTACCGGCTTGTGCGCCTGACTGTATTCATCCGTACGAGTAGTATATCCGCGCTGGTCCAAAAAGAATTTGGCTTGATCCAAATATTTCTGTTGCCCTGTTACCAAGCACAGTTTGGCAAGGGCCATTTCGGCAATCTGATGTCCCGGCACACGGATTTGTTGCCCTTCGCCCGTACCTATCTCCCGGCATACACAGTCGGCATAACGGATAGCAATATCAAGGAAATTACGTTTTCCGGTAGCCTGGTAATGCGCAATAGCACCTTCTACCATGTGTCCCAAGTTATAGAATTCATGACTCAGTTCCTCCACCTTCTCCCACCGTTTGCTTCCTGCCCACTCATGCGGATGTTTGGGATTCATGGTACGCGAAGTATAGAGATAACCATCCGGTTCCTGTGCCGCAGCGACAATAACCAGCACACTATCAATATACTTAGCCAGTTTTTTGTCCGGATAGGTCTGTAACAGATAACTGGCACCTTCTATCGTTTTGTACACATCAGTATCGTCAAAAGCCAGACCGCCTACTTTAATGGTATCACTGGGATGGGCGGCATTGACAAAGTTAGTATAACGTCCTGTTTCCTCACATTTACTGAACGCCAGAGGAATCGTTACTTCACGGCTGGCATTCAGCCGTTGCCCCCAGAATGAATCGGTTACTTTCACCGAAGTGAAAGGTACGGGGTCGATAGGATAGCCGTGCGACTGATTTTTTACTTGCGCTGTTCCGCCTGCTACGGTAGCAGTCAACAGAGCAGTGACTAAAAGTTTCTTCATGGTTCTATCATTTAATTGTTTATCATAGTTTTTGCAAAAATACATATTCCGGTCATAGGAAAAGGGTGAATCACTCTTTCAATGGTAGATATTCATCCCATAATTTCAATGAGTGCAGATAACCGGTAAAGGGCCAGTCTCCTTCGGCATTGCGTCCCAATGTGATGAATTGTGACGGTTTCACCAGCAACTGGATATCTTTTTCACTGACTAATTTTCCATTGATATAAACCTGTTCCATCCGCCCATCAAAGCAGATATAGATGTGCTGCCACTTTCCTGCCAATTCCTTCATGTCCTTATATCCTGCATCTTCATACCAGCCATAGTGATTGATTACTCCACAACGAGGCTCCGTGCCGTTGACCAACATGATTTTCTCCAATTCATCATGCGAGGTAGTAAAATCGGCCACACATTCATTTTCACTAATGGAATCATTCAGTACCCACGCCTCCAAGGTATAAGGAGCATTATCCTGCAAAGTGGCAGGAAGCATAAAACTGGAAGTATAGACCTGAGTACCCTCAAAATGAAATGCCTTTTTCCCTTTCACTTCTTTCACAACGAGAGGTAATTTCCGGGCTTCAAAATACCCTTTTACTCCTCGGTTTTCCAGATAAGGAACCGTATCGTTCACTACAAAATCATCGGCAGAAAGACTGACCACCAGCCCATGTTTCTGCTGATCGGCTACAGGCAGACGCACGATATCCGTTTCCGCATCGTATGCCTTTTCCGCTGCTTCCTGTTTCCAATTGTAGTAACGGAAATTGGTAATGACCAAAGGTTCGGTGGAACTATGCAGCGTAATCGCTCCTGATGAAAGACACGACCCCGCTTCATAACTCTGCCATTTACCTGACCTGTAAACCAACCCACTAACGGTATGCTCTTTGGACGAGGAGAGTAACGGATGACTATACTCCAATGTAGTTCCCGGTTCCAGTACCAACGCATCACGCCCACCGATGCGCTGTATGCGTGCCGAACCTTCCTTCAAAGTAAAAGCCCCTCCCAGCATCCCTTCATTGTTCTGCCATTCACGACCATTCCAATCGGCAGCGGTAAGTCCCAGCCATTGTTGCGGAGCCGATGCTTCCACACCCTCAAAGATTTTCAAGTTCCAGACCGCCCCGCCAAATCCGTTCTTCTGTCCTCCGGTAAAGGTAAGGCGGACATAACGAGCCTTCACCTTGCCAAAATCGACCATCGGGCTGCCTGCCAGACGATTATTCCGCTTATCAGCGAAAACAGACCAATGCTTGCCATCGACAGAAGTTTCAATTAAATATTGATAAAATTGTGTGCCATACTCAAATTGAGTCCAGATAGTTTGTATCTGCCGGGCAACACCCAAATCCATTTCTATCCACTCCTGTCCCATTCCACGAGGACGCCATAAAGTTCCGTTATTATCATCTACAGCATATTCGGGACGGAAATCGGCATCATAAAAAGAAGAAGCCCTCACCTTAGCACCCAATGCCAGATTTTTTGATTTCACTACAGAAGATGCCAATGCACCTATTCCGTCATGAGTGGGAATAAGGGGTTTAATACTTCCATCTTCGGCAAACTCCATACGGTCCACACAAAGCTGACGATGAAATCCGCGGTTGGAATGCGGATTATCATGACGGTGATAGACCATATAATATTCATTGCCTTCTTTCAAAACGCTATGATGTCCCGGCCCATGAATTGTTCCGTCGGTATTGGTTTCAAGAATACATCCCCGATAGGTGTACGGCCCCATAGGCTTGTCCGAAGTGGCATACTGCACCCGATAGGTGTGGTCGTGACAGGAACCCGAAGAATACATAAAATAATAGATCCCCTTTCGTTTCATCACAAAGGGCGCTTCAAAAAAATCCGTGGCTTCCGTATTTGGAATCAGACGCGTTTCAGTAAAACTCTTCATATCGGAAGCCAGTTTTCCGGCTCCGCAACCGAAACCTTTATAAATTCCCCAAGTCCCCCAATACAAATATACAGAACCATCATCATCCACAAAGGTCTGCCCGTCCAATGTAATGGCATTCGTCACAAAACGGTCGGGTACAAGAACAGCCTCACTTTCGCCCAATATATTTTTCCAAGGACCACGCGGCGTTTCACTGACCCCGCAATGAATCATACAGGGCTGACAATAAAAATAATAATAATTCCCATCCGTATGTTTCATCACATCGGGAGCCCATATCCAATGACTGTCCGGCCAGTTCATGGGCATTAACGTCCAGTTTACAAAATCCTTGCTGGTCCACACCTGTGCAGGACCGAAACCGGCCCCACTGCCATCCGTAGTGGCATACATATAATACGTATCGCCAAACTTCTTCACCGTGGGATCGGCAAAATATCCGAGAATAATGGGATTCCCCGTACCCGAAGCATTAAAAGGCTTCTGAGCAAAACCTGTAGCAGCTCCCAACAATAAGGAAGCAACAACCAATCGTATCTTATTCATCTCTATATAGCAAAATTCTATTTGTCCCTGCGACGCTTATTCATGCACCACATTATGAATGGGAATTTCTATCTCATAAAAATATTCCTGCAACAACCGATACATATCCGGATCATACGTCTTCAGTTTCGTGCGGCGGTTCACCCAGTTATGAACTCCGTTTGCAGGTTCGGCATAGCGGTTACAGTTAAAGAAAGACTGTACGCACTCGGCAAAGTATTCCTCTTTATTGCTCACTGCATACGTCTTTTCCCACAGCCCTTTCCGGATTGCATTCTGACGAAGTGCCTCCAAACGCTCATTAAAGTCTGGCTCCACTCCCACTATACCTACCGTATGAATAAGGTGAGCGAACTCATGAATCAGGATATTCTCACCTACATATTTATCCTGCGGCAATGCCAGCAGATTCTCTTCTCCGCAACTGGATGAAAATTCATCTTCCGGTGCTCCGCCAAAACCACGGGCACGCCAGTTCCAATATTTAATGCTGTCCTCACAATTGCAGATATGGGCAAACTCCGGCAAATCGCAAGTTTCCTCATCCTTACCGATAACCATGACGTGGCAACCTTTCTTCACCATGTGCGCCTTCACATCCGGACGTTTTGCCAACATCAAACTGATGATATCACAAGCTTTCAATAAGGCCTCATCGCTCACCTTTCCAGAAGAGGTGACATACAGACCTTCTGTCTCTATGTATTTCTGATAGAAAGAAGGAATATTTTTCCCTTCAGGGATACTGGTAACCTGTCCGTGAACAGGGCAAAGCTCCAACTTCATGGCAAATCCGCCTCCCGATGCCAGATGCAAAGTCAACCGGCTGTCCTTATCAATCCGGATGGTTTCCTTGCGATAGTCCTCGGCCTGCTTATTGGCATTCACACCGTCTTTAAACAAAACAGCCGTATAAGACATTCCTTCGGGAAGGAAAGAGAAATCGAGCTGCACATCACGTTCATCCCAATTGGTCATACCGCCGATATACCAGTTCACATCCTTCTTACGCACCGTTACAATATATTTTCCCAACTCGCCCGAAGCAATAAAAGTAGAATCCACCTCCACAGGCAGAGAAGCTATGAAATCCACACATTCCTGCTCATTCAGATAGTTGGTAGGCGCATCACACAACATGGTAAAAGGAGAATCGTGTACAATATAGGCAGCCAGCTGATGACACCGGGTTCCCATGCTGGCCGGTGTGTAATACATAGCGCGCCAATCTGCCTTCGTGGCATTGCGCATAGCTCCCGGCGTATAATCCACCGGTCCCGCCATCATACGGATATAGGGGAAAGTAACATCATAAAGAGGCATATTATTCTTGATATCCGTCCATTTCACCTCTTCCATGCCGAACACGCTTTCAAAATTGATAATATGAGGGTAGGTACGGTTGATACCTGTCGGTTTGTAAATGCCGTGCAGATCAAGGGTTAATTTATACCGGGCCGTCATCTCAGCGATGCGATACACCATTTCGACGGCAGTCTGATCATCACGATCCAGGAAATCCACCTTAAAACCTTTGATTCCCATATCCGCATATTTCTTACAAGCTGCTTCCAACTGGCTGTCGAGTACATTAAACACCGTCCAAAGCACTATTTCCACCCCTTTGGATTTGCCGTATGCTATCAGTTCCGGCAAATCAAGTTCGGGAATAACGGTCAGCATATCCCCGCTCTTCGGGGCATACCATCCTTCATCCAACACAATAAACTCCAATCCGTTCCGGCTGGCGAAATCGATATAATATTTATACGTATCCATGTTGATACCGGCTTTAAACGGCACTCCTTTCAGATTCCAGTCATTCCACCAATCCCATGCCACTTTGCCTGTCTTTATCCATGAGGTATCACCGATACGGTTGGGAGAAGCCAGAGCATAGACCAGGTTGTTGACCGGCATATCCGTATCCTTCTCCGTAATGGCCAACACACGCCACGGATAGGAACGGGAGCCACGGCTACGGGATATAAAATCGGTAGTTTCAGTTACATATTCCTGCTTCCGCCAAGGATAAAAGTCTGTTTTAGCCGGATAAGGAGCAAAGACACCTTTCAATCCATACTTTCCCTGCTGTGACTGCACAAACATGCCCGGATAAGCTTCGAGGTCGGACTCCAACAGGGTCAGTTTTACGCTGCTGCAATCCACGGTAACCGGAAGAAAAGCCAGTTTAGGCTGTGCTTTTGACAGAGGAGTGATGTCATATACATTCTGATAAGCCATCGCCATCGGTTTTTTATCATTGGTGGTATAAGGAAGATAAGCCGTATAATCTTCCTTAAAATTAAACTCGGCCTGTTCCTCCTTTATAATGATATCCGAAGATTGTGTGGTATAGAATCGATAGGCGACTCCCTCATTGTATGCACGGAAGATGATTCCGAACCCACCTTTCAGCTTCAAGTCGAGTTCGTTGCCTGTTGCAACGAACTCCTTGAAACGGTAAAAAGGTGATTCTATGTTATCCTTTATCTTTCTCCTTCTTTCCCCTGTGATACGGGGAGTTTTACCTACTATAGTTCCGTTTTCCAGAACCAAACCTATATTAGAGTGTGAGAGAATTGTATCATTTCCATGCATCACTTGGTAGGCCAGTTCGTTTCCGGCGCTGATTTCCACTTTCAATGTTCCATCGGGTGAAGAGAGTACATATTTCTTTTCCTTGGCTGCAAATGAAGCATTTCCAATCAATAAAAGCAAAGATAAAATTGCAAGACAGAGTTTCTTGTTGTTTTTCATAATCTATCGGTTGTATACATTGTTCACTTGCAAAGTAAAATAAAAAAATTACAAGAAAGGGAAGATATAATATAATGTAATGGCAGAATCGTCCAATAAATCTCATTTTATGGATTTGACAGTTAGGCGGTTGTACTATTCTTCCATTCGTTTAGACTATTTTTTTATCCTCTTGGAGGTGTACGGTGTAAACAGCTATTAAAATTGCATATTCAACACAATAGTCGCTTTATACTGTACACCATTTCTGGTATATATCAGAGTAGGTTTCAACATATATTTCTGGCCGGCAACACTTACTCCTTTCCGGTGTCCGTATGTCATGGTCAGTCCACTGAATTCTACATAGACCGGTGCCGTATCACCCCAGTTGCCTACGTTGCCATTGGCTTCACACCAAAATCCGTTATTGGCAGTAGAAGTGTAAGCAAAAGTGCCGTCAGTCTGACCGAGTGCGATAACCACTTTGTCCTCGGCAGGTTCTGTACCTACACTGGCCAGTTTACTTTCCAACACGGCAGGCTTCATGACAAACGCCTGTGCCAAATCTTTATTTGTTTTCAGGTCCACCGTTCCTTGTGGATAATCCTCGGAACCGGCATTGCACTTCACATCGAATGTCAATGTAATATCTTTAGGCATAGCCGTCTCGTCAATAGAGAAATTGCCAAGCAAGTCCGTTCCTTCAAACTTTACTTTGTAAGGCCATTGCTCATCGTCAGTCTCATCATCATTCCATGGATGTGACTTATACTGAACGGGAGCGCCCATTACCACTAGGCATAATTTTTCTGTTCCGATCGGTATCGTATAAGAAACCACTCCTGCATTTTCCTTATTCATAGATGCGTATTGTGGAGCTCCATTCACAATAGCCACAAATCCATATCGCCATCCGGCTGCCGTATTGCCACCATTATTGTTGTAAGCGGTAGCCGTACCTGCCACATTGCCGTCGGCATCCAATGTCGTTCCCGGATCCTCTTCTGCCAAAGCACATCCCACAGCCAGTCCGGCAAAATTCGCCTTGACCGTTGTTCCGGCTTCGGGAACGTTCAATAGAATGATATTGAATCCAGTAGTGCCCGGACAGCTGACATAGCCTACCTGATAATATCCTCCGGCTACATCATACATTTTCGTTGTATAATTGCAAGCGGTCTCTGTGACATAATTCCGCACCACGTCCATATCATAAGTCACCATACGGGTAGCGTAGCCATAAAGTTCCGTATAAAGTGTTTGCAAGTCATTGTTACAGTACAGACGCTGATAAGTCATGAGCGGATCTTCCGGATAGCGCGACTGTGTCCAGACATTCCCTACCACATCGACTCCATGTTTCTGCGCCCAGTAATATTGCAACCAATAACTGGCATAACGCATCCATTCATGATTGAAATGGCGATGGTAATTGGCTTTCCACACATCTACATGGTAACCGAACAGCTCCGCCGGATAATCTTGGAACGACTGCCATTGCGCACATTGTTCCCAAAAGCCATTTCCACCTTCACCACTCGACCCATAACCGTATCTGAATCCTACTTGCGAAAAGTCCGCCTCTCCGTTCAACATCTTGTCACAACTTACCTGATACTGGAAACTATGTCCTATTTCGTGCGCAATGGTAGAACCTACCGGTTGGCAGGTGCTGGGATTTACCCACAATGCACCGATTGTATTGTCGTAACCGGAACCTGTAGCAAGCCACTCAGTCTGATACAGCAAGTAAATCTCCATCTTATATTTATCCAGAAAAGACTTGTTTTGCCCAGTGTCAGCAAACTTCAAGGTTTCGATATTTGTCCGGTAGAATTGTTCGGCCTTTGCCAATAAATCATCAATGTCTACACGCAATACCTCCGGCACTGACTCTGCTCCCGGATCGTTGCCGAACCCCGGTTCCCAAAACACGAAGAAATGCTCGCTTTGCTTCATGCGCCACCATGACCAGCGCGCATCACTGCGAAGCATATTCATATTACTAAACTCAATAGGTTTGTAATATTTATCAAAATCTTTGATATCAGCCGAATTCAAGGTTAACACAGCATTGGGATTAGCTTCCTGGCGGATATGGACGGTTACTTCGGATTCTCCGCATACTATGACAAGAGTTGCTTCCCGATAGTTTTCGCTATCATTCTTCTGCAACAACATGGGCAATGAAATTTCGCCTGCCTCACCTTCATATCGGGGCAGTTTAATCCAAGTGCAACTGGAATCGGTGGCACGGCTGGTTACATCTTCTACAGTGGCTGTCCAAGGACCGGTAGCGGAGAACTTTACGGAAGCTTCTGTCTCATCCCAAAATAGTGTTTTGCTTTGCTGACTGCTGTCTAGGGTGAGCTGGAGGATAATACTTTCATCCTCGCTGTCACTGCAACTGCTGAAGGCAATAAAGAAACAGCAAAAAATGGATAAAGCAAATAGTAATTCTTTGCACAATAATTTCTTCATAATTATAGCTTTTATTGGAGTCCCATTTAAATGCCTGCGGTAAAGTCAATATTTACCCCATTACCACTAACACATATATAAAGTTTTTGATGGTCATTCGTTTCAGCTAAAACATTTATAAAGCTAAAATATCCTAATAAAGTCACTAAAAGACTTCTTAATAATAATATTTTCACACATTTGTTTTTCTGAATTTACTAAATAAAAAAGAGAAACCAATATCCATTATAGATACTGATTTCCCTCGATAAAATATTATTCCAACGTTGCTTTAACAATAAACTCTACGAATTTACTATTATCCTCCTTAAGCGCATATACAAAATTTACATTAAAAACAGAACCGGAAGTTGAAGCTGGATTTCGACCTATATTAACCATATCACCATTCTCTTGTGTTTCAACAAACAAAACACTACCAGTCGAACCATCATCACTCCAATTCGTTACTTTTAAATTAGAAGTCAGCCAATAACCTATTCCACTACCACCAGCAGTATAATCACTAGTAGTATTCCATTCACCAGATTCACTATCGACCATATACAGAGCAATCGGGCCTCCCGGTTCTTTGCAAGCGGTAATGAATTCAGATAAAGTCAGCCCCAAACAACTTTCTATCACCTCCTGATAATCTGCAAATTCAATAGAAAATGC
>OHTO01000211.1_pt1 | contig 16636 bp, 16 predicted proteins | sample 1578981 | NCBI WGS metagenome assembly OHTO01 (sample SAMEA3879573, study PRJEB24766) | human gut metagenome | biome: human-associated habitat; feature: feces | place: USA | collected 1985/1987
CCCCCCCCCAGCGTTGTTAAAAAGGATATTAGACCCTTTCATAGCACACACCACGCTAAAGCCCCTAAAGTATACCTGATTACGATATATAATGCGGCATTTCAAATACAGCAAGAAAAAGAACACAGTACGAATCAACATTTCCATAATTATATTTTTTTACTCCATATTTCCGAAAGCTGTTTCCAAACAATAGGAATAGAATAAGTACTTAGCACTTTTTCTTTAGCCATTTGTCCTAGCTTGCAGCTTTTTTCTTTATCAGGAAGAAGAGTTGACAAGCCATCTGATATAGACACTACGTTTTGCGGTGCTAACTCCACGCCACACGGATGATAACTATCAAAGTCAAGCATTTCAGGTATAGCCCCCACCCTAGTTGCCAAAATAGTACAAGAAGAAGCCATGCTCTCAAGAATAACATTAGGGAAGCCCTCCGTATAAGAAGGTAAAACAAAATATCGAGCCGACAACATTTCCTTTACAACATCAGTATGGGACATTGAACCGCGCATTTTTAACCAAGATCCATTATCACGCTGCTGAGCTATCGCTTGCAGATCAGTCTTGATTGACTCGTCCACTGTACCGACAATATGCAGTTCGATTCCAGGTACATTCAAGCAAGCTTTTACCAACTCATAGACTCCTTTGGTAACAATTACATGCCCCACAAAGAGCACTTTTTTATCAACACGCTCTATTATCTTTTCATACTCAGCAACCTCTTCTATTATAGACTCCGAGAGTGGATTTGGTACATAATGAATATTCGTAAGCCCTTTAGCCTCAAGGCATAAATAGGAAGACTTGTCCATCACGATAACAGAATCAGCAGCCCTGCAAACCTTCAAGACCATCTTACCTTCCCAATTGTTTGCCTTGACGACCTTTGGGATTCGTCCGAAATGAAAATGCACGACTGTCTTCACCCCTTTACGTTTGGCCCTTTTTAGGATATACAAGTCCTTGTAAAGGCTCAACTCTGCGCTCGTACACAAGTGAAGTACATCTATACCGCCCGCATCAATGCGAGCAAAAGTATTTCTGATTGATCCCCAATAGTCCTTGAGACCCAAACACAGGCGTTTAATCGCACTGTCGGTTTCTCTTACACGATATTTACGGTCGAAGGAAACGGGTGTTATAGCGATGGAAGAGTCTATCTTGCTGTGATAGCTTAAGATATTATTCGCCCATATCCCAATTCCTCCAGAAACCACTTCTGGAGACTGCAAATAGGGAGTACAAAGTAAAACATTAGTCATGACTCAATTATTTTTACATAAGCATCAACAAAAACATCCTTAGACAACTTGCCAAGAGCTATTTGTCGACTGTTCTTCTGATATTTTTCAAACTCAAGAGAAGATATATACAAGAGCTGTGAAATTTTATTTGCCATGTCATTCGGATTATTCGGATCGAAAAGGACACCATTGCAACCAGGCTTCACATAAATATAATTATCACACACATCGCTGCAGGCAACTGGCAGTCCTGTGGAGATTGCTTCACATATTACATTAGGCGTACCTTCGTAGAATGATGGAAGACAAAACAGATCTGCGTTATGGTACACATTTTTTATCTGCTTGGTTTTATCTTTCAACTCAATATAATCTTGAATGCCATATTCTTGTATTTTTTGCAGGCTTTCGTTGTAGTAATCCATATCAATATTACTTTTCCCATACCATGACACATGGAACCTACTGTTTCTATCTACAAGCTTCTTTACTGCTTCTATAAAACCCAACGTATTCTTAGAACTCCATATTGTAGCGGCAATTACGATCTCGGGAACCTTGCGCTTTTTACGCTCAATAAAGGAGAAATAATCAAGATCCACAAAGTTGGTTATTGTTTTTAGCTTCTTTTGCATCCATGGATAATGGCTTGTTAGATAATTCTCTTGCGCATAACTGTTGGGAACGATTGCGTCTGCCCAACGATAAAGGAAGAAGCGCACACGTTCGTTCATTCCAACTGCTTGCGTCGTATTTCGTTCGCTCACTATCAAACGAAACTTACAGCCAGTAACCTTAGCTATACAAGCAAGTAAAGAAGGCGTCTCTTGATAAGATACCACCCAATCGGGTCTTTCTTTTTTTAGGAATGTACGCACTGCCCAAATACGCGTCTTTTTATTACTACCATTTGGTATTACAAGATTACGAACGCCCGCATCGTCTAATTGCTTCTTGTAAAAATCTATATTGTGATATGTGGCGACAGTCACATTATAGTCTTTTTCCTTAAGCATTATCGCCAAACCTACCAATTGACGCTGCGCTCCTCCCGCCCCAAGACAATCTGTAAATAAAATAATCTTCTTCATCGTGAATTTATGCTTTTTTGTACAATCTGCATTTATTGAGTTGATTCAGTTTAAAATTTAAAAAGCCCAATAACAGAGAGAGTGAGACTTCCATACTTTGTATAGACATACTAAACAGGGTCTTAGAAAAAGCTATAAAAAACAACACCAAATATGCGATGAAATAGTTTTTAGAAAAGAGGGCCTTTGAGGAAAATGCATCCCTAAGTAGGCGAAAATAAAATCCAAGAAGAATAAGCCCTCCAACCAGTCCATTATTACAAAGGGTTTCCAACCAATCTTGATGAGCATAATCTCCAGCTACTGACCAAGTTCCATCAGCTCCTCTTCCAAATAACATATAAAACAAATTGGGTTCATTTATGATACCAGCCCAAAGAGTTTCATAAATTTCGTCTCTTCCACTTGAATCTCCTGATAAAGTCTGCTCCACTCTATATGCAAAATAGCCCCCCTCAGCCATCATATTTGATACAACTGCAACAGTAGTCACAACAAGTACAACGGCAAACAACAAAGACCAGATCTTATGTTTGGAATCTTTAGAAAACAGATTAGACCAAATAAGTGCAATTACTGCTAAAGAGCCTATGACAATAGCCCCTCGCTTCATACAAATGATGATATACAGCATTGTGATAGCAAGTAAGGTATACTGAATAAGAGGCTTCGAGGTGAAAAAGAAAAATAAAGGAATAATAGACAAGAAAGTATATCCCATATTATTTGTTACTTCTTCTCTATCAGAAGCCAACATAATTTGGTCTTGTTGGTAATAAAACTGAGGGATTAGGGACAACAATAAGACCATTGCATACACACGAATTCGACTTGCTGTTATATACCCTACGCTTGCATATTGGAAAAACACATATATTCGTAGCAAGGAGCGTAATGAAGATTGAAGATATATATACTTTGCTGGTAGATTGGGAATATGCTCAAGTAATGGGTTTCCAAAAATAATGAGAATTCCTCCATACAAGCAGTACATGAAAACCAAAACAGAGGTAGCTTTCAAGAACTTTGTTTGTCGCGCGGGAACTGCAATATAGCGCATGAAAACCACCAAACCCCATATTATAATAATCAACTGAAGCATTTGATTGAACGCTCCCGAAGGATATAACAAGCCTTGCATCGAATATAAAAGATTCAATGCCAAATACACATCACACCTATTTAGTTTTTTTAAACCGAACATGAATATCTTCAACTACAAAAAACAAATTCTACCCACTTTACCACCTATTACTTAGCTTTTTGAAAGATTATAGTTTCTCATTTAGAATTTGAAGGCAACACTATTTTGCTCCCAAAAAACAAATCAGCTTCGGGTAACCGATTGGCATCATACCCAGAGGCTGGAAAGAACGTATATTCTCCAAAATAAATCTTTCCATTCACATCATAGAAATCCATTCTTACAAACGGGAATCCCTTTGACATTTCAGAAGCCAATCTGAACATTTCATCAACACCTTCAGGCTTTGGAAGAGTAAAGTCTGCAGGAGCTTCCTTACCACGCTTATTATAACGACAAAGTTTCCAATCCTTATCAAAGAAATAGAATTTGGCAGCACCTACCTGACGGTCAATACACAAAAGAACGCAATCAGCATTTCCATCAAAACAATAAAACTTGTAATCAACCAAATCAGCCCCAAGATATGCCTCTGCAAATATTTTTTTCTCCATATCCTTATAAGGCCACTCACGAAAGGCTCGATAAACATCTGCTTTCAGAGATTTTTCAAGGATTGTTTTCGCTTCTGCTTTATTGAGTTTCGACTTGTCTTGAACTACAACAACGCCAGTATTACCTCCACTATGATTGGTCTTTAGTACAAATTGATTCGGCAATTTATCGAAATCAATTTCATCAAAACTGTCCCAAACACCAAGAAGGGGCACAACATATTTTTCGCCGATTTTTTTTGCAACAATGTCCTTCACCTTCACCTTATCCACAAGATCTCTGTATTCCTCTTTGCGGTTGTATAATTTAAGCCATTGAAGCTTTTCGTTCATCGTTTTTGGATTCTTAAGATCCAGCTTCTTTCCCATTTCCAAACGATAATACATCTCGATTTGAAACTTATCAGGAAAGAGTCTTCCTCCACGGCGAAGGATGCCTTTCAATATTCTATTTATTGTATTCATTTTTACTTATTTTTTAAATGAAGCATATTTCCCAACTTTTCGTTGAACTCTTCGGGATGATACGGCGTAAGACCTCCTCCTGGATAAAATGTGAGTTCCGCTACATACAATTTGTTTGGAGTATCAAAAAAGTCCACCCTAATAAATGGAAATCCTTGACACAGTTTGAATGCTATTTCCTTCATCTCATCGAAATGGAGAGGCTTAGGTATAAAATCCTTACGGTGATTGCCGTACTGGACGTCCATTTGTCCCCATTCTAAATCATAAAACGAGATTGGATAGAACTCGTCTTGGAAATGCTCTGTTGCGGCATAGATACAATAGGGCTTTCCATCAAAACAAAAGAATTTGTAGTCGTACAATTGATCTTTTACAGACTCCATATACTCCTCTGCAAGGATTCGGGGAACCGCCTTGTAATATGCTGAACAGAAGGAATGGATTAAGAGGTTCTTAGGCCGCAGCCATTCTTTCACGTCATCGCATAGTTCCTCAAGATCTGTTTTGGATTTCTCTATTACTTTTATATACTTTCCGTCCGATTGAAGCGTTGACTTCAAACAAAACTTCTCAGGCAAAGAATCCCAGGCATTTCTAAAATCATTCACATTCGTCCACGCCCCATACATTGGTATCGTAAAACCATCTCCAAGCTTCTCTTTGATCAATTGCTTGAAGAGGTATTTGTCAACATATCTAACAATGTCCTGACGTTTGAAGCGGGTTTTCTGCCACTGTATCTTTTCAGTAAACGTACGAGGTGTGTCGAGATCAAAAGTATAGCCTTGCTTTTGTTTGTACAATTGCATATTGGCATATTCGAGTAAACAGATAGGCCAATGATTCTTCGTGACACCTAACCTTACTAAGATTCGGCAAATTATATCCTTTATTTCCATTTATAATACGTATATGATGTAAATTATTTACCATTTGCAAAATCGCTCAGATAAGCGAAACGTTCAGTGAGCTTACCATCTCTAAGTATAGTAGAACGATCTATCACCGGCGATTGCTTTCCTTCAAGTAAGGGAGTAAAGACATGCTTGATCAGCATTTCTCCAAAGTATTCGCTTGTGTCTCGCGGCAGAGCATTGGGACACGTATCTACAGCCATCACGCTAATGTTGTTGGCATTAGAGAACGCTGCTTCTTCGGTCTTTGTGACGGGATTATAATCATAATACGGGTCGGCATGCGTTGATGAGCGCAGGGTAGAATGAATACTTCCCATAATGTCACAGGTAATGTCTCCTATCATTTTTATCCTAAGTTCCTCATCTTGTAGTTCTTCAGAGGAAAGATATACAGGAGCGTCAGCTGCCCAATAGTGCGCACATATAAGGACATCAGTAGCTCTTGCCCAACGCATGAAATCACTCTTATAATTCTGTGGGTTGGCCCTAAAATCCATAGAGTCAAAAGGTTGATTATCAATCCTTTTTACCAAAGCATCAGCTTTTGCCACAGCAAAAGAAATAGTATCAAGCTCTTTTGAAGACAGGTATTCGTCCTCGTTTAATTGTCTCGCCTTGATATAATTCAAAACATATTGAGCACCTTGTGATACCCTACCATTGCCAGTAACAAGCAACTTGACTGCAGGTAGAGAGACGCTGCACAAATTGCCTAGCAACTCCTCAAGTGTAAAACGAATATCCGGCTTTGGCAAAGAATACAACTTGGTCCTTAAGCCATAACCTCTTAATGTGTAGTAAACTCCAACAGCTCCAGCCCACCATCCAAATGCACAAACTCTTTGGTTGTCATCATCTACAAGATACTCATAATCAGAGAAAGTCAATTTCTTCTCTATCATGGCTTGAATCAACGGACGGTTATATGACTGCATTTTTGCAATATGCCCAAAAAACACATAGTGTTTGCCTGGAATTAAAGTCGGGATACTTGCCTCTTTAATGCCAAACAACACATCACAGTCAGACAAATCGTCAACTACTTCAACCCTATGTTGGCGATACTCCTCATCCGTATAAGCTCTTATATCACTTGATTGCACAACGATGCGGTGATTGGGATACCGTTCATTTAGCAATGCAACCTGACTTGGAGTTAACGCAACCCTGTTGTCAACAGGATCCTTTGTTTCTTTAATGATACCTATTTTCATAATGATGTTAATTATTGTGCGTTAGTGCGAAAAGAAGCTTGTCATAATGCGCCTCACACATAATATGGTTAAGAATACTATACTTTTTTGTACCCCTAATTATCTTGGGCAATAAACCCATACTATACAATTTCATCAAAACACGTCCCTTGTAAGGCTCAAGAAGGGAATGTTCATAAGAAGCAACCTTCATATAGTAAATATTAACCTCTTCTTGCAGTTTTTCTTTACTACTTATTACCTCATTTATCTTCTTTATCTCGTCAGTAAAAGCACTTTCTTCCAACAACTTAATTTGAGGTTCTTCGGCATACTGATAATAAGGGATGATACGACTATGAACTGATTGGCCAAAATCTATTTCCGCCATATAACCATAGTTCCACGGACGTTTGGATACAGTTTTTTCAAGATCAAAGCCAAAATTGCCTACTCCATAAAAGATAGGCTTTTCATTATATACCTCATACCCAGAATAACAATGCTGATGGTGGTTGACAACGGCATCTGCTCCAGCATCGATAAAGAAGCGATAGGTTTCAACCATTCGAGGAGAAGGCAACTGGAACATTTCGTGTCCACCATGTACTATTACAAGCACATGGTCAGCCTTATCCTTAGCTTTCTGAATAGCATAATACTGACGTACGGGATTAAGAGGGTTGGCGCCAGCTGATGTTTCTGTTGCAATAGAAAACTCATGTTCACAACAGTTGATGACAGCAATGGTTTTTCCGCTTTTTTTTATATAAAGTATTTCTTCTGCATCCTTCAAGCAATTACCTACACCGACAACATCAAGTCCTTGTTTTTTGCAACACGCTACAGATTTATGTAATCCCTCGCTCCCAAAATCAAGGATATGGTTATTTGCCATTGTTACACCTGTGAAGCCTGCAAATTTGATAGCTCCTGCAGCCTCGGGAGTACAATGAAGATTTGGTCCACATTTAGGAATCGGCTTATAGGTATCTTCTACTATAGGACTCTCAAAGTTGACAAACGAGAAATCCACAGATTTTATCACTTCACGAAGATTCTCTGGGAAAACATCCGAATACCGCTTTCCCTCTATCTGCTTCGCGAGTCTTGCCTGTGGGGCAAAATCTCCTGCTACAAGTACTTTCATTTTCTTTTCAACATTTTCTTTAAATTAAAGCATATACTCCTTTCTTCTGGGAATAGCAGAATAACAGCAAAGTAAATGCAAACACAAATTACCACATATAATAACTGGATGAAGATGCTCTCGGATGAAGGAAACAATAATATCAGAAGCATTAAAGATGCTGCTATTACAGACGGAAGTATATTAGTAAGCATCTTAAGAACGTTCATCTTGACAACTACTGCCATTATTATCAACTGGACAAGCACAAGCTCCAAGCGCACGAAAGATCTTGCTACATATAATGCTTCAAAGCCCTCTTTCACAAAAAACAATAGCACGGGCCAAAGAACTATTATGTGAAGCCATTGAGCTAATACAGACAGTTTTGGCTTACCTATAGAACGGTACACTTCACTTGAATAATGAGCAAGAACAATAGATATCGCACTCGTCAAGCCCCATAAGCCTATGAACGGAGAAGCTTCCATCCATTGACTACCCAGAAGTATTTGGGTTATAAGATCGCTAAAAAGGAATATACCAATCCCTATTGGAATGATTAGAATGCCAACAAGTTTCTGAAATCTAAAAAACATTTCATTAAACTGATCTCTGTCATTTTGCAATCTCGAGAGTGAAGAGAACAGGACGGGAGTAGTCGCAGCGGTTATTATTGAGGTTATCTGCCCCACCGTACTCATAGACGTTCTATACAATCCAAGGCAGTGCTGACTTAACATGGTACCGACGATAAAAATATCTACGTACGATGTCAGCCATATACTGATGGCTTCAAGCATTGACCACATTGTAAAGGAAAACATTTCCTTAAACAACTGGATGTTATAATACCAACGAGGTTTCCATTTAGACTTAATAGTCAATATTAAAGCATTGGTAAAATTCAAAGCTATCATTCCTATAATAAGAGACCAGTAACTTCTGGTAGCAAAAGCCAATGGCACCGTCACTATCAAAGGAATGAGAATACCTATAATTCTGACCCAAAAGAGAGTTTTAAAATCCAAATCTCTCCTAAACAAAGCCATCTGAATACTCGAGAAAGCCTCCATAGGTATACATATACAAGACACGGCTATAACAATCCCTTCACCGTCACAACCAACAAGTCGAGCTATAGGATTGGCAAAAATACTGATTCCTGCCCAGATAGCCAACGACATTATGAGGTTTGACCAAAATGCTACCGCGGTAGATTTGAACTTCTCATCGTCATCTTTGAATTCATGTTGAACAATATATTTTTGGAAGCCTGCATCAGTAAAAATTTCTGCAAAAGAAATGACCATCTGAGCAGTTACCATTACTCCAAAAGCGTCAGGCGTAAGTAGGCGCGCAAGAACCATTGTAGTAATTGGTGCTACAAGTTTTGCAGCAATCTCCGTTAAGCCAGACCATTTGGTGGCAGTCGCCACCTTCGTATTTAGTGATTTACTTGACATCTATAAATCTATGCACAAGTGAATAGTGCACACTCCATTTAAAACAAAAACTCTCTATATTAAGATTCCCTTGCATAAGCAGTTAAGCGAGGGTCTATTTCTGGTTTTTCCAAGGTTTTGAAGACACAAATTTGTATTTAACACAATCATTAAATGAATCATAGAAGGGCGCCATCTCATCCACACAGTTACTATACTCTTTAAACACATGAGTCCCATCTAACAAACAAATACAATTGGCAGCAGATTTATTCTGTATATACTGATACTTGTTAATAGCCAATACGTGTCTCACATTGTCATCAATATACACTTTAAAATCATTATAACTTTCTAATTCAGGATACTTTCCTTTTTCTATATATACTAACTTACCCCCATGACGCTGCTGTTGTTTTAATATATCAAGAAGATGCTGAAGGAAGTCATTCGTTATTTTTTCTTTATCCATATTATTTAGTTTTGGGTTTAATGTGTTGTCACATCTGTTTTTTTTGATAGGATTTATACCACTCTGCAAAGTGTCTCAATCCTTCCCTCAGACTTGTATTCGGCTTGAAGCCAAAGTCTTGCTCCAGAGGTATTGTGTCAGCGTAAGTGACGGGGACGTCGCCAGGCTGCATAGGGACAAGTTCCTTGTGGGCCTCAAAGTCGTAGTCTTTGGGTAGCACACCTGCGCGCACCAATTCTTCCTGGAGAATAGTGACGAAGTCGAGGAGATTCTCAGGGGAGTTGTTGCCGATGTTATACACTTTGTAGGGCGGAATAGGAAGACCGTCTTCTCCGTTCTGCTTTTCGGGGGCATGCTGCATAATGCGGACCACTCCTTCCACAATGTCATCTACAAAAGTAAAGTCGCGCTTGCAGTTGCCGTAGTTGAAGATCTTGATGGTCTCGCCCTTGACCAATTTGTTGGTGAAGCCAAAGTAGGCCATGTCGGGACGACCTGCAGGGCCATAGACGGTAAAGAAACGCAAACCTGTTGACGGGATGTTATACAGCTTACTGTAGGCGTGCGCCATCAGCTCGTTGCTCTTCTTCGTGGCGGCATAGAGTGATACAGGATTATCGACCTTGTCATCGGTAGAGTACGGCACTTTCTTGTTGCTGCCATAGACCGAGGAGGAAGAGGCATAGACCAAATGCTCGACTTCGTGGTGACGGCAGGCCTCCAAGATATTGTAGAATCCGATAAGGTTGCTCTGAATGTAAGCATCAGGATTGGTGATGCTGTAGCGGACTCCTGCCTGGGCGGCAAGATTCACGACTACGGCAATCTTGTTTTCCGTGAAGTTTTTCTCTACAGCATCCTTGTCTGCAATGGAGGCGTGGACAAAAGTCCAATCACCATGCAAAGCCTCTATTTCTTTCAAGCGCTCATACTTGATGTTGACATCGTAGTAGTCGGTGATGGAATCGATACCGATAACCTTGATGTTCTTGACATCGTGGAAGAGTCGCTTGACGAGGTTGCTGCCGATAAAGCCAGCAGCGCCCGTCACGAGAATGGTCTTGCCTTCTAAGTTTACATTATACTCTACCATTATTTAGTCTCTTCTAAAAATATCTCGTGTATATACTTTATCTTCCACATCCTTTAAGCAGTCATCAAAGCGGTTGGCAATGATTGCTTTGCTCTGCGACTTGAACTCATCAAGACTGTTCACCACTTTACTGCCAAAGAAGGTTGTACCATCTTCCAATGTGGGCTCGTAGATGATAACCTCAGCTCCCTTTGCTTTAACACGCTTCATGATGCCTTGAATGGCTGACTGTCTAAAGTTGTCTGAGTTCGACTTCATGGTCAAACGATAAACGCCAATTACACAAGCCTGCTCTTTGTTTGCATCCCATTGGCCATTTTCCGTATAATAGCCAGCTTTGCGAAGAACGGCATCTGCTATATAGTCTTTGCGCGTCTTGTTTGACTCCACAATAGCAGACATCATATTTTGAGGTACATCAGCATAGTTGGCAAGGAGCTGCTTGGTGTCTTTGGGCAAGCAATAACCGCCATAGCCAAATGATGGATTATTATAATGTGTTCCGATACGCGGGTCGAGGCCGACACCTTCGATGATTGCCTTTGAGTCAAGGCCCTTTACTTCGGCATAAGTATCCAGCTCATTAAAGTAGCTTACGCGAAGAGCAAGGTAAGTGTTGGCAAAGAGTTTTACGGCCTCGGCTTCCTTCATACCCATGAAAAGAGTATCTACGTTTTCTTTGATGGCTCCCTCTTGCAGAAGAGCAGCAAAGGTCTTCGCTGCTTCCATCAGCTTTTCAACATCTGTCACTGACTTGATAGCCTCGTTTTCCTCCTCAAATTCCGGTAGATTGATGATCTTGGGATAACCTACGATGATGCGGCTTGGGTAGAGGTTGTCATAGAGGGCCTTGCTCTCACGAAGGAACTCCGGAGAGAAGAGGAGGTTGAACTTCTTGACTCCTTTCTGAGCATACTTCAAGTAGAGGTTGCGGGTGTAGCCGACGGGAATGGTTGACTTGATCACCATAACGGCATCGGGATTTACCTCCAACACCATGTCTATTACTTCCTCCACATGGGTGGTATCAAAGTAGTTCTTGACTGGGTCATAATTGGTAGGGGCTGCGATAACCACAAAATCGGCGTCAGCATAGGCTGACTTGCCATCGAGAGTGGCTACAAGATTTAATGGCTTTTCAGCCAGATATTTTTCGATATAATCATCTTGGATAGGTGAAATCTTATTGTTGAGTTTTTCCACCTTTTCAGGGATTACATCTACCGCTATCACCTGATGATGTTGAGATAGCAATGTAGCTATGCTCAGTCCCACGTAGCCTGTACCGGCAACGGCGACTTTAATATCTTTAAATTCACGCATATTTTCTTTGATTTTGTTTTATTTACATCGTCTACAACAGTGTTCCTACTTTATCAAACAGCAACACATAGTTGGTCTAAAAATGCTATTATTATTGACACGAAGGTGTTATTAAACTTATTCCTTCTTAAATGGACCCCTTAAGAAAGGTTGGCAGGCTTACTGCCAAATGGTTTTCACATTAATCACCGTTAATCCAGCTTTAATCGTTCATTTATGCTTTGTTAGCTACCAGTATGACGTCAATCCTTTTGGAGTTTGGAAGAGTAATGGAACTGCTGGTAGGCTTCCTGGGCATTGGGGGCCACAATATGATTGCCACCGAAGAAGTTGTTGATGATCTGTGGATCTTTGTGCTGCCAGAGTTTGTCGATGACGGCCTGGACGATGCGTTCTTCCAAAACGGCCTCAGATGGCTTTGCCTGTGGTTTCTCCAACTGCTCCGCCTTGGAAGACGGGGCTTCCTGCTCTTTTGCAGAGGCCTCGGTTGATGCCGAGGCGCGAGAGTGAGGAAAAAGGTGAATGAACCTTGAGCAAAGCCTTGAGGTATTTACCTGCACGGCTCTCCGAATTGTTTGCGAGTCTAGACAAATACTGTTCATTGCCGATTTCAATGCTTCTTGAACACGGATAAGAATTGCCTGTATGGAGCACTTTGGTTAGCCCAAAAGGAATTAATTGAAATTCCATGTGCCCCCTTCCGCTTTGCAGCGGAACAAGAATGTCTGAACATCCTTGTTAAGACACAAGTACGTTTTTAGACGTTTACCTTCTAATGGAACAAGTTCCTACATTGTAAGGATGGTTGACAGGTACGCTGCCAAGGGTTTTCACATTAATCGCCATTAATCGAACATTAATCTGTCGTTAATACTTTTCCCTACACTCAGTTCGCATGTGCCCATATACGTTACTGTGGAAATCAAGATTATCCTCTTGACAGTTTTGCTAGATGCTCAAAAAAGTCTGCAATGTTTTTGATATCATCAAACTGCTTGCAGTAAATGCTTGCTTGAGGTTCTGGTACTTGCTGGCGAATATAAGCCTTTATCATCTTTGCAAATGTCTCTTTTTGAAAAGCATGGCTAAGTTCATTGATTTGCTGTTGCTGATTCATAAAGTTCATATAGATCGTTTTTCAATAATGTTCTAAATCTTTTGAATTCATATCACCTTTTAGAGCATAAAATTTACCCTTTAATCCTTCTTTTTTATATATTTCACCCAATGCTTTGAAAGCAAACAAATTCCTATAAGTTTTCACACTATTTTCTAAAACATCGATTGCTTTTTGCGGACTCTTTTGCACATAATAAAGATATTCTCCAAACATTGTTGTATACATGCTTTTAGCTTTTTTATCCAACGAGTCTTTTATCAATTCTAAAAGCATTGTCAGTTCTTCCTGCACACTTTTTACATTCAGTTCATTATCATGCAATAGGCAAATAAAATAAGCTTGAATATGAAAAGGATTAGTTTTTTTACGCATGAAGTTTTCCTTAGCAAGGGCCAATCCTTCTTTATAGTTTTCGTTCATAATATAAACATTAACTATTTCCCGCTTTGTTCTTTGATGATTAGGATTTAGCTCCAAAGCTTCACCCAAAAACTTTTCTGCTTTACGCAAATCTTTTTTCAAACGCCAATAAAAACCTTTTAAGAAATAATAATCTGCACTATCTTTAAAGTATTTCACTTCCCTTTCAAATCTACAATCTTTGTTTCTTGCCAATGACATACAAAGCCAATACTTGTATTCTCTTATTGTATTTTCATCGTATTGATTTGATTTCAACAACATTTTATCAACCAAGTTAACAACAGAGTTATACTGAGAATTATTGTACAACTCAGCAATAGCATTTAGAGTGAATGATGGAAGATAGTATTTAGACGATATATCCTTCCCTGCGATTATAGCGCCTCTAATATCATGGTACATTTGAGACAAATCTGTAAATAACACATTAGTAGCCTGCCTATCTACAAATTCTTCAACAGAATCATTAAGCTTCTGACGATACTCTGGCTTTATATCGACCCTAGATCTTCGAATATAGTCAGCTATGGAATAATGTACTTCTATATATTCTTTGTTCTCACCAAACAATGAAAATACTCCGCCTACATAAAAAAACTCTAACTCTTTATTGACGAACTCGTTATCACCAACCAGATTATAAATCATATCATAGCTTGTTGTCTGCAGCTTACTAAGTAAAACCAACAGACTGAAGCTTTCTTCACCTCTTTCTTTTATATTTGCTATAATAGACATTACAGGTTTATCTCCATAATCTAGAATTCTTTTTTTATTACGAATAGCAGGGTCTATACCAAACCTCTTAATATACTCTACTGCATAATATACTTGTGATGGTATTCCATTTAATGTACTAAGTATTTCGGTCAATTTAGGACTAGAAGTTAATCCTAACGCTTTACCATATCCGAAAAAGAGGTTTCTTACTTCAGGAACAGACAATGCATCTATAGATATTGAAATAAAATCATCATGACTTGTTAAAAATCTATGAGATGGTCTGAATCTAGAAATTACAGATATATAAAAACAATCATGATTCTCCGGAATATCAATAGCTTTAACAAACCAATCGCTTACTTCCATAGTTGGTCGAACAACACAACCGTCATCGATTATAAACACATATTCGTTTTCATTTGCGAGAGAGCGAAATTGATTTTGTAGCATATTCGTTTTCTCTGCAATACTCTTAGAATGCAATTCCTCTAGATCATTACCATCAATAACGTCTTTTTGATATTTTAACAATGATATAATAAGATTATCTATGCTGCTTCTGTTGTTCAAACTTAGAAGTATTGGCTCATTAGAAGTATTTTGCATGTGCTTCTCCTCAAAAAATTTCCTTAAAAAGGTTCTTCTACCAATACCTTCTAAACCAGAAACACAAATAGTATTATAACGTGGTTCAACATAAAGGTTCAGAGCGCTTTCAAGTTCTTCTTTTTCCTTGTATCTTCCAACAAACAAATTGCGCTTTGCCTTATATATTGGATTAGCATCCATATCCAAATGTCGTAAAGCATTCAATATTTTTTGTTTAGCCATTTCTGGCGATCTAATAGGCTTCATCAGATACTGCTTCATCCAATCCGGAATACGTGCATCTTTCCCGGGATTAATATTAGGGTCAATAAGAAGCGGTAATATTTGCTTTAATCCATGTTTTTGCACGAACGTATCTGCTAAAACTATTTCTTGTTGCACCCAGTCCGAATTCAACGACTCATTTGAAATAAAAAGTACAAACAAATGAGTATTTTGCAGTCCTCTTAGTATTTCATTGATCAGTTTTTTACCGTTATCGAAACAACACTCGTCGAAAATGCACCGCGACGCACCTAACAGTTTATAAACCTTCCTTACAAAATCTTTTTGAACCGAACTATGTGATAAAAATGCTTTATTCATAAACTTTAAAAACTAAAGACTCTTGTTTATCTATTTCTGTACTATCAACACGGCACTGCCTCAATCTTGCCTTAATTTCTTGTTTTCTTGGCGTATCGAAGACAGGAAATCTGACGCTTTCTTGCTTCTATTTCCACTTCCATCAGCTTTCTTTCCTCTCGAAGTTGCCTGGTCTCAGTCCTAATCTCGGAGATCTCGTTCTTGACCGCCTCGCAGTCCGCCTTCAAGGCGGAGACAGTAGAGCGCAGAGAGGCTTCCTTGAGACGCAACTCCTCGGCCAATGCCTGGTTGAACTCAAGCAGCGAGGCGTGCTCTTTAGAGAACAGGCGCTCCACCTGATCCTCGCCCAAGAATTTCAGGCAGTCCTTTACTTTCTGCCAAGAGGCGATAAACCTCGGGGTATCAATTGTCATTGTCATAGGTATCTCGTTTTAATAGTTTCAAGCGTTACGGCATTAGGGTTTAAATGGCGAGCAAGCCGCCAGCGTTTTTCACATTAATCGCCGTTAATCGGACATTAATCGGTCGTTAATACTTTTCCGTCATTCGGACGGTAATACGACATTGTTCCCCATCGCAGTATCGCTCTGCGCTATGCCGCCACTCGGATGGGGATAGTTTGTTATTGTATTTGTCTAACCTTGGTTACTTTTATATTCCTGAATGTCAGACCTATATGGCGATTGCTTCATACGAAAACATCTGTATTCCTCCTTTTTAGTATTTGAAATAGCACAAATGTACGAAAGGCATATCGAGTCGAGCGAACGCAACCGTTTACAGATTTCCACGATCTGGTCCTTGCCATAGTAGCTCAGCAGAAGTTTCCAATCATTCCAATTGCCATACTCCAGAACCCGCTGAACAAAGAAGGACGGATACTTGTCCATGTCAGCCTGTGATTTGTCTATGTCCCAAAATAGAACAGGAGACAACTTTTTAATACATTCAGCACCGTTCATCGTTATTGCCATTTCTGTTGAGCAGCAAAGGTAAGGCTAATATTTAACATCACAAAGGATTTTAGCGATTTTTGTGATTAGTGTTCATGCGGTGCGTTACTCTTTATAAAAGGGAACGTCCTACATGGAATGGGT
>OHTO01000215.1_pt1 | contig 16349 bp, 13 predicted proteins | sample 1578981 | NCBI WGS metagenome assembly OHTO01 (sample SAMEA3879573, study PRJEB24766) | human gut metagenome | biome: human-associated habitat; feature: feces | place: USA | collected 1985/1987
CATGTCCGCAACCGCATGCGTCACCATGTGCGTGAGCGTGTTCTTCGTGCTCGTGAGCATGTCCGCAACCGCACTCGTCGCCGTGTGTATGGGAATGTTCGTGAGCATGCTCGTGCCCATGGTCATGTCCGCAGCCGCACTCGTCGCCGTGTGCGTGTTCATGCTCGTGCTCATGGTCGTGGCCGCAGCCACATTCGTCGCCGTGCGCGTGTGCGTGAGCGTGTTCTTCATCTTCATGCTTATGATCATTGCCACAGCAGCAGTCATCGCCATGCTCATGGGAATGCTCTTCATGGTCATGATCGTGATCGTGTCCGCAACCGCATGAATCGCCATGAGTATGCTTAGGCACATGTCCCATAGTTTTATGATCATGGTCCTTGCCGCAGTGACCGCAGGTGCAGCCTTCCGGATGCTTGCTGTAATCCTCTACACTATTGATATGGCCGTCGATGTGACGAAATGCTCTTACATCGCCTGCACCGTTACGGATATCTTCCAAATCTTTCTTCATTATATCAGCCACCTTTCTTTTCAGGTTATCTCACTCTTCATATGAGTATTCATTCATATATAGTGTAAAAAATAATAGGAAAGGTGATAACACCTTTCAGTAAAATTTTTGATACCTATATTATAACACAAATAACGTATGAGTCAATACTCACCCATGAAATTAGTAATAAAAATTCCTAAGAAAAAAATGGGTACAGCATTCGCCGTACCCACTATAAAATTTGATGGAGAAAATTACTTTCAAAGAGGCTCTATGCTTACGCATATCGCTTCAAGACTATATTAGTCAAACAGATGGCAGGCAACCCAATGGCCGTGCTCAACCTCTTTCAGCTCAGGCTTAACCTGCACGCAGTGCTCGGTGCAGTGCTCGCAACGGCTGGCAAACGGGCATCCAGGCGGCAGGTCCAGCGGACTCGGGATTTCGCCTTCCAAAGGCTCAATCTTTTCGCCCGGCTTGAAGTCTACCTTAAATACAGCACCCATAAGCGCCTTGGTGTACGGATGCTTGCACTGTTCTGCAATGCGACCGTGCTCCAGCCATTCTACAACATTACCCAAGTACATTACTGCAACCTGATGGCACATCAGGTCTACCAGACCGAGGTCATGGGCAATGAACAGATAGGTAATATTTTTTTCTTTTTGAATGCGGCACAGCAGCTCGCAGATTTTTTCCTGTACGGAAACGTCCAGCGCACTGGTCGCTTCGTCGCAGACAATAATCTTCGGCTCCAGTGCCAGAGCGCGGGCAATGCCCAGACGCTGACGCTGACCGCCGGACATGCTGTGCGGATAGCGGTCCTTGAATTCAGCAGGCAGCTCAACCATTTCCAGCAGCTCTGCTGCTTTGGCGTCCACCTCGCTGTTTTTAATCAGGCCGAAGTTTTTCAAAGGCTCGGTGAGGATATCCTTAACGAGCATCTTCGGGTTGAAGGCAGCAGTCGGATCCTGGAACACCATCTGGATGTTCTTTCTGTCCTGACGCAGCTGTTCTCCGTTAGATTTCATCAGATCATGACCTTCAAAAATTGCTTCACCGCTGGTTGCAGGGTGAATACGCAGCAGAGTACGTACAAGAGTACTCTTGCCGCAGCCGGATTCACCGATAATGCCAAGTGTACGGCCTTCGTATGCACGCAGGTTGATGTCGTTGCAGGCAGTCAGGAGCTTGCCGCCATCAACTGCGAATTTTTTGGTAAGGTGGTTAATTTCCAGTACCAGTTTAGCACGTTCATAGGCTGGTCTTTCATTATTGCTCATAATATGTCGTACCTCCTATGACAGGAACTGCTCTCAGCAGCTGTTTTGTATAATCATCCTGCGGATTGCCGATAACGTCTTCACGCTTGCCATATTCCACAACATGACCGCCCTTCATAACCATCAGCTTGTTGGATACATAGGAAGCAACGCCCAGGTTATGCGTAACCATAATTACGGCAACGCCGTATTCGTCACGAATATCAACAATCTGACGGATAATCTGTGCCTGAGTAGTTACGTCCAACGCACTGGTAGGTTCATCGGCCAGGAGGATTTTCGGGCTGAAAATCATAGCCATAGCAATACCTACACGCTGACGCATACCACCGGACAGCTCAAACGGATAGCTGTTCATGATATTTTCCGGGTTCGGCAGGCGCACGTTAGTCAGCATATCACAGCACATCTTATAAGCCTGGTCCTTGGACTTGTCCGGCTGGTGAGCCTGAACGTAGTCAATGAACTGTTGGCCGATGCGGCGGATAGGATTAATCATGTTGCCACTGTCCTGGAAAATCATGGACATCTCACTGCCATACATTTTGCGCCATTCATCAGGGGTATTTTGCAATACATCCTTGCCGTCAAAGATGATGCTGCCGCGGCTAACGCGGCCGGCACCAGGCAGGCAACCCATAATAGCGCGGATAATGGTAGTTTTGCCACTGCCGGACTCGCCGACGATGGACATAATCTCGCCTTTATCCAATTCTAAGCTGGCACCGGTTACGGTGAGCTTGTCACCGTAGCTGATGTCTAAATCTTTTACTTCAAGTAGCATTAAGCGTTACCTTCTTTGTAAATTATTAGTTAGCAGATTTGATATCTTTGGTCAGCCAGTAGTAATCGCAAGGCAGGATTTCTGCGTTAGCAATAGATTTGTTGGAAACCATGTTGGTTTGCGGATGACCGAATACCAGGGAAGCTGCGTCGTCGAGGATAAGTTTTTGCATTTCGATAACCAGCTCACGACGTTTAGCCGGGTCAAATTCTACGCCCAGTTTATCGGACAGAGCATCAAATTTCGGATTGCTGTAGCCGGAACCGTTCTGTTCTTGACCGGTCTTGAGGTACATGTTCATGAATACTTCAGGATCGCCGGCCTGCAGAGTCAGTACGTTGGAAATCAGCAGGTCATAATCACCTTTACGGCCGATACCATCCAGTACGTTGTAGTCAACGTTCTTCAGGTTAACTTTAATGCCGACTTTCTTAGCATCAGCCTGGGTAGCTTCTGCATACAGAGGCAGCTCAGCACGGCCGCTGTAGAATACGAAGTTCAGTTCCAGGTTTTTGCCGTCTTTATCAACAAAGCCGTCGCCGTTGGTATCTTTCCAGCCAGCTTCAGCAAGCAGCTTTTTAGCGCTTTCAACATTGTATTGGTTTTTATCGTATTTGTACAGTTCATCATAACCGTAGTCAACAGAAGGAGGCAGATACGGACCACCGGGAACGAAGGTGTCTTTCAGCAGAACCTTGTTGTAGGTTACACGGTCCAGAGAACGCAGCAGAGCTTCGCGGACTTTGATATCGCCCAACGGTCTGTCAGCACGTACATTCAAACGAGCAAGTACGTCACGCAGGGAAGCGATATTGGAGATGTTGTATTTATTTTTGTCTTTGAACAGCTGCAGGTCGCCTGCTGCAATGTTAATAGCGAAGTCGATTTCACCTTTTTGCAGAGCCATAGCACGGGTGTTAGGATCGTCGATGGTCAGGATATCAACCTCTTTGAACGGAACTGCGCCATCCCAGTATTTTTCGTTTCTAACCATTTCAGCTTTAGCTTTGCTGTAGGATTTTACTGTATAAGGACCGGTGCAGATAGCGCCTTGTTTTGCGGTATCACGGTCTTTAATGGTTTGAGTATCAACGATAATGAACAGAGGGTCACCAAGCATACCGGGCAGAGTCGGTACCGGTTTTTTGGTTTTGATGATTACGTTCTGGCCTTCACCCTTGATGGATTCATATTCGAACATGGATTTTGCACGAGCTGCTTTTTCAAAGGTACGTTGGATAGAAGCTGCTGCCAGCTCACCAGTCAGTTTGGTTCCGTTGGAGAAGCAAGCCTTATCGTTGATGTGGAAGGTCCAGGTCAGCTTATCATCAGAAACGGTCCATTTATCAGCCAGCCAAGGAACAGCATTCATTTTTTTATCGAATTTAACCAGGCATTCGCCCAGGCCGTAACGCATTACAATCCAGCCAAAGTAGTTATCGGTGGTTTCCAGGGAGTCAGCGAAGTTGGTAACACCAAATTTTACAACTTCCTTGTGCTCAGCTTTTTTGTCGCCGCCACAGCCTGCTGCTGCAAATGCCAGTAAACCGATCATAGCCGCTGCTGCGGTAGCTTTAAACATTTTTTTCATTAGTCATCTCTCCATTTCATATACTCATTTAACCCGGCAGACTTCTGCCGGATATCAAAAACTAAGGCGAAAATAATTAATCCTGTACGTCATTACGCGGGTCAAGCACATCACGCAGATTATCGCCCCAAAGGTTGAAAATCATAACGGTAACAAAGATTGCCAAACCAGGGAAGAACATCAGCCACGGTGCAGTCTGCAGCTGCTGACGACCTTCATTCAGCATCAGGCCCCATTCAGGAGCAGGCGGTTGGCTGCCGAAGCCCAGGAAGGACAGACCTGCAAGCTCCATCATCAGAGCACCGATATCTGCTGCTGCGGTAATAACCATCATCGGCAAAATATTGGGCAGGATATGTACCCACAGAATATGAGGCGAGGTACCGCCGTTAACGATTGCTGCTTCTACATAGTCACGACGTTTAATCTGCAGTACAAGGCTGCGGGATAAACGCGCATATTTTGTCCAGCTTACAATCGTCAGCGCGATTACGGCGTTGACAAGGCTGCCACCCATAATACCGGCAACAGCGATAGCCAGAATCATACCAGGGAAGGAAATCATCATATCAGAAATACGCATGATAACCATATCAACCTTACCACCGAAATAACCGGAAATAACACCCATAGAAGTACCAACGATAAATACGCTGGCTACCAGGAACAATACACCGCTCAGGGAAGCACGCGCACCATAAAGCACACGGCTTAAGCAGTCACGGCCCAGCTTATCTGTGCCGAACAGATGACTTCCGCCCGGTGCCATGAAAGCATCCTGCATTGTTGCATGAGTCGGATCATACGGTGCAAGAACAGGTGCCGCAAAAGCAATAGCAATCAGCACCAATACCAGAACTGAGGTTACGGCAAAAGCACGGTTGGTTTTTAAACCATTAATAATTGTTTCCATCTGCTCTTACCTTACCTTTCTCAGACGCGGATCAAGATAGTTATAAGAGATATCAACAATGAGATTGATAACCATATACATCAACGCAATCCACACAACAACACCTTGTACCAGCTGGAAATCACGGTAGGTAATTGCTTCAATTGCCAGACGGCCAAGGCCGGGCCATTGGAAAACAATCTCGATAACCGCAGCACCACCCAGAAGGTTACCTAAAGACAGACCTAAAAGCGTAATCAGCGGCAGCAGAGCGTTCGGAAGAACCTCTTTCCACAGAATATGGCTTTCACTCATACCACGCGCGCGTGCACCGACAACATAGTCCTGATGCAGCTCTTCCAGAATAGCAGCACGCACCTGACGTGTGTACTTGGAAGACATTGCAAAGGCCAACGTTGCCGCAGGCAGGATAATCGTGTCAACACCAATCGTACCGCCGACAATAGGCAACAGGTCAAGTTGCAGACCAAAAATCCACAGCAGCATCAAGCCAACCCAGAAGCCCGGCATTGATACGCCAAGGAAAGTAAAGCTGCGTACTATATAGTCAAACCAGCCACCGCGCTTAACTGCAGAATAAATGCCGGCAGGAATAGATACCACCAACATCATTGCAAGGGAAGCCAGAGACAATAGGATAGTACCGGGCAAACGCTCGAACAGCTCCTCAACAACAGGCTTTTTAGCCATAAAGGAGAAACCGAGGTTGCCATGCAGCGCACGACCCAACCAATCCAGATACTGGAAGAAGAAGGGCTTGTCCAGACCTAATTCTGCACGCAGTGCATCAATTTCGGCCTGACTTACAATAATATCCTCGTTACCTGCAATCATCTGGCGAGCTACATCGCCAGGGGCCAGCATTACCAAAGCAAAGGTAATAAAGCTGATACCCAGCAGAACAAGGATGATCTGCCCCAGTCGGGACAGAAGCTGCTTTTTCGTCAAAGCACATCATCTCCATCAAAAAAAATTACCCTTCCTGCAAAATGAGCGCAGAAAGGATACATAATTACAATGTGCACAATTGTAATTATCTATATATTTCCGTCGCTAGCAGGAATATATCAACTGAGGAAATCAACCTGACTTAGCCTTGCGGCATCACAGTGGCTTGACCGCTACGGATTTGCACCGTATTCCGATTATTACCTGCATAGGCAGGCACCTCAGAAGAGTATAGATTTGTAAAAGTTCCTTATATCGGCAAAACAAATAATAAGCTAACACTTATAGATTTATAATAGCACTAATTCTCATTATTTGCAACAAATTTGTTACAAAAGGGTTGCTTAGGCAAACTCTCTTCTCAAAGAAGACAAATAAAATAAAAGTATTATTGACTGAGACAGCATAAAGCCCAGCAAGGCCAGCCATAGTCCGCTGTTGCCCCAAAGCGGCACCAGCTGCCACTGCAAAAGGTAAAAAACCAAGAGCGCCATCAGCATCATGTTACGTACCGGTGCAGTTCTGGTAGCTCCGCAGAAAACTCCGTAAAGCACCATGCCGATACCGGCGCAGATAGGATAGAATAAAACAAACACATTGTAGGTCACAGCCATTGCTACAACCTCTTCAATATTGGTAAACAGGCGGATAAAGAATTCATTACCCAAATGGTAACCAAGCATCAGGATAGCAGCCAGCACTACCAGCCATTTGAAGGTCATTTTTATGGTAGCGGCAAACAGCTTGGCGTTATTTGCACCTACCGCACGGCCGCTGAAAATCGCCGCGCCGTTCGCCATGCCGTCAATCAGGTAGCTCATAATATCCTTAAGCTGCAGCAGCACAGCGTTGGCTGCCAGCACCACAGTACCGAAGGAAGCTCCCACCGCCGCAATAATGTTGTTTACGGTCAACAGGCAGGCAGTACGAATCATCAGGTTGACATTCACCTGCAGCATGCCGATAAACTCACGCCAATCCAGCAGCTCGCTCCAAGGCAGCGCCTTGTAATCAAAATCACCGTAATAGTACATCAGTACTACACTCAAAATACCGCCGTAAAGCTGACTTAGCAAGGTAGCAAAAGCCACGCCCGTAATATCCATATGCAGCCAAAAAACAAACCAAATACTCAGCGCCATGTTCAGCACGTTCATGGAAACCTGCATAAACACACTCGCCCGCACTCGCGTCTGGCCCATGAGCCAACCAAGGGCCACATAGTTACCAAAAACCAGCGGTGCACCCCAGATAAGGATGTAATAATAATCACGGCAAAGCTCGTTGACCTCCGGTGCAGCACCAATCATGGCCAGATACAGTTCCAAAATCGGCTTTTGGAAAAGGATGCAGCAGGCACTTATCAGCATTGCCAGAACCAAGGGCTTAAAAAAGGCGAGCATACCAAGTCTTTTATCGGCAGCGCCAAAGGCCTGTGCCGCATAACCGGTAGTACTCACACGTAAAAAACCAAATAACCAATATAAATTGTTGAACAAAATAGCTCCAAGAGAAACTGATGCAATATATTTAGGGTCCGGAAGCTGTCCCATAACTGCCGTATTCACCGCACCCATTAAAGGCTGCGTCATTGTCGACAGCATAAACGGTATTGTCAGTCCCAAGTATTCCCTATCAGTCAGAAGGTTCACTCTATCTGTCCCCCCTTGTTTATTCGCACTAAATTTTATTTTTAGAAAACATCTTGTGTGAATAGCTTATCATATGTTATAATTTATTGCAAGTAAAAAAGTAGCAATTGCCAAAAATATTTCTGCGGAAAATTTGCCATTCTTCGCAAAAGAAAAATTTATACGCTATTGCTTAATTTTTTAGGCTTCAGTTAGCTAACGCTAATAGAAAAAATATTATAAAAAGTATGAGAAATATATCAAAGGAGTGAGCACATGTCTGAAACACTAAAGGTATGTGGACTGACTATCGAACGCGGCACTAAACTGCGCACGTATCTGCCTGTCCCGGACACCAATGTAAAAATTCCCCTGACTATTATCAACGGCGAAAACGATGGCCCTACACTGCTTATTACCGCAGGCATCCACGGCGGCGAATATCCCGGTATCGCAGCAGCAATGGAGCTGGGCCGCGATATTGAGCCCGAGCACGTTACCGGTTGCCTGATTATGATGCACCCTGTCAATATCCAAGGCTTTTGGGCACGTCGCGAAATGATTGTGCCCGAAGACGGCAAAAACCTTAACCGTGTTTTCCCGGGCGATCCCACAGGAACGCTTGCCGATAAAACTGCATATTTAATCAGCAATAACTTCTTCTCTATTGCCGATTTTTATGTAGACATGCACAGCGGTGATATCCACGAAAGCCTGCATCCCTACGTTTACTACCCCGGCCAACCTACGCCTGAAGTAGAAAAGAAATCCCGTTCCGTGGCACGCGTGCTTGATATGGAATATATGGTACGCTCGCTGGCTACCGGTGGTGCCTATAACTACGCCGCCAGCACCGGACTTCCTTCCATTTTAATTGAACGCGGCGGCGCCGGCCTCTGCCTGCACGAGGACATTGAAGCCTATAAGGACGATATCCGCAATATCCTGCGTAAGCTGAAAATGTTCTCCCTGCCTGTAAAGCCACGCCATCACTCTCCGCGTGATGTAGAAAATCTTATTTATCTGGAAGCGCTGGAAACAGGCTGTTGGCTGCACCATATCCACAGCGGCGATTTTGTTGAGGAAGGCCAGGTTTTGGGACGCATTACCGACGTTTTCGGCAATACGCTGACAACATATTACGCAGAGCAGACAGGTGTAATCCTTTACGTCTGCCCGGCACTGGCATCTCCCAAGGGCACCATTCTTGTAGCCTACGGCACCATCAAGGAATTTGATGACGAAGAATAAAAATTGCTTGATGGCCTTTATCGATTAGCCATAGGTACCCTCAAGCTTAAGTTAGCAATTAATCTCTATGCAGGAAATTTTTCTCTAAAAACTGTAAAATATTTTGCAAAAACCGCTTGACAAAGCCTTTGCTAACCGCTTATAATTCAGATAATCTCTTTGCACTGCAATTTTAGCTACAGTACAAACTGATCAGGCGGTAAACCTTCTTCCGGGTTTTTGCAGCCGGGCCCTTTGGGCAGCAGACCTTGACGCAACGTCTGCGGGACAGTTAACTACTATCTCGCAGGCGTTTTTTATATGTAAAAAGGCCTGCAAAAATGCAAAGACCACTTTAGGAGGTTTTATTTATGAAATTTGAAAACGATGCTGAAAGAATCGCTATGATTGTTTCCATCAACAGTATTATCGGTAATCTGCTTTTATCATTGGGCAAGCTTATTGCCGGTTTCGTCGCCCAATCCGCTGCCATGGTTTCCGACGGTATCCACTCTGCGTCCGATGTTTTCGGTACCCTCATTGTTATGGCGGGCGTAAAATTTTCCAACAAGGCTTCGGACGATGACCATCCTTACGGCCACGAGCGTATTGAATGCATTGCAGCTATTCTTTTGGCAATAATCCTGACGATTATCGCCCTGCTCATCGGCTACAGCGGTTACGAAAAAATCGTAGGTGACCCTGCTGAGCTGGAGGTCCCCGGCCAGCTTGCTCTGTGGGCAGCCATTATTTCCATTGTTGCTAAGGAAGCAATGTTCTGGTACACCCGCAACGCTGCACAAAAAATCAATTCCGGCGCACTGATGGCAGAAGCATGGCATCACCGCAGTGACGCCATGAGCTCCGTCGGCGCTTTCATCGGCATTTTGGGCGCACGCATGGGCTATCCTATTTTAGACCCCATCGCCAGCCTGGTAATCTGCGTGATGATTTTATATGCTGCCTACGAAGTATTCAAGGATTCTATGGATAAAATGGTTGACCGCAGCTGTGATGAGGAAACAGCAACCGCTATGGAAGAGCTTGTTTCCCGTGTTCCCGGTGTAGAGCATCTCGACAGTCTGCACAGCCGTCTTTTCGGCAGCCGTATCTACGTTGATATTGAAATCAGCGTCAAGGATAACCTTACCCTGCTGCAGGCACATCACATCGCAGAAATGGTCCACACTGCCGTTGAAGCCAACTTCCCGCTGGTAAAGCACTGCATGGTGCATGTCAATCCTTTAAGTGAAGACAGCCATGAAGCCTGCACTATGCTGCCGCCAGATTTACGTCCGCACGATCAGAATAATTAAACAAACGCTTCTTAATTATATCCACAATAATTTTTAATAATATTTTTTTGATATACCCTCTTGACAAGCTATCTTAAGGGGGTATATAATTTAGGCAATCAATGAGTTATTGCTCATATGTACGGTAATGTTTCCCAATAAATGTATGGAGGTATCTGCTAATGAAAAAGATGTTATTTATTCTTGTCAGCATGCTGTGCCTGCTTTTATCAGCCGGCTGCGGCAGCGACAAACAGGCAGCGCAAGCACCTGCCACCGACAAGATACTGCGTGTGGCAACATCACCTGCTTCTCCGCCCTTTGAGCTTTATCTTAAGGAGCAAAACAAATTTACCGGCTTTGATATCGAATTTGTAAACACCCCGTTCGACGAGCTTCTTCCCGGCCTGAATCACAAAAAATATGATATTGCCATGAACAACTTCAGTAAAACCAAGGCACGTTCCATTGACTATGCTGCAAGTGATTCCTATGCTAAAGCTGCTTTCTCCATCGTTGCCAAAAAAGGCAGCAACCTTAAAGCAGACATCGACAGCATGAACGGCCGTAAGGTTGCCATCAAAAAAGGTGCTTCTGCCGAACGCGTCGCTAAATCCTTCCCAGGCAGCATCATTGTTGAATATCCGGAAAATGCCAGCGCTTTACATGCAGTAGAAACCGGCGAAGCAGATTACGCTATCTGCGGTAACCTAACCACTGCCTACTATATGACTCATACCGATGACGACAATTGCCTGCAGGTTGTAGGCCATTCCGAACGCCAGGATGATCTTGTTGTCTATGCTGAAAAAGGAAATGAAGAGCTGATTAAAAAGTTTAACGCTGCTTTGAGCGACTATAAAAAGAGCGGCGAATACAAAAGACTCATCAAATTCTACTTCGGCGATATCGAAAAACAGTCCTGATAACCCCCTAACTCAGCTAAAAGCTAATAGCTTATATATATCACACCCCTATAATACTCTTTTTATAATACTCCTTATCAGCCGGCATCCCCTAAAGCCGGCTAACAAACACTCAACTCATCAAAACGCAGAAAAGCCTTGCAGTAAGTCCAAACTGCAAGGCTTTTTTGCTGTATTTCTATATTTAGTTTAATCCTCCGGATGCAGCTTAATGCAGGACGCACGCACAGCCCTATGCCAGCCGCGCAGCAGATGATTACGCTTTTCTTCATCCATATCGGGCATAAAGGTCTGCTCAATAACGTGATTGCCCTTAATCATTTCCTTGTTATCCCAATAGCCTACTGCCAGACCTGCAAGATAAGCAGCGCCCATAGCGGTTGTTTCAATGCAGCTCGGGCGTTCTACCTTAACATTGATGATGTCCGCCTGCGTCTGCATCAAGAAGCTGTTGGCACAGGCACCGCCATCAACCTGCAGCGAGCTCAGCTTAATACCGCTGTCCTCTTCCATAGCCTTCAGTACGTCATACACCTGATAAGCAATAGCTTCGAGCGTTGCACGTACAATATGATTACGGTTAACACCGCGCGTAAGGCCGACAATCGCACCGCGCGCATATTGGTTCCAATGCGGAGCACCCAAGCCTACAAAAGCAGGAACCATGTAGCAGCCGTTGGAATCTGGTACAGATTTTGCCATCGCCTCGGATTCGGCAGCATTGCGAATCAGTCCCAGCTCATCACGCAGCCATTGGATAGCAGCACCGGCAACGAAAATGGAGCCTTCAAGCGCATATTCCACCTTGCCGTCCACGCCCCAGGCGATAGTTGTAACAAGACCGTTTTTGCTGTCAACAGGCTTTTCGCCGGTATTCATCAGCATAAAGCCGCCCGTGCCATAGGTATTTTTTGCTTCACCGGGTGCAAAGCAGGTCTGTCCGAACAGCGCACATTGCTGGTCGCCTGCAGCGCCGGCGATAGGAATAGAGGCCTCAAACAGCTTGGCATCGGTAGAACCGTATACACAGCTGGACGGCTTAACCTCCGGCAGCATCTGACGCGGAATGCCCAAAATAGTCAAAATCTCTTCATCCCATTGCAGAGTATGAATATTAAACATCAATGTACGGGAAGCATTGGAATAATCCGTAACATGAACCTTACCGCCGGTCAGCTTCCAGATAATCCAGCTGTCGATAGTACCGAACAGCAGCTGGCCTGCTTCCGCACGCTCGCGTGCATGAGGTACGTTTTCCAGAATCCAGTGCAGCTTGGTACCGGAGAAATAAGCATCCAGAACCAGGCCTGTCTTTTCACGGAACATATTAGCATAGCCACGGATTTTCAGCAGATCACAGTATTCTGCGGTACGACGGCACTGCCAGACAATCGCCTTGCAGATAGGACGACCGGTGTTCTTGTCCCAAACTACGGTAGTTTCGCGCTGATTCGTAATACCGATTCCGGCAATATCAGCCGGAGTAACATTCAGCTTGCTCATTGCCTCGTACATCAGGCCTACCTGAGTAGCCCAGATTTCCTCGGCATCGTGCTCTACCCAGCCTGCCTGCGGATAATACTGCGTAAACTCCTTTTGTGCTACGCTGCGGATTTCTCCCTGCTTGTCAAACAAAATACAACGGCAGCTGGTAGTTCCCAAATCCAGCGCCATGATATATTTATTCTTCATGCTTTCACGACCTTTCCTTGATATTTTTAAGTATAACACAAAACATAAGGAGCCGCCACTTTCGTAGCAGCTCCTGAAAAAGCATATTTAATTATATGTGATTGGGAATCCTGATGATTATGGTGCCTTATCGCACGCCCGTAAACCTTCGCCAAAGACGTGGGAGAAGGTGACAGAGACGAAGAAGGGTGACGACGGCGTACTTCCAGTACGTCTAGGAACCCTGATGAAGTATACGGTGCCTTATCGCACGTCTTATAAATTAGGCAAGAACATTACCAACCCCGGAACATAGGTGACAATAAGTAATGCTACTAACAACGCTACGATAAACGGCCAAACTTCCTTGAAGAATTCGCCGAGCGGCGTTTCCGTTATCGCACAAACCGTAAACATCATCGAACCGAACGGTGGCGTCAGACCGCCGATCATAATGTTGACAATGCAAATAATACCGAAGTGTACAGGGTCTACACCCAGTTTGGTTACAACAGGAACCAGCAGCGGAGCCAGAATAATCAGTGCAGCGCCACCCTCCAGGAACATGCCAAGAATCAGTAGCAGGATATTTACCAGCATCAGCATCATGTACGGATTACGGGTAAAGTCAAGCATTGCTGAGGTGATATGCTGCGGAATACGCTCCCAGTTCAGATAATAGCCAAAGAAAGAAGCTGCTACGATAATCAGTACAACAGAGCTGGTACCGTAAATAGTTTCCTTCATAATCGGCCAGGCATATTCCCATTTCAGCTCCTTATAGATGAAGACACCTACCAGAATGCAGTATACTACTGCTACAGCGCCTGCCTCGGAGGGAGTGAACATACCCATGCGCAGGCCGGCGATAATACCGAACGGGAAAAGCAGCGCCCAGATAGATTCCTTAAACTGAGTCATAATTTCACCGAAGGTAGCAGCCTTTTCACGTGAAGGCTTATAGCCACGTTTTTTGGAAACAATGGCAACAACTATCATCATGGATACTGCCATAAGAATGCCGGGCACATAGCCTGCCATAAACATTTTGGTTACGGATACGCTTGCAATCAGCGCATAAATAATCAGGTTAATTCCGGGAGGAATTACAGGCGTACTTGCGGAGGACGCAGCTGTTACCGCGGCACTGAAGGCTCTGCCATAACCGCGCTTTTCCATTTCCGGAACAAGCATTTTACTCTGCATAGCAGCGTCAGCGTTAGCACTGCCGGAAACACCGCCCATCAGCAGGCTGAGCAGTACGTTAACCTGAGCCAGACCGCCGGTCATATGACCCATGAGCACGTCGGTAAATTTCATCAGCTTATCGCTGATACCGGCATAGTTCATGATGGAGCCTGCCATAATAAAGAAGGGAATTGCCAGCAGCGGGAAGGACTGCGTGCTGGTAATAATACGTTGGAATACCAGATGTGCAGGAGAAGTCGCATCCAAAAAGGTAAAGTAGGAAATCGTTGCACCGAACAGGGCATAAGCGATTGGAATACTGGAAAAATAAAGCACAAAAACTATGATGACGGGCAAATAAGCCATTATTTTTCCTCCTTTCCGGAACCGGCAACATCCTGCCAGACAAATTTAATAGAATACATGGTCATGAGTACAAACGCAATCAGTACGGAAGAACTGATATAAACGGAAGAAATACCCAGTACCGGGGTCATTTTCGTATAGGATTTGGAAATATAGATAACAGAAAGATAAGACATGTAGCCGTTAAGCGCGACAAGAATAACGTCGGTAATCAGGCCGATAGCCTTCTGCATACCTTGGGGCATTCTCTTAACAATGATATCAACGCCAACGTGACCGCGATGTTTAAATACGGCAACAGCGCCGATAAATACCGACCAGACAAAGCAGCCGGTAGCAACCTCTTCAGACCAAACAAGGCCGGAGTTAAAAACATAACGCAGAACAATATTGATGACAACAAGGATAGTAGTAATGCTGATGAAAAATGCAGCAACTAAATCTTCCAGATTATTTAGCACGAAGCTCAGGTTTTTACCCAAAATTTTACCTCCATTTTTTATAGTAATACTTATGCAAAGGAAGGAGCTGTCACGCCGCATGCATGCAGCGTGGTAGCTCCTTAGTGTTTCATTATAACTGTTTAGTAATGTTGAAAAAATCTACAGCTTATTTTGCAGCGCGGATTTTTGCCAGCTCAGCTTTCAGCTTTTCATAGATACCAGGAGTTGCGCCTTCTTTTTCTTCCATCTGTTTGAATACAGGCTCGGTAGCTTTTTCGAAAGCAGCATGGTCAACATCGTTGAATTTTACGCCCTTACTTTCCAGTTCCTTATAAACCTTGTTATAGGATTCGGTGGAAATCTTGGTCATTTCTTTACCGCCGTAAGCAAATTCTTCAGCAACAATCTTCTGATCTTCCGGAGACAGGCTGTTGAATACTTTGGTGGAAATGTATACGCCGCAGGTACCCAGGAAATGCTTGGTGGTAGCTACGTTTTTAACGTGCTCATAGCATTTGGTACCGATGTTGGTGAATTCGGAGCCTTCCAGACCATCTACAACGCCTTGGGAAACGCCGGACAGAGTTTCGGAGAACGGCAGGCTGGTAGCGGTAGCGCCCATAGCATTGATGGTGTCAATGAACAGCTTGCTGCCAGGAGTACGCAGTTTCAGACCTTTCATATCTTCCGGTTTGGTGATAACCTTGTTGGTCATAACATTACGGAAGCCAAAGATGTAGTCCAGAGCCAGAACCTTAATACCTTTTTCTTCAGCTTTCTTTTCCATGTCCTTAACCAACGGAGTTTCAATCATCTTCTCATATTCGTCATAGGATTGATACAGCATCGGACCAACCAAAGGTTTGAAATCAGGTACATAGTCGCCCAGATAAGACGGGTCTTCTACAGAAATAAAGTTAGCACCGTTAGCAACCTGCTCCAGACCATCCTTGTAGCAAGCCAGCTGGTTTTGACCAAAGCATTGAATTTCTACACGGCCATTGGTTTTCTTCTTGATACGTTCAGCAACCAATTCCATGGATTTGTACAGCTGTTCATCGGGAGAAAATACATGGCTCAGCTTCAAAACAACCTTTTTGTCAGAACCTGCAGCCTTTTCATCCTTTTTGTCAGAACCGCCGCAACCGGTCAGCGCCAACATCATAACAGACATTAACAGAAGAGCTACGATCTTTTTCATGTTCATCCTCCTAAATCCCTTGTTGAATTTTGTTGAAATTTAATGTAATAGAGATTCCCGTTTTGAATCTGATACCATATTAACAGAGTGACACAGAATTGTCAATAATTTTACGCACATTTAGCAAATGTACTTGCAGTCTGGCTTTTGGCCGTTTTTTATCCCTATTGGCCTTATTACGTCCCACTTGTTTTTTCGCTTATCTTATGCTAAGATAGTGTTGAACATTATTGAAAATTTCAAGGAGGAATAGAAATGGTTCAAATTTTTGCGCACCGCGGCTTCAGCGGCTATTATCCTGAAAATACTATGCTTGCTTTCCAAAAGGTAGCAGAAGAAACTGTTGCTGACGGCATTGAACTGGATATCCAGCTCACCAAAGA
>OHTO01000227.1_pt1 | contig 15694 bp, 12 predicted proteins | sample 1578981 | NCBI WGS metagenome assembly OHTO01 (sample SAMEA3879573, study PRJEB24766) | human gut metagenome | biome: human-associated habitat; feature: feces | place: USA | collected 1985/1987
CTGCCCTCTATGATACACCCCAAAACGGCCGTTCTCGGACGGGCTGGGGGGGGTATTTGATTAATTTTCCCTTTTTACTGAAAAAAAACTGAGAAAAAGTTTGGTGTTACAAGAAAATGTAGTATCTTTGCAACAAGTTCTTAGAAAAGTTAAATGATAGATTAATCGTAAACCTCTTTTTCTTTGTTTTTTTGAGGAAAAAGAGGTAAAGAAAAAGAAATGCAGGGTTTGTGAAAATCCTGCATTTTTTATTTTTATGCTGTTTCATACTGATATTGTGTAGTTATATCGCCTACCTATTTTATTCTTCTATATTCTATATCTAACCGATATCTATCTACATTATATATATTACGCTTATTCCTTCATCTATGATTTTGTTCGATTTTTAGAATTTTTAAAAAAACTCTTGAAGTATTCTAAGAGAAAAGTAGTATCTTTGCACTCTAGATCATATAAGTTGAGATCGGAAATATAGATAACACATACATAAAGATAAAAAAAATGAGAACTGTTTACGAATTTTCTGTTAAAGACAGAAAGGGAAAGGATGTTTCCCTCAAGGAGTATGCCAACGAAGTGCTGCTCATCGTTAACACCGCTACAAAGTGTGGTTTCACCCCTCAGTATGAGGAACTGGAGAAACTTTATGAGACCTATCATTCTCAAGGTTTCGAAATACTTGATTTTCCTTGCAACCAGTTTGGTCAGCAAGCCCCTGGTACAGATGAAAGCATTCATCAGTTCTGCAAGCTTACATACGGCACAGAGTTCCAGCGCTACAAGAAGATCAAGGTAAACGGAGACGATGCTGCCCCTCTCTTCAAATTTCTGAAAGAATGTAAGGGCTTTGCTGGTTGGGACGAGAGCCATCCTCTCTACCCTGTTCTCGACAAGATGTTGAGCGAGGCTGATCCTAACTACAAGGAGAGTGCCGATATCAAGTGGAACTTCACCAAGTTCCTCGTTAACAAGAAGGGTCAGGTTGTAGCCCGCTTCGAGCCTACCACAAGCTTCGATGTCATCGCTAAGGCTATCGAAGAGTGGTTGAACTTCTAATGAAAGATAGAAGTCTCGAACTGAGAATAGAATTTCTAAAAAAAAGAGAATAGAATTTCTAAAAAAAAGAAAATAGAATTTCTAAATAAAAAGCCAGGTTGCTTTTCGCAGCCTGGCTTCTTTTATAATGTGACATTGTTATTTCAATATATCTCAAAGAATAATAGTCAACTGTTTGCTATATACTATAAACTATTAACTGTTAACTGAAAATTAGTCAACCTTTGGCACATCCTTGAGGAACTGCTGGATTTCTTCATCACTGACAGAATAATCGTGCAAATCGCCATTGATAAAGCTATCGTAAGACGGCATATCGATAAGACCATGACCTGAGAGACAGAACAGGATAACCTTCTCCTTGCCCTCTTCCTTAGCCTTCAGAGCCTCCCGTATAGTGGCTGCAATCGCATGACAGCTCTCTGGAGCAGGAATGATACCCTCGGTCTGAGCGAAGAGCATACCTGACTTGAATGACTCCAGCTGAGGGATATCTACACCATGCAGATAACCATCCTTCAGAAGCTGGGAGATAATCATACCAGCACCATGATAACGGAGACCACCTGCATGAATGTTGGCAGGCTTGAAATCATGACCCAGAGTAAACATTGGCAGCAATGGAGTGTAACCTGCCTCATCACCGAAATCATACTCGAACTTACCGCGAGTCAGCTTAGGACAGCTCTCCGGCTCTGCAGCTATAAACTCTGTATGGCGCTCGCCTGTGAAGTTGTGACGGAGGAATGGGAAGGCAATACCACCAAAGTTACTACCACCACCGAAACAAGCAATCACCTGATCAGGATACTCACCTGCCATCGCCATCTGCTTCTCTGCCTCCAGACCGATAATGGTCTGGTGAAGTGCCACATGATTGAGCACAGAACCCAGCGTATACTTACAGCCCGGTGTGGTTGTAGCCAACTCAACAGCCTCACTGATGGCAGTACCGAGCGAACCAGGATGATGAGGATCACGTGTGATAATGTTCTTACCTGCGCGTGTACTCATGGAAGGAGAACCCTCTACAGTGGCTCCAAACGTACGCATGATGCTGGAACGGTATGGTTTCTGCTGCATAGTAATCTTTACCTGATAAACTGCTGCCTCCAGGCCGTAGAGTTTTGCTGCATAAGAGAGGGCTGCACCCCACTGTCCTGCACCAGTCTCTGTAGTGACATTGGTATCACCCTCCTGCTTACAGTAGTAGCACTGAGGAATGGCTGAATTGATTTTATGAGAGCCTAACGGATTGATACTCTCATTCTTGAAATAGATATGCGCCGGAGTACCGAGTGCCTCCTCAAGGGCATAAGCACGTACAAGAGGGGTTGAACGGTAGAAGGTGTACTTCTCCAGCACATCTTCAGGAATATCAATCCAAGCGTGCTCTGTATCAAGTTCCTGCTTTGAGCACTCCTTATTAAATACGTGTGACAAATCATCAGCATTCATTGGCTGGTGTGTCTGAGGGTTCAACGGTGGCAATGGCTTGTTAGGCATATCTGCCTGAATGTTGTACCACTGAGTAGGAAGTTCCTGCTCGCTTAAGATGTACTTTTTCTGTCTCATGTTTATATATATATTTAAAATTGTTGTATGCCTGAACAAAGGTACAAATAAAAAATGAAATAAAGAACTTTTTTATATGTTTTTCCACTATTTTTTTATTTTTATCCAATAAAATAGTTCATTCTACAGGTATTATTTGTTATATAAGTGTATTTTCAGTGTCATTTTTATAAATTAAATCAAATATTACCCCATAAAATACCAAATATTACCCCCTATATTATAATGAAAAGTAGTATCTTTGCAACAGAAAAATTCAAAATGCGTTGTGAAACGCTTATCATCATCTTTTACTTATACAAAAAAATAAAACATTGGAGTTCAATAGGGATATTGAGATTCCAATGTTTTTTTTTATTCACTAAACTGAAACATATCATCATGTAAAGTTGACATATCATCATGTAACGTTGTCAGATTTCTAACCTTTCAGTATAAATCAACAGTCTGTTTTATTGTCCACTTCCACAATTGATACAGGATTTTACCCATAGACTGCAGACACAGATTATTTTTTCTCATTACCTAAATCTATCTGCGATATCTGATTCAACAGATTTACAGCCTGTCCTACAGTCTTCACATCATTGATGCGAAGCATTCGCTTGTTGAATTTTTCCTTCAGAACACAATCTTGAATATGACTGGTAACGTAAGCGAGTATGCGGTTAAACATCTGACTTCTGTAGAACGGACTGTTTACATTGCTCACAAACTGCATCTGCATATAGCCCTGCTTGAGAATAATCTTCTCGCAACCTAGCTTCTTGCCTACCCTACGCAGACCTACCACATGCATCAGTTCGTCTGCTTCATGAGGCACAGGACCAAAACGGTCTATCATACGCTTGCGGTAAGCCTCTACTTCCTCATCGCTCTCCAGACGGTCCAGTTCACGATAAAGGAGCATGCGCTCACTGTCACCCGGCACATAAGTCTGAGGAAAATACATCTCCAGATCGCTCTCTATGCCACAATCGTCAACGAAATCATCACCCGTAAGCTGGGCACCTTCATCCATCTTCTCCTGATAAAGATCACAGAACTCCTCGTTCTTCAACTCTGTGACAGCCTGAGAGAGAATTTTCTGGTAGGTTTCATAACCCAGATCTTCCATAAAACCGCTCTGCTCAGAGCCCAGCAGATTACCCGCACCGCGGATATCCAAGTCCTGCATGGCGAGATTGAAGCCGCTACCCAGTTCGCTGAACGTCTCCAGAGCCTCCAGACGGCGACGCGCCTCAGGAGTAAGTGCACTCTTAGGTGGCGCCATCAGATAGCAGAAAGCCTTCTTGTTACTTCTTCCTACGCGTCCACGCATCTGATGCAGGTCACTCAATCCAAAGTGATGAGCATCGCTCACGATAATCGTATTGGCATTGGAAATGTCGATACCGTTCTCTACAATAGTGGTAGAAAGCAGTACATCATAATCGTAATTGATAAAGCCCATGATGATTTTCTCCAAATCCTCAGGCTTCATCTGTCCGTGACCGATTGCTACCCTACAGTCTGGGATATGCTTCTCGATGAGCATCTTGAGCTCCGGAAGCTTGGATATTCTGTCGCATACGAAATAAACCTGTCCGTTTCGGCTCATCTCGAAATTGATGGCATCGCAGATAACTTCACTACTAAACGTTACCAGTTCGGTATGAATCGGATAACGGTTAGGTGGCGGAGTGCGCATGATACTCATATCCCGGGCGCCCATCAGAGAGAACTGGAGGGTTCGCGGAATCGGAGTGGCACTCATCGTGAGTGTATCGACATTTACCTTGAGCTGACGGAGTTTCTCTTTGGTAGACACACCGAACTTCTGCTCTTCATCGATGACGAGCAGTCCCAGGTCATGCCATTTCACGGTCTTTGATATCAGCTTATGCGTACCTATGAGGATATCAATCTTACCCTCTTTCAGGGCGTCAAGCACCTCTCTGGTTTCCTTCGTTGTACGGGCTCTACTGAGATAGTCTACCCTTACAGGCATGCCTTCCAGACGCTTTTTGAAAGTCTGATAGTGCTGGAAAGCCAGAACGGTAGTAGGCACCAGCACCGCAACCTGCTTGCTGTCGCACGCAGCCTTGAAGGCTGCACGGATGGCAACCTCAGTCTTGCCGAAGCCCACATCGCCACAAACCAGACGGTCCATCGGTCTGCCGCTCTCCATATCCTTCTTCACCTCCTGAGTAGCCTTATTCTGGTCTGGCGTATCTTCATACAGGAAGGAAGCCTCCAGCGTATGCTGCAGATAATTGTCGGCACTGAAGGCGAATCCCTTCTCCCGTCGGCGCTGGGCATAGAGTTTGATCAGGTCGCGCGCAATGTCCTTGATTCGCTTCTTAGCTTTGTCCTTGAGTTTATCCCAGGCACCTGTACCCAGTGTAGACAGGCGAGGCGGAGTACCGGTATCGCTGCGGCGATATTTGCTGATTTTATAAAGCGAGTGGATAGAAACATCCACCTTGTCATTGTTCGTATAGACGATGCGGATCATTTCCTGATAGCTGTTGCCCGCAGGAACCCTAACCAGACCGCCGAACTTGCCGATACCGAAGTCTACATGCACGATAAAATCTCCCACTTCCATCTCCTGCAGTTCCTTCATGGTGAGTGCCATCTTGCCGGCTCTCGCTTTATCTGAGCGCAGGTTATATTTATGAAAACGGTCAAAAATCTGATGATCGGTAAAGAAACAGCACTTTTTGTCATGGTCAGTAAAGCCTTCATGAAGCGTCTTGTCTACCGGTGTAAAACGGATGGCGTAGCGCTTCAACTCTTCGCTTTCAAAGATATCCTTCAGGCGCTGTTGCTGCTTCTGGCTATCTGCCAATATATATAAGGTGTAACCCTGGAGCAGGAAATCCTCCAGAGTCTGACAAAGCAAATTGAAATTCTTATGGAAAAGAGGCTGTGGAGCGATATTGAAAGGTATCACAGCCGGACTCTCTGACGGAGCGACCTTGCCGAACTCGATACGGAGATGAGCCGCTACTGCCTTCTTGAAATCGAGCGGAGAAACGAGGTTGAGCTCGGTCTTCATGTCATGTCTGATGCGCTCAGCCTCTACCTCAGTAGCTCCCTCCAGCTGCTCGGTAAGGCTCTGCGATGAGAAGCCTTCGGTATAGATCTGACCGATGCGGTCGCAAACGAAAGAAAGGTCTTTCGCAACGACTGGCGTACTTTCGGAGAGGAAATTGAGGAAACACTGCTTGTTGCTCTCGATATGGGCGAGTTCGGGCACGATTTCTATCTCTGTGCGCTTCGCCTGCGAGAGCTGGGTCTCAACATCAAAGGTACGGATGGTGTCAATCTCATCGCCGAAGAAGTCGATACGGAACGGATATTCGCAGCTGTAGGAATAGACATCGAGGATGCTTCCACGCACGGCAAACTGGCCCGGTTCATAAACATAATCGGTTTCTTTGAGTTCGAAATCGCGCAGGGTATGAACCACATCGGTCTGAGCAATCTGCTGGCCTACAGCCAGTTTCAGAATCCGTTCATCCAGATTCTGCTTAGCCACAACGAGTTCTGCCAGTGCATCGGGATAAGTGACTACCAGGAAATGTCCTCCCGAAGAGAGGCGCGCCAGCACCTCTGTACGTAGGATTTCGTTCGCTGCATCACGCTGCCCGTATTTCACGGCACGCCGATAGCTGGAAGGAAAGAAGAAGACCTTCTCCTGCCCTATCATCTGAGTGAGATCGTGATAAAAATAGCCTGCTTCATCGGCATCATCCAGTACGAAGAGCACCGAACGCCTCATCTTCCCCTGCAGAGAAGCAAAGAACATCGGAGCCGAAGAGCACAGCAAACCCTGGAGAAAAATGGAATGAACCGACTTCTTCCCCATCAAATCAAAGAGGGCATCCGCCTGTGGCGAACGCCCGTATGTTTTTTCTATCTTTTGGATTTCCATCCAAGTACTGATTAGTAATTACTGATTACTGAGTAGTGATTACAGAGTATTAATCCTTCTTCGGATATTTCTTGAACCAGCCATCCAGGCGCAGTCGCATCACGCCAAAGAAAGCCTCACCAAAGATGCCACCACTCATCTTGCTCACACCTTCACGACGGTTAACAAAGATGACAGGCACCTCCTTGATCTTGAAACCTATTCGATGAGCCGTATATTTCATCTCTATCTGGAAAGCATAGCCCTTGAAGCGGATAGCATCCAAATCTATGGTTTCCAATACCTTACGTCGGTAGCAGACGAATCCAGCTGTGGTATCATTCACCTTAAATCCGGTTACGATACGTACGTATTTAGAAGCGAAATAGCTCATCAACACGCGTCCGATAGGCCAGTTGACCACGTTCACACCCGAAATATATCTTGAGCCTACAGCCACATCATACCCCTCATCGTGAGTTGCCGCATAGAGACGAGGCAAATCATTAGGATCATGACTGAAGTCGGCATCCATCTCGAAGATGAAGTCATAGCCCTGCTTCAATGACCATTTGAAGCCCATGATATAGGCAGTACCCAAACCGAGTTTACCCGAACGCTCCAGGATATGCAGACGACCGGCAAACTCATTAGCCATCAAGCCCTTAACGATGGCAGCAGTACCGTCTGGACTTCCGTCATCGATAACGAGGATATCAAACTGCTTTTCGAGACCGAAGACAGCACGGATGATTTTCTCGATGTTTTCCTTCTCATTATATGTAGGAATGATTACTATGCTATCACTCATAACTTCTTATAATTTTAATGATTCTGATTCTATATAATGTAATACAGATGCAAAATTACAACTTATTTTTGAAATAACAAGCGAAAACCCGAAATTATTGGTCCGGATTCTCTACAAAACCCTGATATTTCTTGTCAAGTCCGTTCATGATCGCCTCATAGCTCTTGTTCATCTGGTTCTTGATATTGTCAGCTCCCTTGCCTATCGGCTCGATAGGCTCATGAATGGTGAGCTTCAGAGGATGCCAGAAAGCCCAGTAGATGTCCTTCATGCGAGGCTTCACATCAAAACTGCCATTGATGGTAAGCGGACATACCGGCAACTGCAGTTCATCGGCAAGCATGAAAGCACCGCGGCGGAACACGCCCATGTGCCCCGTAAACGAACGGGCACCCTCAGGGAATACCACCAGCGACATGCCCTCTTTAAGCACCTCGCGAGCACGGTCATAAGAAGCACGGATCTTAGAAGGTCCGCTCTTGTCTACAAAGATGTGGTGCGCATACTCACAGGCGATACCGATGAGAGGCACTTTGCGCAAGCCCTTCTTCATCATCCACTTGAAGTTTCTGCCCAGAAAACCGTATATCAGGAAGATATCGAAAGCGCCCTGATGATTGGCCACGAAAACATAACTCTGGTTCTTCTTGAGATGCTCACGTCCCTCCACCTTTACAGGCAGGAGGAGGATGCGGACCCAAAGCCAGGCCCAACATTTACCAGGATAATAGCCCCAGAAATGACCATTACCAAGCATGCATCCCAAAACAGTAGTTAAACTGGTTAAAACGCTAGCTACCAACAGGATAGGCAAGCATATTACAAGTTGATACAGACGATATAAGTACTTCATTTTTATTTAAGAATGAATAATTTAACACTCAACATTTAACATTCAACACTCAACACTCCTCATTTTCTTTTGAGTGTGATGACCACGATTTCTGCCGTAGCCCCTATGCGGATTGGAACGGTACCGCCCAGACCCGATGTGGTATAGAGCTGGCAACCCTCCTCCTCGAAGAGGCCGTAATCATAAGGAGTGAACATCGACGGACGCAAGCCCAGGATACTGATCTGACCCGCATGCGTATGACCGCTTAGCGTAAGCTGCGGTGCTACGACCAGCGAATCCTTCCTGTCAGGTCCTATCACATCGCCATCCTCATCCTTCTCCTTATTAATAGTAGAAGGCCAGGTCTCGCGCCATTGCTTCGGCATATGCTGCAGCATCAGCACGAAAGAGCCCGGTCTGATGCCATACAGCGCCTTCCTTACGTTGGTTCGCTTTGGCTTGTCATAGTTCTCTGTACCAGCTACATAGATGCTATCAGCGCCTCTATGCACCGCCACATGCTCATTCATCAGCAGGCGCCATCCGCAACTCCGCTGGAAGTCCTGCATCCGCTTCTCGAGCGCAGCTATCTCCTGCTCGTCATCTACATCCATATAATAGGTGTAATCGTGATTGCCCAGCACACTCATCACGCCATCTCTGGCTTTCAGACTGCTGAGCAGCGCCTGATACTCAGGCAGTTCATCGGGCGTAACATTCTGTAAATCACCCGTAAAGCAAATCAGATCAGGCTTTTCGGCATTAATGCTGTCGATATCGCGCTGAGGCAGATGACCACGCCAGCCATAGTATGACCCGAGATGGATATCGCTGAACTGAACGATGCGATAGCCCTCGAAAGACTTCGGCAGATTAGGTACATAGATGGTGATACGCTTGACTTGCATCTTAGGAAAACCTTCGGTAAATCCGTAGATAAAGCAGAAGAACGCCACCGCTCCCACTACCAGTCCGAGGAGCTTGCCCCAGTTGCGATGGCCGTGGAGGAGGCGCATACAGCACCAACCGAAGACACTGAACAGGCTGAAGACAAACTGCGGAACCGCACATACTGCCATCATCACAAACCAGATGTCGATGAGCACCGGATTGCGTGGCAGGAAGTTGGGCAGTATCGTGATATACGCGCTGTAGGCGATAACCACGAAAGCCGGCAACCAGAAGAGCAACCGCTGCCAGAGACTCTTCAGCCATAACTTGCCATACCTTTTATATATCCACAGATACGGCAACAGGGTGAATACCACTACGGGTATCAATATTCTTGCTATCATTTCTTGATCAAACTTGATTGAAGATACGTTTTCATTGCCTGCACGGGCACTCCTCTGCGCTGTGCATAGTCGCGAAGCTGGTCGTCTCCTATCCGTCCCAGTTCAAAATACCGTGCCTTGGGATGTGCAAACATCAGCCCCGAAACACTGGCATGAGGCGTCATCATACCGCTTGTGGTGAGCCGGATGCCCACCTGACTCATATCGATGAGCTGGTCGATGATGAAGTTGGCACTGGTATCGGGCAGCGAAGGATATCCTATAGCCGGACGGATGCCCTGATAGCGCTCCAGATGCTGGTCTTCGATGCTCAGCTGCTCGTTGGGAGCATAGCCCCAGATGCTGCGTCTCACCTCTTCGTGCAACTTCTCTGCCGTGGCTTCAGCCAACCGGTCGCAGAGTGTCTGTGCCATCATATTGAGGTAGTCGTCCGAGCGATATTTCTTCTCCAGACCGCCATCTACCGTCGTGCAGAAGATACCCAGCCGATCTGTTATTCCACTGCCCAGAGGACGGATAAAATCAGCCAGACAGAGATTGGGTTCTCCCTGAGCCGCCGGATGCTGCTGACGGAGCATCGGGAAGCGGACTTTCTGCCCTTCCAGCCAGATATCATCCCCCTCGCTGTTCGCCTCGAAGAGTCCGAAGACAGCATAGGTATGATATTCGCCTTCCCATGAATGGAGCATATCGAGCGCCTCAGCCTTCATTTTTTCCTTTTCCTCTCGAGGTTTGCCGCTCAATCCCCACGCATGATAAAAATATAGCCAGTTGATATATGGCTCAATTTCGCTTATATTGTATACTATTCTTCGCATCCGATACGATATTTTATTTTACAATCCCCGTAAGATTTCCATTTTCAGGAATTGTTTCTGAACTCCAGTTCCTCTCCTCTGCTGGCGGCATCAAACACGCCTTTGTCGTAGATAAGACGACCGTTACAGAAAGTCTGTTCCACTTTCCATGCAAACTCATCACCCTCTACAGGGCTCCATTTACACTTGCTCTGAATCACCTCTGCGGTCACCTTCCAAGGCTCTCCCTTGCGCACCACAACGACATCTGCCTTATAACCCGGACGCAGGAAGCCGCGCTGACTGATATGGAACAGACGGGCTGGATTATGACACATCAGTTCAACCAGGCGCTCGATACTGATTACCTTTTCGTCAACAAGTTTCAGCATGCTTACCAGCGAGAACTGTACCATTGGCATACCTGATGCAGCCTTGGCACAACCACCCTGCTTATCCTTCAACTGATGAGGAGCATGATCAGTACCTACTACAGTTATCTTACCATTACTCAGTGCCTTACGCAAAGCTTCGCAATCAGCAGCGGTCTTTACTGCAGGGTTGCATTTGATGCGTGCGCCCTTCACAGCGTAATCTTTATCCGAGAACATGAGATGAGCCACAACAGCCTCGCCTGTAATATTTTCATCCTTACCAAAGAACTCCAGTTCCTTAGCCGTAGTAACGTGAGCGATATGGAGATGCGCCCCACTTTCCTTAGCCAGCTGCACCGCCAGACGGCTGCTTTCATAGCAAGCCTCCTCGCTGCGTATTTCCGGATGATGTTCTACGGCAGGGTCCTCACCCCATTTCTGCTTAGCCAGCTGCATGTTGCGGTTAATGATTTCGGTATCCTCACAGTGGGTCATCACCGGCAAATCCAGCTCTTTCGCCTTCTTGAAGATAGCCTGCAGCGCCTCATATTTATCCACCAGCATATTGCCCGTACTGGAGCCCATAAAGAGCTTGATTCCCGGCACACGATGCGTATCGATCTGCTCAAAATCATTTACATTGTCATTGGTAGCACCAAAGAAGAAACTGTAGTTCACATGACTCTTCTCAGCGCCCAGCTGCCGCTTTGCCTGCCAGGCCTCCAGAGTGGTAGTCTGAGGTACCGTGTTAGGCATCTCAAAATAACTGGTCACACCACCAAAGGCAGCAGCGCGGCTTTCGCTCTCGATGTCAGCCTTCTGTGTAAGTCCCGGCTCACGGAAGTGAACATGATCATCAATCACACCCGGCAAAACAAAACACCCCGAGGCATCGATGACTTCATCGTAATTGCCACGGGGTGCCTCGCCTTCATATATCTCCTTGATAAATTCACCATCCAACAAGAGGTCGCCCACAAAAGAGCGACCCTCATTTATAATGGTTCCATTCTTGATTAATTTCATATTACTAAACTTATAAAATGAAGAGTTTTACAAGATGTTAATGCCCAAGACCTTGAAAGAGCCCTGTTTCTACTCCTGACCTTCCTGTTTTTCAGGAATCGTAGGCGCAGCCAGTTCGTTGGCTGTAGGTGCCGGAGCCGCATCAGGATTTACCTGTGGAGCCGCTTCCATCTCTGGCTGCATGCCGCTCTGCGCATCTCGTGTACCGTTCATAATCTCCTGATTCTCTTGAGCTTTCTTATAATAGTCCTTTACATAAGGATCATTCTTGAAATAGTCGGTAGCCTTGCTCATGATATCCTCAATCCAAGGAGAGAGCATAGGATACTGGTTGCCCATTGTAACGAGGAAGAAGACGCCCGGTCCCAGCACATTGTTGAAGTTGTCGGTAACAAACGAAGTGATGAGCTTGTCTTCCTGCTCAGAGAGGCGGATGGATTCCTCGTTCAGATGCTTGTTGACAGCCACCATATCGCTACCGTTCATGATAGCCTGGTCGTGCTTGTGTACCAGTTCGCGCAACTGATTCTGAATCTGCTGGTATTTCTTGAAGAATCCGAAGAGTTTATCGTTCATAGGCGTACCGCTTACCACCTGCTGTGTATCATCGAGCTTCACCGTAATGCTTCCACTCTCCAGCACCAGCGGCAGCACAGGGTCATCATCCATGAAGATATTCGCCATCTTCATAGAGTCGACAGAACCCTGAAAATGGAACTGTCCGTGCACTACATCGCAAGAATCCACGTTCTTGAAATCGTTGTTTTCCAGTATCTTAAGGTACAGCATGCGTCCGTCCAGAGTACTTACGTTAGAAGTACCCGAGATATCGTAACTGTTGGCACAAGATGCAAGTGCCATTAAGGCAATGAATGCGTAAAATATTCTATTCATAAGCTATCTATATCACTTTCGGTGAACAAAAGTACAATCTTAATTTGAACTGACGAAATAAATTGCAGCAATTTAATTCATTCTTACAAGATTTATGTTTTGTTTGCACTCCTGTTGGCCACCGAAAGCTTTTTTCTCGTCCTTTCTATATTACTGATTGTTTTCCTTCTTCAGTTCATGAGAGATGCGATGCGTGGTATACAGTTCCAGCAGGGCTGCGATGAGGAGGAAGACTACCCACTTATTATAGAAATAGGTGATATAGGTCTCATAATTCTCAAACCAGCGGCGCAGGAAAGCATACACCGTATCTACCATCGAGATGCCTGAGAGCACGAAGAAGATGTCTGCTACATACTGCATGCGCTTCAGGCGGTGGATAACCAGCGAAGGTCCCTCATAGAACTGCATCGCCTGCATTACACTGAAGAGTATGGTGCCCAGCAGGAACCCCCAGCTCGTTACCTGCACCAGCTGCGGATGTGAAGAACCAAATGCGAAGCAAGCCGCACCGACAACCATCAGCACGCCGCCCAGCAAGAAAATAGCACTTTCCAATTTACTCAATTGTTTCATTTTCGTCTTGTTCGTTAGTTTTTTCCGGAATATCCGAACTCAATACAAAGATATCTTCATCATCAGCCTTCATGAAATAACGCTGGCGGGCTATCTTCTCAAATGCCCGCGCACCATGCTGCATATCGCGCAGGGTACGCTTGTCGTTTTCATACTGCTCATGATACTTTTCTATCTCCGAACGGAGCGTAGCTATCTCTATCTGGTACTTAATGTGCTGCCTTACACTGTTGTCGTCAACTACACCAACTACCAGAACACCCGCTACAATCACTATAAGATACTTATAATGAGCGAGATAATTCCATATAATACCAAGTTTTTTACTCATTTCTTCCGAATTTGTTTGCAAAGATAATATTTTTTTGTTATCTTTGCATCATCAATTAAGAAAAAATAATGGAAGAGTATATAGTTTCTGCAAGAAAGTACCGTCCGATGACCTTCGATTCGGTTGTCGGACAGAGTGCATTGACCACCACTTTGAAGAATGCAGTGAAGAGCGGCAAGCTGGCGCACGCCTATCTTTTCTGCGGTCCGAGAGGTGTGGGCAAAACCACTTGTGCCCGCATTTTTGCGAAGGCAATCAACTGCGAGCATCCTCGTGAAGACGGCGAGGCATGCAACGAATGTGAGAGCTGCCGTGCCTTCAATGAGCAACGTTCCTACAACATCTTCGAGCTGGATGCCGCCAGCAACAACGGTGTTGACCAGATTAAGGTTCTGATGGAGCAGACCCGCATCCCGCCTCAGGTGGGCAAGTATAAGGTGTTTATCATCGATGAGGTCCACATGCTCTCTACAGCCGCCTTCAACGCCTTTCTCAAGACGCTGGAAGAGCCACCTCAGCATGTCATCTTCATCCTCGCCACTACCGAGAAGCATAAGATTCTGCCTACCATCCTGAGCCGATGCCAGATTTACGACTTCGAGCGAATGACGGTAGCCAATACCATCAACCACCTGAAGATGGTGGCTGAGAAGGAAGGCATACAATATGAAGAGCAGGCGCTCGCCGTGATAGCCGAAAAGGCTGACGGAGGTATGCGCGATGCCCTCTCTATCTTCGACCAGGCTGCCAGCTTCTGCATGGGCAACATCACTTACCAGAAGGTGATCGAGGACCTGAACGTGCTCGACAGCGACAACTATTTCCGTCTGGTAGACCTGGCTTTGGAGAACAAGGTGGCAGAGATGATGGTAACGCTCGACGGCATTCTGAGCCGCGGTTTCGATGGCGGCAACATGATACAGGGGCTTGCCCAGCATGTGCGCAATGTGATGATGGCGAAGGATCCTCAGACCCTGCCTCTGCTCGAAACCAGCGACGACCAGAAAGCCAAGTTCCAGGCTCAGGCCCAGAAGGCACCTACACCATTCTTATATAAGGCGCTGGAACTGATGAACCAGTGCGATATCCATTACCGCGCCAGCAGCAACAAGCGATTACTGGTAGAGCTCACCCTGATACAGATAGGCCAGATTACGCAGCCCGAGGATCAGGATGTGCCTAGTGCGGGGCGTACGCCCAATAGATTAAAATCCCTGTTTCAGAAACTCCTGGCTCAGTCTAAGCTTGCCTCTCAGGGTGCAGGTTCTGAGCCTTCCGGCAGCAGCGAAAACCGGTCATCACAGCCGGGAGCGTCTGCTGCTACAGCTACTGCTGTGCCTTCGTCAGGGGCACCGGCAGCCGCTTCTGCAGCCTCCAATGCTGCGCCTTATTCTGCATCTTATTCTGCATCTGCCACCGCATCCGCATCTGCCTCCCCAGAAGGCTCAGCCGCTGCCGGAGCTGCTACTGATGCTGCATCGCCTCACAAGCCACGACTCAAGAATATCAAGCTGGGCGGCATAGGCATGACTTTCTCAAACCTGAAGAAAAGGGAGGAGAACCAGCGCCGTCTGCACAGTCCGTATGATGATACCAATGAGGAAAAAGCGACCATCACGGGCGACCAGAACGAGTTCACCCAGGAGCAGGTGGAAGCAACATGGTTCAGTATGTGCATGAGAATGCAGAACAAGCTGGATTTCATAGGCTTAGCCAACCGCATGAAGAGTATTGTACCGAAGATAACCAACTATCCGCAGATAGAGGTTATCATCAACAACCAGCTCTTACTAGACGACGTTTTGAACATCAAGAACCGCATTCTCAAGACTTTCGTCTTAGGTCTTCACAACAGCGAACTGAGCATCAGCTACCGCCTTGCCGACCAGGAAGAGGTAGGCAAGGTTCTGACCAAGAATGAAGTTCTGGAACTTCTTATGGAGAAGAACCCTGCAATGAAAAAACTCACAAAGGACCTGGATCTGGTCATGACATAGAAGATACTCCACACGATACGAAATTCTCCACTCCATGTAGGACAACCTATACGGAGTGGAGAAAATTGTTTTTACAAATATCGAAACTTGGTGCTATAAGAGATACATAAGAGGGAAAGACCAAGGGGCGTTACAGCGTGACAGTTGTGACAGTTTTCAGCGGAGGGGGTATATTGCGAATTTGCAGCTATCAAATTATAAGTATATATATTTAAATTATTAT
>OHTO01000261.1_pt1 | contig 13656 bp, 17 predicted proteins | sample 1578981 | NCBI WGS metagenome assembly OHTO01 (sample SAMEA3879573, study PRJEB24766) | human gut metagenome | biome: human-associated habitat; feature: feces | place: USA | collected 1985/1987
GCCGAATTAGGGCATAGCACGAACCAATGTGAGCAATAGTTTTATCCGTTCAGTAATTTGATGGCTCTGTCGGCCAATTCCGGTATAATGCCGTCATACGGATTGGTTAGGATGAAGTGTGGAAGTTGCGAGTCCAATATCACATATTCATCATCGATAATTACATAACGATCTTCATCATGGAGATTCTCAGCTATCCATGATGCGATTTCCACTCCTTTCCATTGGGTGTGTGCAGGATCCATTTCATCAAGGTTGGCATTGAGTAGCCAGTTATTGCTGGCAGAAGACGGAGTTACATCAATAACATTGCCTGGCATGTTCCTGTCTCTCCACATCTACCGCATTGCCTCCAATCCGAGATATTTCCACGATGATTCTATCACAATGTCGGCTTTGGTTTCTTCTACTATTCTATTTAGTTCAGCTGCAGCCTTCGGATCGAAGAAAGCACCATGTTTGTCTTTCCAAGCTTTCCCTTTATAAAGAAGCATGTTCTGGTTGTGCTCGGTGTTAAGTACGCCATCAAAGCCAAGAAAGATAATTTTCTTCATATAAATTATTTTATTTGGGTCATGGCAGAAATCTCTGCGTTTGTATATCTTGTATAAAAGTTCTTCATAACTAATATCATTGATATAATTCCCATGTTATACAATGTAACGCCCCTCCATGTTTAACTAATGGATTTGCAAACACTTGGATTATTTCTTTATTTGGAAAAACGTTAGAGAAAACATTCACTGCAGCCTTGTCATTGTTGCAATCTAGGCCTTTTGAAAGTCCTGGGATGATAACTGTTTTGGGTGTTTCGATATAATTAAGATAACACCATGTATCTTTTTTCAATCTACCAGTATATGACAGTTCTTGCACATCAAAATGATAGTCAAGTATCTTGTGCATCCTCTTGCAGAATGATTTCATCTCCTTTCCCATCTGACTATAATTATTCATTAGCAATTTCCCGTTACCAATATAGGCAATCATGCCATCTGCATGTCCGAATTGTTCTTCCATATCCCAAGGTATCAGGATTAGCTCTGTACACAAGGCTTTTTCTATTGTTTCTATCAATTTCAACGGTCGAATATTCGGATTTTCGGAGATAACCTTGTCCGTCATAATTGTTTTGTCATCGCATCTCACGACATTACCACCGTCCAGCGTTATGTCAAGATGTGAATTTACCGTTATGCCAAGGTCTTGTATAACTAAATTTTGATTTGTGACATATTTGTTTTTTCCCATATCAAGATAGTCTGGCGCAAAATTGAATGTTATGTACCTTCCTTTGCCAATATGTAAAGGCATATAGTCACGAGCCCACACCTCTTTGGTGTTAGGCAGTATTTGATATTTTACATTGCTTCTTTCCAAGGCATTGCATAACGATACATGCACCATAGGATATTCTAAATATAACTTTTCTGAAATACATATCTGCATATTATTCATAATCATCCTTTATAACAGAGTAATTCCACATGCGACTACATTTTTTCAGTTTCTTTTTTGAATATGTAAAGTATTCCTTCTTCTTGTCATCTGAAATCTTGTCGTATTCATCTTGAGGTATATCAACTTTTTTATACTTGCCTTCTTTATCCTTTTCATATTCGGCAACATTTATTCTCGGTTTGACATATATTTCTTTAAGAGGATCAACGGATTCCGATGATACCCAGTTAATGTTAATGCCGTTGAATAATGGGATATTCATAAACATATCTTCGTAGATATAGGTAGAACGTTTCTCGCACTTTTTCTCCACCACCCAGTTTTCTCCATCATAATTGCATACTTTATATTTTCTAATTAACAGGGATGCTCTGTATTGTTTTTCTTCATTCTCAAATGTAATATCTATGCCAGAAACATGACAGTTTAACGACCCTAATGGATAATATTCTGGTTTGTTTTCATGATCATTGGTATGATACATTACAGGATCTTTTAATCCGCCATCACTCTCTTCATGGTAATAGAATTCTATTTCAAGAGGATAAATTCTCCTGACGCCATTGACTTCGAAGTAGCCACCAAGTATGATTTTCTCAGCCATGTTCATGAACTGTAATGCAAGAGTTGTAAGTTTCTCGTTTTCATCTTGCTTTTCTGTTGCCCCTTGAAAGTTTTTGAGCATTAATAACAAACTATAATTTTTAGTGTTCATTGTTGAAAACTTATTATTGATTATTCTTATTAATTGGATTTACCATCACATTCGCCATCACATCTTTCTCTTCAATGTGACTCTCGGCTATCATCAGAGTGAGGACTACGAGGTATTATCGGCAATGCGAATGTACGTTTTGACCATAATATTTCTTGAATGTCGCAATTTGCGACTACAGGTTCATCTTCCAGTTCTTTCCTCAATGCATTATTGATATGCTTAGTCTCAAGTTGAGTGTTGCCATAGCCCGTCGTCTATAGAGTGATAGGTGAACCGTTTTGAACGAAAGTTATATTTTGTAATCGTTCATAATATCTCCAATGCGATGGCGGCGCAGGCTTCTGCGTCGGCAAGGGCATGATGATGGTTTGACAAATCATAGCCGCAGCGGGCTGCGATAATGTCAAGGGTGTGCTGACCTTGGGGCCAGACTTTGCGCGAAGCCACGCAAGTGCAATGGAACGGATAGTCGGGGTAATCCATCTGATAGACGCGGAAGACAGCTTTTAGGCAACTCTCGTCGAACGCCTTGTTATGGGCTACGAGAGGGAGACCGGCTATCTTGTGTTCTATCAGTTTCCAAACTTCCGGGAAGATAGGAGCATCCTCTGTATCGGCGGCGCACAGGCCATGCACCTGACTGCACCAGTAGTTGTAATATTCCGGTTCTGGTTTGATGAGCGAGTAGAACTTATCCACTATCTCGCCGCCGCGAACTATGACAATGCCAACAGAGCAGACCGAACTGCGCTTGTTGTTGGCTGTTTCAAAATCTATTGCTGCAAAGTCCTGCATATTAGTTGGGTTTATTGATTATCATTTTTGGTGTTGCCATCGTCTGTCGTATATAGAACGATAGACGAACCGTTATTTGCAACAATTCTGTTCTCAGTCATTCTATTCGTCCTCCTTATACCTGTTCCACATTCTTTTTATCTTTCCTGCTACCTCCTTGCGGAGCCAAAGCGGTTCGAGCACTTCAAGGTCTTCACCATTCCAGAGCAGTTCCTGCTGGAAATCGAAGGTTGGTCGGACCAGCAGTTCAAAGATGCTGTATTCATCTGTTTGCTCTGTCTCTTGTTGTGAATCGTGCAGAGGAAGGTCGCGTAGATAATTCGCCTGACCGGAGCTGACCTTGATTTTCACCTTCTCGATGCCGCATCTGTCGCCAGGAATGACTCCGATACAACCATTGAAGTATTCCTGCGTATCAAAGTCTTCTGGAAATTTAAAAGTGTGGCTCGAAATACGGAAGCCCCGTATGCGGTCGAGGCAGAAGACCAGGTCCCTGCTTGCCGGCCAATTGCGTCCCACCATATACCAACGTTGGCGGAAGAGCTTAACGCACAATGGCATGACATAATGGTCGCGAGTGTCACCTTTCCAGTAGTTGAAATAGCAGATGTGAATGAAGCGATTCTTCTTCATTGCATCGATGATGGGCTCCAGATACTCTCTGCCGCTCGGCACATCTTCAAGGACAATCCTGTCCTTGATGGATTTGCTTTCAAGGAGAGAGTTGCTCACCGACAGCGTGCTCAGCAGCCACTTCTCAATGCTTCCGCTCTTCATGTCATTCACATTGGCGATGTAGTATCTGTATGGAGCCGTCTTTTCGCAGTCTATCGACAAGCCGAAGGTGTCGAAGATGTTCCACTTCCACTTATGGAATGTGCGTTTCAGCATCTCCTCACCTCCGCTCAAATCCACATTGTCCATCCAGCGGCGGTTCAGTTCCTCGAAGGAAATCTTATGTGCTTGATAGATTGTCTCCACTATCCACGCAAGCTTATTGGTTTGATTCAGTGCCATATCCGTACTACCTTTTTTCTATATAACGGTTGGACTGCAAAGTTATTACTTTGGTGTGCCTTTTTTGTTCACACCCGTATGAAGTCTTGCGTAAAATCCGCTTTTGGGATATTTTGTCCTTGTGGAGCAGAATATATAATCCCAAATCGTCATTAGACCGAAACATGCACCGCAGCAAATCCCATTATTTCCGGAATAGTCATCTTCGCCTTGGGTACCCACGCCAGCCATGCGCTGTGCGAAGTTGGCGAGATATGGAACCGATGCCGTGCAGTTCTGCGACAACTCGTTTATCACCGAACCCACGGCAAGCAAAACCTTCTCCGTGTCGAGGCGTTCCTCGTCGCCGAAGATGTTTGTCAATTTTGAAAGCGTCAGCGTAATGTAACTAAAATATTCGGTTATGGAATATTTCTCTAAATCCTTCTCATTTACTACTTGTTGGCAGAATTAAGTATGCACTAAATTAATTCCGCCAACAAGTAAAGAATAGTAGATTTACTAGTACTTTTACACTCCTAAAACCAGATTTTAATGAAATGAATCCTTTTTCATATTTGTATGATATGCTCATGGAGAAAGAGTACTTTAAAAATTATAGAGGGTTTGAAGGTGTTGTTTTGAAGATAGATGGAAGCATAAATTACACTCCTATCAAATTGTCTGAAGTATTATCTGAATAATTTTAATAATAACATTGTTGAAAATGAAAAAAAACGGCAAGATTGCTAAAATAGTTCATTGAAAAATTGCTTGATTCAGTATAAATCAGTATTTTTGCTGAACGAAAATGGCAATTTTGCCGAAATATTTCAATATACATATTATGCAGATACAAAGAGACTTCTATTTACAGCAACTGATAGACGGCAAGCAAAATGGATTAATAAAGATAATTACCGGAATTCGTCGTTGCGGAAAATCATATTTACTTTTCACACTTTTCTATCAGTATTTGAAAAACAGTGGCGTAACAGAAAACCATATTATAAAGATTGCACTTGATGATATTGAGAGTGCAGACCTTCGTGACCCACTAGCATTGTATAAGTATATCAAGGCGAAAATGGTGGATGATGATTTATACTATATACTCCTTGACGAAGTACAACTTGTAGCGAGATTTGAGGAAGTGCTTAATAGTCTTTTGCGCATGGACAATGCGGATGTCTATGTAACGGGCAGCAACTCAAAGTTTCTTTCAAGCGATATTATTACCGAGTTTCGAGGACGTGGTGATGAGATTCGTCTTTATCCGTTGTCATTGTCAGAATATTGTGATGGAACAGGACTGAAACCTTATGAAGCTTGGAAAGACTATTATACATACGGAGGGCTTCCTCATGTGCTGACACTTGAAACAGAGAAGAAAAAGTTAGACTATCTCTCAAATCTATTTGAGAGTGTCTATTTGTTAGATATTATTGAACGTCATCGTGTCAAAAACAAATCTGAATTTGAAGATTTGGTTCGTATTGTAGCATCAAGTATTGGGGCACTAACAAATATCGCAAAGTTGTCAAACACCTTTAAGAGTGTAAAGAAAGTAGCTATAAGTTATAATACGATAGACAAATTTCTTGGATATATGCAAGATGCGTTTATCATAGAGAAGGCCACAAGATTTGACATTAAAGGCAAGAAATATATTGGTAGTCTTGCTAAATACTATTTTACAGACATGGGGTTAAGAAATGCTGTTCGTGGTTTAAGACAGCAAGAAGAGAGCCATATAATGGAAAACGTTATATATAATGAGTTGCGCCGTAGAGGATGTAAGGTGGATGTTGGTATTATGGAGCAACGAAATGTAAGTAAAGACGGTAAATGGCAGAGGAAACAACTTGAAGTTGATTTTGTTGTCAATGAAGGCAGCCAAAAGTATTACATCCAATCCGCATTAGTCATGCCAGACGAGGAAAAGCGTAAACAAGAAATGGCTTCACTTTTGAGAATAGGCGATTCATTCAAGAAAATAATCATCGTGAAAGATGATATTAAACCTTGGACTGACGAAAATGGTATTCTTACAATGGGATTAATGGATTTTCTTATGGGAGACACAAAAGATTTAAACAACTTGTTGGCGGAATTAATTTAGTGCATACTTAATTCTGCCAATGGGCTTGTCGTTAATGAAGTTTACGTATTGCAGAATGGTAAGTGCACTAATTTTGCCAATGATTCTGGCAAACAAACCATTCGTTATTTTCGCGTAGTTCCTGATGACCAGGAACTGGTCTGTAAGTTGTGAGAATATTGTCTCAATCCTCTTTCTCGCCTTTGCAAACGGAATGAATGTCGGTTTCCAGTCCTTTTGGTTGAGCCGATACGGACACTCCAGCCTTATGTGTGCGGTTTCGAACAAGTCAAGCTGTACGTCAGCTCCAATATACCCTTTGTCACCATAGATACTACAGTCGTGATAAGTATGTTTTACATCCTTCATATAATGGAGGTCTGCCACACTTGCCTTTGACAGATCATAGGAATGGATAACTCCACTTAACCCACAGAGAGCGTGTAACTTATAACCAAAATAACACGTGTTCTGCGAAGCACAGAAGCCGAAGTCGGGAGCTTGCGAGAATTTGCCGGTACGTCCCATCTTGCAACGTTTTCCTCTTGCAACCCTACAAACCTCTATCGGCTTGGAGTCAACAAAGAATTGTTCATCTCCGCCATCCATTTCCATGGCAATCCGCTTGCGCAGTTCCTCACACAGACCTGCCGTTTTCTTCCTGCGGTCATTGAACTGTCTCCTTGATATGAGATTGGGAATGCTGTCCTTGTATTCTTGCAATTTATAGTCGAACAACCACTTCTCACTGTCAATGCTCTCGGTCTCTGCCGTCAGGGATAGCGCCACCACTTCCAAATCCGAAAACTTGGGAACAGGACCACGACGTGGAACATTACCAGATTCATTGACGAGATTTTCATAGAATTGCTTGCATATCTCAAGTATTTTGACGAATTTTGTATAAAGGTTGTACATACGATGGTTTGAACTTAATGTTTTGATCACCACTAAGTTACTAAAAATCAGTGACATGTACAGCCTTTTACTCATATTTGTCAACTTAAATTAATTCCGTCAACGGGTTATTTTATGTATCTTTGAAGTCCTTAAAGTACCATCTTTAACTTAAATACTAAAGACAATGAATATTAAAGCAAAATTTATCTTGACCTATGTAGCTGGAATAGTTACAGGAATTGTGTTATTGTTTGTGGTAGGCTTTTTTATGGCAAAATCACAAGCAACGTCTGCATCAAATGATGATGTAGTAATGTTTGAAAAGCCTCGTGGCATTGTACCGGGCAAGGTCTTTGAGGTTATGCAGGTGCTGCCTGATGGAAGCGCATTAGCTACAGTTGACGATTTTGAAAGTGGTAATTTAGGAACAATAGTTCTCTTTGTAGGTGATGAAAGTACTTCTTATTATGACAGTCAAAAGATAAATGTGCCAGAAGGAAAAGTTGTAAAGCAAGTAGGAACTTACAGCTATATGGCATGTAATGAAATGTACAAAACGGTGCCAGTTGTTGAAATAATGACAGAGTAAATGGAAGATATAAAGCACACATATACGATACAATGGGTCGGTCCTCTTACATACGACGAATACAAGGAGTATGTTAAGGGGACTGACACTATAGCACCAAGTTATTTCAACTTCTATTACTTTGAAGCTCGAAAGGATGCCCGGTGTCGCTGGCATCGTTATGTAGGAATACATAAACAGAATGATGGTATCGAGAAGAGGTTGAATCCAAGGCACGAACATTTTAGTGAGTTTCTTGACTGCAAGGATTTGAGAATATGGATAGGCAGTTTTGCAGATACAAAGAATCAAAAAGCAGACCGTATAGAAATGGTAGAAACATTGCTTATCCGAGCATATAAGAATATGCTTACGGTGAATGATAGAAAAAAAGCGTTCACTGCCGTCGTGTTCTGTTTGTATCATCAATATGTGGTTTGATAAATGTGAGAGGCTAAAAAACTATAAAATAGAGAGACCTTGCTTTGATGATGTTGTGCTCTATTATCATGAGGACAAAATATTTAAGCGAGGCAATCTATCAAGGGTTATTTGTAATGATTAGATTATAAAGCTATGGGAGAAAACAGCTATTTGAAAGATAAGTTTCGTGCTGATGTCTTCAAGGAGATTGAAGAATATATCGGGCATGTTTATGGTGATGATTACCAAGATAGACTTCGATATAGCTGATGTCTATAAAACTGTCTGCAGCGAGTGCTTCCGCCTTGGCGCTTGCCTCAGAATGGCTGTCAGCCTCGATTTCATATTCGATATACTCGCCATCCTCTCCATTGATGACAACCTGATAGAGATTGCTTGACAATTCTTCGCATTGTTGGCTGCACTCGGCAATGCCCAAGCGAGCTTGGCATTGCTCTCGCTTGCACAACAATTCAACCTGTCTTGAACTTCTTTTTACCGAAGTGATATTCTGAATTAAAAGTGGTGTGTACCATAATCTTTAAATTTTTATTTGTTCGATTTAAAAGTGAAGCACCGAAGTGCTTTTGTAATTTTTACGTGCATATAAGGAGCAGCAAGGAGAAGGCATTTTAATGCAAGGGATAGCCAAGATTATTTCATCCTTCAGGGTTTGAAAGATTTTGGAATGAGGCAAACCTGCCCCAAAAACTTTTGAAAAAATCTTAGGCTAAACGTGGTGCGCGACCCTTTCAGAATGCCGCTTGCGCTAACTTTGCAAAGGAAAAATCATAAGCATCACATTTGGTAAGTGCTTCACGTCGAACAAATAAAATGATTTGGTACAAAGAACGCCACTTCAGAATATTACTCCGGAATAATAAAAGAAGAAGACTGGTGATATGAATTGTGCAATCTCTGTTGTCGTCAGAGGTGAGGATGGTACCAGAGTATATATGAAATCGTGGTGGAGAGATATCAGTCAGAAGGCAGCATAAAGGCGATTGCGCTCGTGCGGCTTTGTAAATGTACATCAACTACCGAAGTCCATTCACGATCAGATGTGTAACATATAGAAAAGGTAAATGAATACTCGTCATTTTAGCGGCAATATAAAGCCGATTCCTCAACAAGCATGTGGGCCGGTGGAACGAGCTTCGAGCAGAGAGCCAGTGCAAGATGCACAAAGTGCCGGAAGTGCGGTGCGCCATTCCTCCATGAGAAGGTGGGATTGACTACCTTGTTTGTTGGCTTGCACGCTTCTCACAAGAGACGCATGAGCCAAAGATAGTGCAAACTGAGAGCAATCAAGTTTACTTGAATTGCCGAAGTGCAGCCTACCTTATAAAAAGGTGCAGAGTGTAACGGAAGGAGGTGCTACAGCAAGAGCCACGGCACTGGTAAAAGAAAAGCCTTCATCCTGTGTCGGGGCGCAAGACAAAGGCTTATAGAAAAGGCGCTTAGGAAACTTTCCACTTCATGAAAAATCACTGAATGTATAATTGAACTTCAATGAGTTTCAATTTGAAAAGTTGGGCTATCTAACTAATCTTATCGGAAGTTTAAAGCCTGTGAAACATTTTATAGGGCCAAGCTTTTTATTGATTTCATTAATGTTAATAGAAACTGCGTTATTTTCAGAATCACCATCTTTATTCTGTAACCAGAATAGAATCTCGTCACTATTTACTATTTTCGCTTTAACATACGCAATATTTGTAAATGTTATAGAATTGCCATTTGGGCCAATAAATATAACTTCATTATATTTTCCATCTAGCGAATTATAGTCATCATATTCCATCTTACAATAGGCTTTTAATTCTTGCCATTGCTTTTCAGTAGGTAAATTCATACGATTAGCTTTTTCATAAGGTAAATATATGTATTTACCGTCTGATTTTTCATAATCAGATGCCCATAGTGTACCACTAGGTAATCCTAGATTTACATATTCAGTTTTGTTGTCGCGAAGATCAATAGGTATTTCTTCTTCTCGATCTTTGTAGCCAGTCTTATATCCTTCGACATAGGCATCGGCTATAGCTTTAGTAATAGTCTGATTCGCTTTACCTTCAGCATACTTCTCTGCGTTCTCCAAAATATTCATTAGTTACTAGTGTTTATTGAATTATTTTATATGTCTGCAAAGATATGCAAAATAATAAACAAAAGAAAGTATTATACCTCAAAAAAATCCTTCATTAGCAAAATTAAGTTCTATCGCACCCCACCCACGCAAATTGGGTATAAATCGTGCTGTGGGAACTTCTCGCAGCCGATATAGAGCGTGTCGAAGGCATCGGTGCCGTCGGTACGGTGTTCGAGAAGGTCTTCTTCGGACTCCGGCTGCTTCTCCATGGACTTGTTCTTGCGGAAGCCGTTGCGACCTCGCTCCACTCCTGCTGACTGGATGGCGAGGATAAGGTCATCGTTGTTCTGGCGGTTGAAGTACGGCATTAGGCGTTGCTTCCCGGCAAACCCCTGATTGATGAGAAGATACTTTTCATCATGTCGCATCGGGTTGCCGAGGTACACGTCAATGACCTGCCAGCCGTGGCGTTCAAACTCATGGACTACCACCCAGTGGAAGTCCTGGTCGTTCACGGCATAGTTAGAGCCGAGGGCAGTGGCATCATAGTAGTAGATGACAGTTTTGTTAGGATGTGGAGCGTAGTAGGTGCAGAAATCGGCAACGAGTGCAGAGATTTTGCGCTCGAATTTGACATAGAAGGATTTGAGGATATTTAATCTATTGTTGCGTGGCTGACCGCACACAATCCAGTTTATATTGGCGTTGTAGTCCATACCAATGCAGAGAGGTTGCATTGGGTCGATGTCCGAGTCCGTGCGACAGTCGAGCGAGCTGTTGAGCGTGGAGAACTGGTTAGTTGCGTGGATGGTGTAAAGATCCTGCTGCGCCTCACTGATGATTTTTTCATATCCGAGCGAGTCGAGGTAGTCAAGATCTGGCGCATCATATTTATGGTACTCCTGTACACACCCCGTGCTTTAAATAATGCTGCAATTTTATCGCATCAGTAATAATTCATAATAGCTTCGTGTTGTCGAGCGAGACGCTCGACCTCCTATCTCTTGTTTCACTGTTATATAGAAACGCACTTAATTGAATTATAACTAAGGCTTAATTGTGTTGCAACTAAGGCTTAATTGTGTTGCAACCAAGCCTTGTTTGCATTTTAACCAAGCCTTGTTTGCAATATCGTTGAATTGTTTCTTGACAGAAAAAAGTTTTTTGAAAAATTCATGCAATCTACACCTTTTCCTTGATTTTTCGCTGCAATTGGCTGGGAATGAGTGTGGTATTAAAGGTGTAGATTGGGTGTAGATGTCTTCAAAAGTACACAAGTACATTGGAAATGGCCTTGTTTTGGCTTTTTTGCATGTAAATTTTCGAGTTGGCAGACAGTTTTTCTGCTTGTTATTTGTCAAGCTGAGGACAGTATTTGTCTTGCAGATAGTCTGCGAAAATGCGGGCTGCACTCTCTACTTTTGCTGCGCAGGGCCTCTTTTTGTAGTATTCGGCGGTGCGTGGCGAAGCAACATAGCTTGATTGTGCCTTGTCGTTTCCTTTCAGTCCCAGAATCTCGGCGCAGATGATGGAGCCGTTCTGTTCTTTTGACTTTGCCAGCAATTCCTGCACGGTCTTGTAACATGCCGACTTGCCTTCGTTGTCGCTTCCTTCTGTCTGGCCGCATTCCAGTCCGGCAAGAATAACAATTCCCGACACGGCGCCGCACATCATGCGCATACGGCCGACTCCTCCTCCGAAACCGGCGGCAATGCGCTTCGCCATGAGGTCGTCAAGTCCGTATAGGTCGGCAAATGCCGCAACGACCGACTGGCAGCATCCATAGCCTTGCATGAAGTTATCTACGGCTCGTTTCACACGTTCCTGCAAGTCGCTCGGGGTTATGTTCTTGGGGTGGTTGTTGGTTGTTTCCATTTGAATCGTTTGCTAATGTTTCGCAAGTCCTTGATTTGATGCCTGTAAACGGTCAAACAGGAACACCGGGAGGCATGTTATGCAAGAATGCTTGTAACTGATGTCTTTTGGAGAAAACGAATCTCCCCGTCATCCGCATGCCGGTTTGTTGAAAGCATATCGGAGGTATGCGAAACTTAAATGTTTTATTTGTTGTTTTCAAGATAAGTGAGCAAGTCAGCCACAATGTAACTGCTGCCTCCTATGAAGATGAAGTCGTCGGGTGCGGAATCGCTTTGGGCTTTGATGTAAGCATCGCTTACCGTTGCGTAGCACTCACCGTAAAGTCCGTGCTTTTCGCCATCAGTCTTGACTGTTTCGCATGGTATTGCACGGTTTGTTGTCGCCTGTGTGAAATAATATACGGCGTTCTTGGGTAGCAGATCCATCACATGGTCGATGTCTTTGTCGTCCACCATTCCGAATACTATTCGTAGTGTGCGGCAAGGTTGTGCGCTTATCTGCCTGCCGAGGTATTGCCATCCGCCTACATTGTGGCCGGTGTCGCATACTGTTACGGGGCTGTCCCCGATTTTCTGCCATCGTCCCATTAGTCCGGTGAGACTGCATACGTTTTCAAATCCTCTGGCAATGGGGGCGGTGTCCTTTATCACTCCCAAATCGTGCAGCACTTTTACTGCTTTCAGAATGGTGCTTGCATTTTTCGTCTGGTATGCACCTTGGAGCTCGCCGTGCAATGTCCCGAAACTCCGGGTTGTATATTCCATGCCGTTGATACCGTCGGTTCGTGTGGCTGTCACTTCCGAATTTTCTTCTGCAAAGAGTAGGGGAGCGCCCTGGCGGTTGGCTGTCTCTTGGAAAACGGGGCGTGTCTCGTCAGTCGTTTCGCCTATGACGACAGGTACGTTGTGCTTGATTATTCCTGCCTTTTCGCCGGCAATCTTTGCGAGTGTGTTTCCAAGAAACTGCGTATGGTCGAGACTTATGTTTGTGATGATGGACAGAATGGGGTTGATGATGTTGGTGCAATCGAGGCGACCGCCAAGTCCCACTTCGACGACGGCTATATCAATGTCCTCGTCGGCAAAGTATTTGAAAGCCATTGCGGTAGTCAGTTCGAAGAACGACGGGCTTAGAGGTTCAAAGAATTTGCGCTCCTTTTCCACGAAGTCTATGACATACTGCTTGCCGATACATTCTCCGTTGATGCGTATGCGCTCCCTGAAATCGACGAGGTGCGGCGATGTGTACAACCCCACCTTGTAGCCGGCGCATTGCAATATGGCTGCCAGTGTGTGAGAGCATGAACCCTTGCCGTTGGTTCCTGCCACATGGATGGTGGCGTAATGGGTGTGCGGATGGTTGAAGTGCTCGTCAAAGGCGAGCGTGTTGCTCAGTCCTTCTTTGTAGGCGGAAGCCCCCGTCTTCTCGAACACTGGTGTTGCATTGAAAAGGTATTCTATTGTTTCTTCGTAATTCATTTCTGCTTTTGGGATTTGTTGCATGATGAAGTTCCGCAGGTTTTTAGGCTGGTTGAAAGCCCGTCGCTGCCAGACGAAACTCAAAGTGCTTGCAAAATTAACAAAAAAACAGGCAACGACATGGTTTTGCATAAGCAAAAAGATGTCATTGCCTGTTTTTGTTTGTCTTGAAACGGTTTATTCGCTGAAATAGTTCTTGAAGCGTTCAAAAATCGATTTCTTCGTTTCTTTGTCGCCGAGGAAGTT
>OHTO01000262.1_pt1 | contig 13637 bp, 10 predicted proteins | sample 1578981 | NCBI WGS metagenome assembly OHTO01 (sample SAMEA3879573, study PRJEB24766) | human gut metagenome | biome: human-associated habitat; feature: feces | place: USA | collected 1985/1987
ACGGCGGGTGCAGACGCTCAGCGACGGCGAGCGGCAACGCGTCATGATTGCCAAAGCCCTGGCCCAGCAAACGCCCGTCATCATGCTCGACGAGCCGACGGCTTTTCTGGATTTTCCAGGCAAGGTGGCGCTGCTGAGGCTCTTGGAGCGGCTCTCATCGGTTCATGGCAAAACCATTCTCTTCTCCACCCACGACCTTGAACTCGCCCTTCAGCTCGCGTGCCGCTTGTGGGTGCTCTCTGCCGACGGGCTCACCGAGGGGCCGCCGCAGGCATTGGCCGCCGATGGCACCATTGCCCGCCTCTTTGCCGGTGATGGCGTGGCCTTCAACGCTGCGCAGATGCGTTTCGTCGTGGAAGAAAACGATGCAGACGCCACTTCCCCAATTTTTTATCAATGACCCCCTACTTATAACAATATGATAGTATGTATCGCCGAAAAGCCGAGTGTGGCGCGTGACATCGCCCACGTTTTGGGAGCCAACACGTCGCACGACGGCTATATGGAAGGCAACGGCTACCAGGTGACCTGGACGTTTGGCCATCTTTGCGAACTGAAGTACCCCGAGGACTACCGTCCCGAATGGAAGCGGTGGAGTCTCGGGGCTTTGCCGATGGTGCCTGAGCGTTTTGGCATACGTCTGAAGCAAGACAAAGGCATCGCCCATCAGTTTGCCATTATTCAGAGCCTCATGCAGAAAGCCGACAGCATTGTCAACTGCGGTGATGCTGGGCAGGAGGGAGAACTTATCCAGCGTTGGGTGATGCAGAAAGCCGGAGCCAAATGCCCCGTGCAGCGCCTCTGGATTTCCTCGCTGACCGAAGAAGCCATCCGCGAGGGCTTTGCGGCGCTCAAACCGCAGGAGAATTATCGGTCGCTCTATGAAGCCGGACTCTGCCGCGCCATCGGCGACTGGCTTCTCGGCATGAACGCCACGCGCCTTTATACGCTCAAATATGGCCGCCAAGAACGTGGTGTGCCGCCCCTCTCCATCGGCCGTGTGCAAACGCCGACGTTGGCGCTGATCGTTAGGCGCGGTGAGGAGATTGCCAACTTCAAGCCCGAGCCCTACTGGGTACTGACCACACGCTATCGCGACACGGTCTTCACCGCCGTCATGGACGATCCGAACGAGGACGAGGCCGCGGCAAGCGAAACTGGCGACGGCAAGAAATCCTCTGTCTCGCGACGCGGTTACACCGATGAGGCCGAAGCCCGTGCCGCCTTGGAACGTATCAAGGAATCGCCCTTCACCGTGACGGGCGTGACGAAGAAAAACGGAACGGAGGCGCCGCCGCGTCTTTTCGATCTCACCTCCTTGCAGGTGGAGTGTAACAAGAAATTCGGCTATTCTGCCGACGTCACCCTTCAAATCATCCAGAGCCTTTACGAAAAGAAGGTGACGACCTATCCGCGTGTCGACACCACCTTCTTGAGCGACGATATTTATGCCAAGTGCAAAGGAATTCTCAACGGCATTAGCGGCCAGTATGGCGAATTGCTCGCCGCTTTGCGCGGTGCCCCACTGCGCAAGAGCAAAAAGGTGTTTGATTCCTCAAAGGTGACCGACCACCATGCCATCATCCCCACTGGTGTCGCGCCCAATGCGCTGACCGACATCGAACGCAACGTGTATGACCTTGTGGCACGTCGCTTCATCGCCGTCTTTTATCCCGACTGCCGTTTCGCCACCACCACCGTAACGGGCGAGGCCGCTGAAGTGCCCTTCCGCGTCAATGGTAAGCAGATTCTCGATGCGGGCTGGCGCGTGGTGCTGATGCAGGGCAACCAGGCCGCCGACAGCGACAATGCCGACTCCGACGGTGAGCGCCGGCAGGACGAGGAACGCACCCTTCCCGTGTTCACGAAGGGGGAAAGTGGTCCCCACGTGCCCGACTTGGCGCAGAAAATGACGCAGCCGCCGAAATATTACACCGAGGCCACCTTGCTCCGCGCCATGGAAACGGCGGGCCGCATGGTGGACGATGAAGAGCTGCGCGACGCACTGAAAGAGAACGGCATTGGGCGTCCTTCAACGCGTGCCGCCATCATTGAAACGCTTTTCAAACGCAATTACATACGCCGTCAGCGCAAAACGTTGGTGGCCACGCCGACTGGCGTTGAACTCATCCACCTCATCCAGGAAGAACTTCTCAAGAGCGCAGAACTCACCGGACGCTGGGAGCGCAAGCTACGCCTCATCGAGCAGAAGGAATATGGCGCTGGCCAGTTTGTCGACGAGCTCAAGCAGATGGTCAACGAAGTGGTTTTTCAGGTGCTTTCCGACAACAGCAACCGCCGCGTGAGCATAGCGCCAGAAACGGGGCCTTCCGCCTTGCCGCCGCGCCTCCGTGCCGCCGCAGAGGCCAGCCGTTCTGAAGCGCCGGTTGCCGGGAAACCTAAGCGCAAAATTGTCCGCGTGGGCAGCAAATGTCCAAAATGCGGCGAAGGAAAAGTCATCAAAGGGAAAACGGCCTACGGTTGCTCCCGCTGGAAAGAAGGCTGCGACTGGCGCAAACCTTTCAAGGGAAACTGAAACCTCGTCCCGACACATTCTGCACACGCTTTCAGCGGACAACGAAAACCCCGCTTCACATCTTAGAAACACAACAAAAGCATGAAACAATATCTCAACTTATTGCAGGAAATCCTCGACAACGGCGTTGTCAAGACCGACCGCACTGGAACCGGTACGAAGAGCATCTTCGGCCATCAGATGCGATTTAATCTCGAGGAGGGCTTCCCGCTTCTCACCACCAAAAAACTCCATCTGAAGAGCATCATCCATGAACTTCTCTGGTTTTTGCGCGGCGACACCAATGTGCGCTATTTGCAGGAAAACGGCGTGAGAATATGGAACGAATGGGCCGACGAAAACGGCGACCTCGGACACATCTACGGTTATCAGTGGCGCTCATGGCCCGATTATAAAGGTGGCCACATTGACCAGTTGGCCGAAGTAATCCGGCAAATCAAGGAAACGCCCGATTCGCGCCGCATGATTGTGTCGGCGTGGAACGTGGCCGACCTCGGCGTGATGAACCTGCCCCCCTGCCATCTCCTCTTCCAGTTTTATGTGGCCGACGGCCGCCTCTCGCTCCAGCTCTACCAACGTTCGGCCGACACCTTCCTCGGCGTGCCTTTCAACATCGCGAGCTACGCCCTCTTGCTGCAGATGACAGCGCAGGTTTGTGGACTCGTTCCGGGCGATTTTGTCCACACCACGGGCGACACCCATCTCTATCTCAACCATCTCGACCAAGCCCGCCTGCAGCTGACGCGCACGCCGCGCCCGCTGCCAACGATGAAAATCAACCCCGACGTCAAAGATCTCTTCAGTTTCCGCTATGGAGATTTCGAGTTGGAGGGCTACGACCCATATCCACACATTCTCGCAAAGGTTTCCGTTTGACGGGCAGACAGGCGTGAGAAACGTTCCGTAAATCCAATTCGTAACGCCTTCGGTCACATTCCTCGCGGAAAGCGTCCGCCCTTCTGCTCTTCTTCTCGTCAAACTCCCTGCAAACCACATCCCATTTTCAAACCCCATCAGACCATGCTGACCATCATCTGTGCCTTGGCTGCCAACCGCGCCATTGGCTATCAAAACAAACTGCTTTATCATCTCTCGGCCGACTTGCGCCGCTTCAAAGCCCTCACCACGGGACACACCATCATTATGGGGCGCCGCACTTTTGAGTCGCTCCCGAAAGGTGCCTTGCCAAATCGCCGCAACATCGTGCTCACGCGCCAGGAAGGTCTTTCCTTTGAGGGCACCGAAGTGTTCCCTTCCTTGCAGGCGGCGCTCGATGCTTGTGCGCCCGAAGAAGATATCATCGGCGGCGAGAGCGTTTATGCGGAAGCCCTGCCAATGGCCGACCGCCTTTGCCTCACCCATGTTGAGGCCACGCCAGAACACGCCGATGCCTTCTTTCCAGAGTTCGATCCTATGGAATGGCGTTTGACAGACTCGGAAAGCCACGAAGCCGACGAGAAAAACGCCGTGCCTTACACGTTTGCCGATTACGAACGCTTGTAGGCAAATGCCGACGCGCGATTCTAAACTGTTTTCAGAACCCCTATTTCGCAAATAAAAAGAGCATGCGACACTTTCCAATGATGTGTCGCATGCTCTTTTTGTATGTAGGATTTGTAAAACTTCTTATACGTTCTGCGCCTGCTTCTCGTTGTCGATGGCTTCAAAACTTTCGAAGCGTCCGCGTTGGCGGCGTTCTTCGATGAGGCGCTTCAGCAATTTCTGTCGGTCGGCAGCGATGAAGCGGCGGGCGAAGATGTTGGGGATGGCCACGCCCAGCGCGATGCACATGATGGTCAGACCAGAACCCATACCGAATTTCACGGCGTCGGTCAGTTCGCCGACAACACCATTCATCTCAATCAGTCCCACCAAGGCGCGGTACATCAGTACGCCCGGCACCATCGGGATGACACTCGGGATGGAGATGACGTGGTTGGGCACGTGGAACCAGTGGACGGCCTTCACGCAAATCAAACTGATAAGGGCTGAGCCAGCCAAGGAACCGATGGCGAGACCCATGTCGAGACCGATGTTGTCGTTGCTCGGGCCGAGGTTGACAAAGTTGCGCGTGCAGACAGCGATGATACCGCCGATGGCAACCACCCAAAGCAGGCGACGTGGGATGTTGAAAATCATGGAGAAACCCATGGCTGAGATGGCAGCCGCTACGGCATATTCCCAGTATTCATGGTGCGGAATCATCGAGATGTGTTGGAACTGTGCCAAGTCGAAGTTCGACACCTTCAGGAAGAACGCAATGCCGAAAGTCATGGCCGCCAGCATGAGGAACGTGTTGATGGCACGCGTCAGGCCCACCTGGATATAGTTGTCAAGCATATCGTCCACAAAGTTGATCAAAGGCACTCCCGGCACGATAAACAAGGCACAGGCCAAAAGCGGGTGGAGCGGGGTGGTGGTCCAGGTCGACGGCAGGAACATCGAGGCCCAAGCCAGAATTGTTGAGACAAAAGCCGCCGTGGCGATACTCATGTAAGCGTTCATGCCCATTTCAACCAGTTTGCCGCGCAGACGCATACCCAGACAGGCGGCCAGCGAAGCATAGAGGAAAGCCATCCAGTCGCAGCCAAACTGAATGCAGAAGCCGCCGCAGGCAAAACCCGTACCGATGGCCACCTGCCACGGCGTATAGTTTCTCGGGCGGTTCTTGATCTTCTCCAGTTCCTCCTCATAGCGTTCAATGGAATAGTCCTCACGGATGGCCTTCCAAGAAAGCTTGCTCACGAGCGAGATGGTCGTCATGTTGATGCCATGCTTGTCGCAGCGCTGGAATTTCGAGAAAGAGTGTTCGGCGTCGCTGAGGTTCACCATCAGCATGTTGTAGGTGACATAAATGTGCAGATGTTCTTCGGGCAGTCCGAGAAAAGCAGCCGTACGTTTCATGTTTCGCATCACGCGGTTGGTGTCTGCTGCGCTTTCAAGGAGCAGTTGGCCCGTTCGGAGCAGCAGGTCGAGTTTGTGTCTCAGCACTTGTTCGCTGTTCTGGTTCGTTTGTGTCATATTTATGTTTGTTGTACTATGTGATAATCTGTTTCCATAGAACTGGCTGCGCTGCCAAGAAGTGGTTCTTCATAGTAGTGGAGTATCCCGTAGATATTCAGTGCCTATTCTTAAGTAATGGTGTAATTTTGAAGAGTAAGGAGTTATATCTTTATACCCTGTCTTTTTGCCGTTTTTTGAATTTGTCATCGGTCACATAGTCCGGCTATGTTCCCTCTTCCAAATTCCAAAACCAACAAAAATATAGGTCAAAATTGCACAACTTATTCTTTTACCATTACTAAACGGACTGCAAAATTACAAAATTCATGTGGTATTCCTCCGTTTCTTCCATATTACCTTGCTTGAGATTGCACAAATCCACTCATTATGTTTTATCTTGGCAAATAAGGATGGCAGAACGCTTTGTCCGTGCTGTCCTTTTCCCTTCCGTTTCCCACCGCTTGCCACCGCTTTTTCGCACCTCCACTCAGGGCCGGTGCGTTTCTCTCTTTCATTGCGCAGGCTCCCTCTTCCGCCTCCGTGTTCCGTCTTCCCTGGCGTGAGATACTTTTACCCCGCCAGCTGCGTCATCCCCTTTTCAAAGCACAGCGTCTTCCCCTTCCAAAGTCCTGATTCCCTTTTCGCACACCGAGAAATAGCTCCTCGCCGTTTCTTCCCTAAGGCTTTTTAGCGAACGCCCTCCCGCGTTCGATCGCGTCTCGTCCCACGTTCGGTCGCGTCTCGTCCCATGTGCGGTCGTGCCTCGTCTCGCGTTCGCCATCAAGTATAGGGACCGTGGCGCGTTGATGCCTTTTCCTGCCTTCAACGCGTCGCACAAGTCCATCGCAGCGCCACCGCCTTCTCCCGTTGCCCCTTCCCTTATTTCGGTTGAGATTTAAAATAAAAGCAAAAAATTCGTGAAAACATTTGGTCGTTCAACATAAAAGCCTTAACTTTGCACTCGCTTAACAGCAATAACGGTTTGATTCGCTAGCTCAGCTGGTAGAGCACAACACTTTTAATGTTGGGGTCTTGGGTTCGAACCCCAAGCGAATCACAGAGAGGAGGTTTTTCGACCTCCTCTTTTTTTATATGCAGAATCGGGAAGAAGAGAATTGATGTATGGAAATTCGGTCATAGTCTTGTACTTTTTGGTGCAAAACTATGACCGAATGAGCGGTGGGGAAAAGACAAAATTATAAGGTCTCTTTAAACTGACTTGGTGTCATTCCTGTTTCTTTCTTGAAGAATTTTACAAAGTGTGGTGCATCGGCAAAACCTAATTCTTCAGAAATCTCTTTTATAATGAATTCGTTTTCTGCAAGCAGTTTTTTTGCTTTTAAGATTATTCCTTCATTTATGATTTTTTTAGGACTTAATCCATAAATCTCTTTCGTTATAGCTGATAGTTTGCTTTCTGCTACTCCTATATCTATAGAGTAAAATGCAGGCGAATGCGATTTTTTTAGATTAAATTCAATCGATTTTTTGAAATCATATATTATTTTTATTTTTTTTTGGGGGGGGTAAAATCCATGAAATCATTTTCCCAAGAGGCATGTTCCTTTAAAATCTTGAGTATTACAGATATTGTAGCTGCAGTACAATAATTTATATCATCCTTCTGATTTTCAAGTAACGATTTTAGAACTTCTATCCACTTCGTTAGTATTTCCGCGATGTTGTCATCAATAGTTGCAACTGGTGGAGTACCAATATTGCAGAATACATTATAACGAATCCAATCGGCTATTTTTAATGGTAGAAGATTGAGTAAATCCTCTGAAAAGGCTATTGCGATGTCTTCCTCATTCGTGCAAACTGCTTTATGTAAGTCTCCTGGTGAAAATAATAAGATTTGATTATCACTTATTGGAAAATCTTGAAAATTTATCGAATGAGTCCCCTGTCCTTTTTTTATCCATAAAATTAGGTAAAAATTGTGGGAATGCAACTCTGAATCCAAAATTCCATTGTGTGGTATAACTTTCAAGTAAGAACCTTCCTTATTACAATATTGAGGAATAACCCCATCTTTTGTATGCAATGTTCTTTTATAAAAAAGTGATTTCCGCATAAATCCTAGTTTGTTTTTGGCTGTAAAGGTAAGCATTTCTCTTGTATGTTTTTGTGTTTGTGTTGTGATTTATTTGAAAATGACAATAGAAATATGAATTGGATAATTCACCTCTGATGGCAAATATCTAATTTTACACCGTCAAATAACAACAAGAACATGGAGAAATCCCCAAACATATCAATTTGTATCCCCATGTAAAATGCTGCCCGATTTATTAAGGATTGCATTGATAGTATCTTGTCTCAGTCTTTTCAAGATTTAGAGCTAATCGTTGTTACTTGTACTCTCTAATAATGAGGGTACAAGTCCTTTCTGTATGATAAAATATAAACATAATCCATATATATGCGAAATTTTCTATCCATTTTAGTTCTCATGCTTTGCCAGTTCTATGTGGCCAATGCTCAAAAGTGCTTAGTAAGTTTTGGAGTCAATGAAGAGGTTACCGAAATGCCTATTGAAAATGCTCTGTATACTTTGTACCTTAACGATAGCATTCAAGTACCATATAGGGTAACATATGCCGATGTACAGAGCGCCACTTATCGTCTTGAATTTGATTTTCGCCCAGGTAGATATACCTTGCGTGCAGAAAAAGAAGGTTACAATGAAGTGCAAAAAGATTTCACAGTAGTCTCCAAACGCAATACTACCCTTGGCATCGGCACGCTTTGGATGAAGAAAGTCAAGACAAGACAGTTGAAGGAAGTCGTTGTCCGTGCCACTCATATCAAGATGGTGACGCGAGGAGACACTGTGGTTTATGACGCAGCAGCTTTCGACTTGGCAGAAGGTTCCATGTTGGATGCATTGGTGGCACAACTCCCAGGAGCAGAACTCAAAGACGGACAAATCAAGGTGAATGGAAAGTTTATCGAAAGCCTGATGGTCAATGGCGAGGACTTTTTTGCGGGCAACCCCAAAGTTGCCCTTGAAAATCTACCAGCCTATACGGTGAAGAACATTAAGGTGTACGACCGTGCGGCAAACGATGATTATTTGAAAGCCAAAGTGAATGGTAAGAAAATCAATGGTGCAGACGAGCACATGGTGATGGACGTAATATTAAAGAAAGCTTATTCTACAGGCTGGTTAGGCAATGTAGAAGGTGGTTATGGTTTCCCTTCTGACCGCTACTTGGGCAAAGCCTTCGGAATGGGATATAGCGGTAAAATGCGACTTGCTGCTTTTGCTAATCTCAACAACATCAAGGATACCCAGACGGGCAGTTCCTCAGGTCAATGGGGCGGTGGCTGGGCACAAGACGGAGAAATGGACGTAAAAATGGGCGGATTGGATTATCTATATTCGCACGACCGTGCCAAAGTCTTTGGTAACGTCACTCTTACCCACGAAGAACCCGAAGTGGAACATAAGGGCAGCAATGTGAATTACTTCAATACAGGCGACATCTTCGAGCGTTCGCATTCTCTACGTAACGATCGGAAGTTGCACCTGATGTCAGCACACCAATTTCAGTATTCCGCCGAGCATGCATATTTCGAGTTAAGGCCCTCTATCGATTATTTGAAGAATAATTACACAAGCATAAGTCATCGAGCACAATTCTCAGAAAATCCAAAGGAGCAATACCGCGGGCAGTCACTCGATTCTCTCTTTGCTCAAAATGGAATGACATCTTCGCGTTTCACTCGCAACCTCTTGACACGCATAGGCAACGACCAAGATGGCAAGTCTGATTGGATAATCGCTAATTTAGCTGCGAACACAACCATTTCGTTCCCAGCGACAAACGATAATATGGAGATTGCCTTTACGGGAAACTATCGTCGCGACACAAATCGCTACCTCAACTCATTCAACAGAGTGTACGGACCAACTTCAACCAATGCGGGCAGTGGGGATAATTTGTTTCAAAAGTCCGATTATGTCTCGAAGAATTATGGAATGAATGCCGACATTGCCTATACATGGAACTATAGCCCTTACCAGAGCGGTGCAGGACATTACGCTTTAATCAAACCTGAGATTCAGTATGACTTTCATTGCTACGATCAAGTCAACACGTTGCTGCACCTGCATGAAGAGTTTGCAAACGGAGCTAACGGAAGCATGATGGTTCCCCCTTCTGCCATCAGTCCCGAACAGTTGGCAGTGGATCTCAACAATACCTATGCTTCCAATTTGACACAAAACAAGATTAGCCCACTTGTAAGTTTCGCATATCTCTATGTGCCAAGTGCGAGTTCAAGCAAGAGCTTCAATGCAGATCTCACTCTGCGCGGAGACATCATGCACGAACGTTTGGACTACGACAAGGCACAGTTGGACACCTTGTTGTCACGAACCATCAGTAAGTTTACTCCGACTATAAAGCTCAGATACAAGGACAATGGACAGAAAGTTCGCACGGAAGTAGAAACAAACTATAGTTTTACAAAAAATGTGCCCAGCATCTACAACCAACTTGGCACTATCAACGATAGCGATCCGACCAACATTTATGTCAACAACCCAGGATTGGAGAAGCCTCGCACGCATAGTGTGAATGCACGCTACGCTCGTTTTCACAATCAACGACATAACAACGTCGTACTCTATGCAAGTTATGGACGCACCGATAATGCCATTGCGCAAGCCCGCCTCTACAACCGTGCGACAGGCGTGAGCACGTGGATGCCCAAAAACATCAATGGCAATTGGAACACGTATGAATCCGTGCAGTATAATATGCCCTTCGGAAAGAACGAAGCCTTCCAGTTTCAGACCGTAACCACCGCCTCATACGTACACTCCGTAGACTATGCGTCTGAAAGTGAAACACTTGAGCGCAGCGTGGTGAACAACCTAACGCTTGGTGAGCAATTGGCACTATCTTATCGCGTAGGTAAACATACCTTCGGCATACGTGGTAGCCTCTCATGGCTCAACAGCCGTTCAGCGCGCGAGGGGTATGACAAAATATCTGCTTTCGACATTACAGCAGGTGCTAATGCTACCCTCAATTTACCAATGAATTGGCAAATCACCACCGACCTCAACCTTTACAATCGTAACGGCTATAGTGACCACACTCTCAACACCACCAACTGGGTGTGGAACGCCTCTGTGGCCAAGACCATCTTAAAGGGTAACCTTACCTTCCGCCTCAATGCCGTAGACATCTTGAAGCAAATCAGCAGCGTGCAGCACACTGTGAATGCTCAAGGTCGCACCGAAACATGGGTCAACTCGCAACCTCGCTACGTAATGCTCCACGTGGTGTATCGCTTCAATGTGATGCCCAAGAAAAAGAAAAGCTAAAAGAATATAGCATGAAATTCTCCCGACAGTTTGACCAAATGGATTGCGGTCCTGCCTGTGTGCGCATGGTTGCATCGTATTATGGTAAAGACTATCCCTTATCTTATCTGCGCTCACTCCCTCACGTGTGAGGGAGTGAGCGCAGCTGGTATTCGCGATTCGCTCACAGCCATTGGCATGAATAGTGCCACCTTTGATGAGTACGCAAATCAGCATTGGTATATTGGGCGACTCTTACGCAAATTTCTCAAATTACCCATGACAATCTTTGAGTCCAAGAGTATTGGCGACGACCAACAGCGATTGAGCGACCACTCTCGTTTGCAGCTATTTATGACAGGTAGCACATTGGAAACCTTGTTTTCTTTGTTGTCCGTTCCTCTCTATATGGCAATCATCATCTTTTACAGTTCATTGGTGTTGGCCGTATTTCTTGGCTTTACCTTAATATTCGAGCAGAAGTAGATATAAGTTCGATGAAGGAGTTTCGTGGCAATACACTTTGTAGTGCCTATCTTGTAATAAGAGAGATTCCGATGTTGGAATTGGTTATTCAGAAAGTGCTATAGATTCATACTAATAAAGCTAAGTCCCATAGTAAGCAATAGGACTTAGCTTTATATTATTGCCACAAAGGTTCAGTTTCCCAGTTGTTAGGGAATCCCATGGCTGCGACATCTGTATTGGGATACTTGGTCAACAACTTTTTGAAGTCATCAACCAACGAGTTGCTAGGGTGAAACGAGTTCAGCCAATAGATAAGGCAACATAAGACTGCGTATAGTCTGTTAGAATTGCTTGGACGAGAGGAAATCCATGCATTACGCAATGTTAAAGGAATTTGAGGCATGACTGGCATGATTCGATTCCAAACGCGGTTGTGATGCGCACATGAATTGCGCAAGGTATTAACCGCTTTCATCCAACTTTCAAGAATTTCATGCTGTGGCACCCCATAGGAACGAGCTATTGCTTTCTTCACTCTGCGGTCGGCAAAGTTAAAGCATAATTTAGTGAGTGTTCCGAAAGAAGTAAGATCTAACAATTTCCACGCAGGTGGAAAGTCTTCACGTCCATATTTATCGTAATGCTTCTGTATGAAGTCATCTTTAGAACGAGATAACTCGCGTTCTAAAGTACTGAGGTTTTCAGAATACTTATGTTTATTTATAGCCATCGTTGGATCTATAAACCAAAAAGCACCATGAGCCAACGAAAACTGATTGATTATTTTTGATCGTAAAGAGATTTCAACTAATTGTATTGCAGAAAAAAGCAAGTTTCTAAGCTCTGCATCAAAACGATAAAGAGCAACCGCTTTATCAAATGTGGCGTTAGGTTTGAAACGAATTGAACCATTAACATCTTCAAAAGGACGCAAGTAAGCATTAAATCGAAAGTAGCTTACATTGTTCAAGAAGTCTTCTGCAAAATTTTCATCATTGACAGAGAGACCATCAGTCTTTAGATTTGCAATTAGAGTAGTTGTACTAAGTGGTGGGTTCGTATAAATCATAAGCCTATATAAACAAAAAGTTCCGCCCTGGTACGCTGTTCTACGGGAAGCGTGGCGGATTCTAGCACTGCAAAAGTACGAAAACTTTCTGAGTAATGCAATTTGTTCAGTAATTATTTTCACATAAACACCTCCATTCCATTGATTTCAAACACGCACACATCTCTCAACTGTCGGATTTCATTAGAGTCCAGCAATTTCATTCTTCGCGTGCCTTTGTAGAAGTCGTAGCGGAGAGAGATGCAGCGGTGCCAGCATTGGATTTCACCCGAGCGCGTCCATAGTTTGAGGTCTACGGGCTCGGGAGATTGGAGCATACGTTTGAGCGTGGTGATATGAATAGCGTGGGGCATTAGTCGAAAGGATTGTTGTAAACCTGGTTAAAGATATTATGTAAGCGAGGAATGGTGAAAGGCACCTGCTTGCGAAGCGGTTTCCACTTGAACTTCACATGGTTGTTCGCATTGGTGGCATCAGAAAGTTCACTTTCGATGTCAGTAATAAGAATGGAACTGCCCACAGGGAGTTCGGGAGAGATCATGTAGAGTTTGTGAGACTGCAAAGCCTGCGTAAGATGACGGGCAAAGGAATAGGAAAGCGAGGACGTCTCGCTCTCGTATTCAATCTCCGTGTTGTCATCGTATGCAGAAGATTCTCCACAACACACGGCAAAGCTGCGGTCAAAGGAAACCTTGCGCTTGGTTTGGGCAGTGAGGTATAAGGTATCACTCACATTGAACTCATTCTGAAAAATCAGCGTGAGCGTGGGAGTTTCATCAGTCACGGCTGTCAGCAGCAGGATTTTCAGCCATGGCGGTAGCTTCGGCATAGCTGTCAGCCTCGACTTCATATTCGGCATATTCGCCTTCTTCTCCATTAACCACCACCTGATAGATGTCGTGGGGGAAGGAAACTCTGCGCTTGCGATTGAAACCCATTGAAACGAACTCGGAATGTACAGCAGTGTGTGTCATGATAATTTATACTTTTGAAGATTTTTTACTTGAGAAGGGGCATCGGGGGGCTCCCTTGAATTTTACGTGCAATTAAGGGCATGAAGTCATTAGGCTTGGAGGACAAGGGATAGCGCAAAAAAAAATTCACCCTACTTTTCAGGGGCGCTGGCGCCTCTTTACAAACCTTTATTTTCTTGGATTTTGAACACCCTACGTAAATATACTGCTTTATCCCAAAGAGAACTTTAATGATAGGAAAACAGCATTGGGGATTCCAGAAAT
>OHTO01000268.1_pt1 | contig 13477 bp, 9 predicted proteins | sample 1578981 | NCBI WGS metagenome assembly OHTO01 (sample SAMEA3879573, study PRJEB24766) | human gut metagenome | biome: human-associated habitat; feature: feces | place: USA | collected 1985/1987
AAAGTTCATAAAACTCACCCCCTTCCTCTTATAGATCGAGGTCGGAAGGCCGACAAGTACAGTATAACAGAAAATTCGACTCATTACAACGTAGAAGCACTGATATCCCAAGGGGCTGTGGGTATACGAAAAACGCTTGACTTTTGGCATTCCAACGCATATAATAGGAGTGCGAAAGAGAATAAGGTGATATCCATAGGATCACCAAAGCAACAAGAAGCCCCCTTGACATTGCGACTGTCAAAGGGGCTTCCTGCTTGCTAAGGGTTAGTGCTTACCGGCCTTGAACTGGTCGTCAAGCCACTTGCAGATGTAATAGCTGACTACACCCGCTGCGACGGACAGTGTAAAAGAGATTATAAAGTTCATAAAACTCACCCCCTTCCTCTTATAGATCGAGGTCGGAAGGCCGACAGGTACAGTATAACAGAAAATTCGACTCATTACAACGCAGAAGCGCCCCATCCGGTGAAGGATGAGGCGCTTCTACGTATATTTGGGAATATTCGGGGATGGCGTTAGTTGTTCTTGAGCTCCTGTGCTTTCTGCCATGCATTCAGCACATCAAGCTTGCTTACGGGATTGGCCGGGAAGAACTTCATCTCTTCCGGAGCCGTGCCCTCATCGTTCAGGTCAGGGATAAGCTCGTTTTCCATGGCCCAGCGGGCGGCGTGCTGCAGGTCCATATCCTGCTCTTCCTGCTCTACATCGGGGTAGAGCAGTTCGGATTCGGGCATGGGCTTGCCTGCATCCTCCCACAGCATCATGGCAAGGGCGCTGCGGTTGCTGGGGAAGTAGGGCAGAGCCATCAGCTTGCCTGCAAATTCAGCGCCCAGAGAATAGGCCTGATAGCCCAGCACTGCGGTGCCCACAGCGGCAGTACCAATGATCGCAGCAGTGCCCAGCACGCCGGGCCCATCATCTTCAATGGATGCATCGCGGTACTGTGCGGCAATATCCGCATCACTGCTCATGGTGTTCATGGTAAAGGTGATGGTCTCTGCCTTGTAATCCTGACCCAGCGGCAGGGAGAACTTGCCGGTAGACCAGATGTCAAACACCATGCCCTCAGGGATCAGGGTCTTGTCCAGCGTCACGGTCACTTCTGCGCCGTCCGGTACAGAGTAGGTCTTTTTGCCGGTGGTCTCGTCAGTAGTAACAGTCAAGGTATCGGTCACATCCTTGTCACCGTTTTTCACGGTAACAATGCCGCCGGTAATCTTAATGCTGGTGCCGGGGATAACAACCTTATCTGCCAATGCCTTAACCTCAGCATCAATGCGCTGTTGTTCTTCAATCGTAAAGCAACGGATATTAACCTCGCAGAAGGCATCACCAGGAATAACGCTGATTTTATCATTGGTAGAACCGATTACGCCAACATTAACGGTATTCTGCGGAATAAACTGACCAGCATCAACAATGCCGCGCGCCTTCAGCGCTGCTGCCGTATAATCCTCCGGATTCCCCGGCATGGGGCTGGCAAGCTTCTGCAGCTCGGTAATCGTGTATGCCAGCTGGTGAATAGCGTTGGCGCAGGATTGAGATGCGTTGCCGTGGTGTCCGCCTTTACCGGTAACCTCAACGCGATATTTGGCATTGCCCTTGCGCTGGGTAACAATGCCCCAATTCGGACGGGCAACGTCCATAATAATCGCAAAGTCGGACTGCTGCGACAGCTCTGCCACAATATCCTCGGCGGTCTTGCTGCCGCCCTCTTCTTCGCCGTTGGTGTAATAAATAATTTCCTTAAAATTATCAAAGCCTGCAGCCTTCAAGGCTTCCAAGCCATATATAACCTCTACAACAGTAGCCTTGTCATCGCCTACGCCCGGTCCCCAGGCAAAGTTATTTTCGTCAACATGGAACGGACGACGTGCAGCTTCACCTTTTTTAAATACTGTATCAACATGAGCAACAAGCAGAATCGTGTATTTGCCTGTTCCCTTTAAACGGGAAATCAGGTGGCAGGCTCTGTCATTATATCTTAACTCCGTGGTAGCACCGATAGATGTCATTTTTTCAGCGACAAACTTATTTGCTGCCTCTGTACCTTCTCTGTCACCATTACCGGAGTCAATATTCGTCAAGGCTTCCAAATCCTTCACATAGTCCTCATAATGCTCGGCAATATACTTTTTTACGGCTTCTCTCATTTTATTACCCCTTTCGTATTTGGAATCATATTTGTATTTATTCGTTAGAGCGGGTAAAAAATCCTGCCATGGGAGATTTTTTTAAGTTGATAAAGTGAAAAGCAACAGCCATTGCTGACTGCTGCTTTGCCAAACTATATAATATTTTAGTGAGTGCCATCTACGATGGTAATGCCTGCTTCCTGCAGTTCATCGATAATCGCTTTAATCTTGGGACAGAGATGCTTTTCTCCATTGTCATCCTTTTTGTGCGTGCAGTGACTGATATGCAGCGCATCCAGCTCCAGCGCTTTCATACGTTCAATCTTTTTACGGATACCCTCCTGGTTTTCCAGCATGGAATCGCCGCAGCCGTTACAGGTCCACATCGCCATCAGGCGCAGCTCTTCATCTCCATACTGTGCAAAGGCTTTGTCCTTTTCATAAAAAGCACGCAGGCAACCTGCTCCCGCACAGGAAGCGGAGGTTTTCAGGCAGCGCAGAATTGCTATTTTCTTCATAATATAATCCTCCAAAAAAATAATTTGCAGGCATTTGCAGCCTCGCTGTTGATTTGATTTTATCATTATTAGGTAGGGTTGGCAAGTAAGCATTGCTTAATATACTTCAACGTTCCTAACAAATCACTGCCTGGAGCTACTATCTGCTTATAAGCTATAGGATAAACCTGACCACTTGCTACTGCCGGTAAATGCTTATACAGGGGATTATGCAGTTGTGCTAGCGCTGCTTGCTTCTGCTGTTCCCCGCCATGATAGACAATAAAGATTTTAGCAGCCTGCATTTCCATCATTTCTTCCTGACTGATGAAGGGAGCGCTGTAACTCACTAACGAACAACCATAATGACGAATTATATCTCCACATAAAAGGTCATTACCAAAGACTTCTATATTACCATTGAGAAATTCTACAAACAGAACCTTTTGTGCCGGTATTTTCTCAACAGCCTGCAATTCTGCATCAATCATTTGGATTATATCCTGCGCCTGCTGCTGCTTTCCTAGTGCAAGTCCCATATTGCTGATAAACCTTTTCTCACTGGCAATGGTACAGGCAGGAAATCTTCCCTTCGCCGGTACAGGTCCTGATGCATCCTGAATGTATGCTGGTATTCCATTAGCTATCCAGCTTAACGTATCACCTAATTGATTATCTGCAAAATACCTGCGCCACCCAAGAATAAAATCCGGTTGTAGTGCTACAGCAGCCTCCAGCTGCAGAGGCTGCGTATAAATTCTAGTATTTGGCAAAAGAGCTTGCAGACGTCCTTTATCCTCAGCTTCCGTCAGAACAGCTGCTGTAATTTTATCACCTGCACCCAAAGCCACTAAGGTTTCAACTCCGCTATTACCGCACACTAAAATACGTTGTGGTACTTGTTTAAATATAACCTTCTGTTCATCTCCAAAAAAATTATAATTGTTTACACTAATATTTTGCCGGTCGCTACTTTTATCTTGCTGAAGTCCGCAAGCTACGCATCCCAAGCAGCATAGCAACAAACAAAAGCACCAGAATAATTTCTTCATAGGCTTAGAAATTATAATTCAATCCTACCAGGAATATTCTTCCTTGTGTATAATACAAACCATCGGGATCAGTCAAATCTCTACGATTAAAGATATTATTGATATCCAGTGTCAATGTTGCGTTAGCAAAAACCTCATGGCCGACATGCAGATTAGAAAGCAGAATCGGCTTCACATCTGTTTGCTTGCTGTTGTTTACACGACCACCCATATAGCTCAGATTCAAAGATGCATTAGTCTTATCATGCTGATAATCAATTGATGTCATCACCTGATACTTGCCCAATACATCCTTCCAAGGTGCTGTATTTGTGGTTTTGTTTTGCGGCTTGCTATAAATACCGCCAACAGTCCAAGTAAGATTTTCATCAAGCTGATTGGTGTAGCTTAATTCTATACCAGTATTTTTATATTTGGCAGCATTATAGGACTGAGAAAGACCATTAACCTTTCTGCTTGTAATCTGATCATCTAAGTCAATATGGAAAACTGCAGCCTTAAACTGTTCTTTACCATTATCATGCTTATAACCAGCCTCATAATTCCAACCATATTCTGGTTTCAAATCAGGGTTTTGCAGTATTGCACCGCTGGAATAATACAGCTGGCGGAATGTAGGCATTCTGAAAGAACGACCAGCATTAGCATAAAGTGAATTTTCCTGGTCAAGCTTTGTTAAAATCTGCAACTGCGGCAAAAATGCATTATAATTACCAGCATCAGAACGAATTAAGTCTTCACGCATACTTAAAACAACATCAGTTGCTTCACTCAGCTTACGGTCATACTGTCCATAAAAGGAATAACCATTTAAGCTATAGCTGCCAAAGCGTGCATAAGGTTTAAGCGCACTGCTGCTATTGCCAAAAGAAGCAAATTTTTGATTTTCATCTACATAAAGTTCGCGTTTTGTATTAAATCCAAGCAAAACCTTGTCTTTATCATTTTGCCAAACCTTTTTAAAATCAGCACCATAGTTTTTATGGTCACTACGCTCCCATTCCAGATTATCAGGTCTTACAATATAATAATCCTGATTGCGGATAATACGCTCATTATAGTACGCTGTAGCATCAAAACCATTTTGGTCATTAAAATGCAGTTGCGCAAAATGCTCACGATCATCATAATCAAAATGCTGTAATTTGCTATTGTCAGCACCAAGGTAATCGATAGTATATTTTTTCTTGTCAAACATGTAATTAAAGCTCAATTTATCATCAAACTTATAGCTTACACCAAGATGATCTTTCTTGCTATCACCAAAGCCTGTATAATACGGTACTCTTACACCATTAATCGTCTTTGTTCCCTGCTTTTGAGTTAAAATACCCGTTTCGCCCATTTCATTACGGCCTAAGGTTACACCCAGCTTACCAGCGCTGATTGTAGCACTGTAATCACGCTGTCCCTTGTTTCCGGCAGCAATATGAAGGCTGTTTTTATATTCAGATTTAGTTATTACATTGATTACGCCGCCGTATGCTTCACTGCCATAAAGCACAGCGCCGCCACCTTTAACTACTTCAACTTTTTCTACAGTATCCAGATTCATCATATCCAAATGGCTTACATTATTAAAGCTTGCAGGCACACCATTAATCAAAACTAAAGTTCCGCCTTTAATACCACGCAGACTCAAGGTGCTGTTACCGGTAATAAAGCTTTGGTCATGAGGGCCCATCTGCGTAAAATATACGCCCGCCTTATACTTCAGTGCGTTAGCAACATCGTTTGCGCCAGTTTTCTTCAATTCCTCATCAGAATAAACAGTTACATCAGCAGGGGTTTCCAAATTAGATTTTTCGTAGCCCAAAGCAGTAACATTCATGCCAGGCAAGCTGTATTCCTGCAAAGCTTCTGTTTGTGCTGCTGCATTTCCAGTTGCCAATATACTTAATCCAAGTAACAAATTTAGGGGAATCATTCTTTTCATCATAGTTCATTCGCTCCTTTACTAAATCATACTCCAAAAACTAATGCAAATCATTACGATAAAGATTATATAATTACTTGCTTTAAACTGCAATGATTAACAGCAAATTCATGGACTCTTTTTTCAAACAGAAAAAACTAGCTTAAAGCGTTATTTTAAGCCAGTTTTCATTATTCAACTCATAAGTAGAATAGAGCAAGTGGTCTAAATAAATTCTCACTCTATTCTACTTACGTTTAGATTTATTTAAAGTAAAACAACGATACCAATCTGACTTCCTTAGTCCGCGCTGCATATCCTAAAGCTCTATCAGTAAAGCCGCGTCTTGAAAAAACAATATAATAATTACTACGGCCTGTTTTGTCAGCATATTCTCGTTGTAGCTGTTTTATTAACGGAACATCAACCTTACTTTTTTCCCATACGCATTGCATAAAGCCAGCACTATTTTTATCATAAGCAATCAAGCGGATTTGTTCTGCTGCACAATTATCTTTTGGCCAAAGATAACCAAATTGCATAAATTTATGAAAATCACCACGTTCACGTAACGTAAAACAATACTGTCGACATATTTCTAAAAAAAGCACCTTTGCGTAATCATCTAAAACCGGTAGTACCTTCGTACGTAATAAATAGTTTCCACAGCCCATAGCTATACTGCTTAAAAAAGGATAAACAAAGCGATACCAAAAAGTAAGCATAGAATCAGATAATATATAACACGTCGTTTTTTGCTGCTTACCAAGCTTTGCTTCTACAAGCGGTACAAGCTTTTTCAGTAATCCTTTTTCTACCAATACTCCAACATACTTCGAAGTCTTATTATTAGGCATACCTACTGCCTCTGCTATCTCCTTCATATGTATTGCACCACAAGCAACTGAACATAATATTGCATGATAAATATGCGGCTGACGAAAATTCAATACTAAAATCTGCTCGGCAACATGCAGTAATGAAGCTGTGGGACTAAAGAATAAATTATACAGGTTATCTTTAAAGCTTAGTGTGCTATCTATAAGCTGCAAATAGCCTGGTTTTCCTCCGGTTACTCCATAAAGCAACACTTTTTCTTCATTGCTAAACGGAATTAAACAAGGCAGAACATCTTCATAATTTAATGACTGCAAAAATATTTGAGATAGTGGCAATTTACTTTTTCCTAATAAATGTAAGACATAGTCACATTCTCTTCCGCTAAATACCAGCAATAGTCTTAATTTCTCTACCTCAGAGTGCAAGCATGCAATTATTTCAGGTAATAGCTCACTAAAACTGTTTTCCAGTTCCTGCACATCATCTATCAGTAATACTATCTTTTCTCCCTTAGCCTTTTTATAAATTAACTTAAGTATATCTTGCCAACAGCCACTGTTGCATTGAACAATGCCTTGTGCGGACAGCTCCGTGTAAAAAGCTGCCTTATTGGCATTATTGGTACTTGCGCGTACGCAAAAATATGCTTTATGCTTGCGTCTGGCAAATTCTTGCAGTAACGCTGTTTTGCCAATACCGGCATTGCCAGTCAGGCACACACATTTCAATTCATTACTATTATAAAGTTTTTCTAATGTAGCAAGTTCCTTTTTTCGCCCTATAAACATAAAAACGCACCAACTCTACTCATAAGTTGCTTATATTATAACATTAAGCGACTTAATCGTAAATTGGTGCATTCTGTAATTTTTTCCTATTTTTTCTGCAGCTTAGCAACACTTTCCTCAGGCATCTGCATAGCCTCAGCAACATCAGCAACGCTCATGCCTTTAGCCAGCAGGCGTTTGGCAATAGCTTCATTCAGGCTTCCCTGCTCCTGCAACTCATGCAGATAGCTTGCACGAATTGCCATAGCATCCCTTTCGACAGCAACCTTGTCACCGACAACCTGTTGAGCAATTTCATGGCAGATTTCATCCTTCAGCTTTTGGTAATGACCATCGAGAATACGGGTATCTGCAGGTGTGTGATTAACATAGCTTGCTCTGATAGGCATTTCATCATTCTCATTAGTGCTTTTATTGTGTAAAAGATACGCTCCCAGCTCATGTAAAACTTCTTCTTTTAAGGCTTGATAATGTGCATCTATAATACCGTAATCATTCTGGTTATAATTCACGAAGCTTGACCTTATCGGCATTTCTGCATTTTCTGTATGCAGCTTGCTGCCGAGCAGACGCTCAACTATTCCTTTACGAATCTCGTTTTTCACTTCTTGTTGATTTTTCTTAAACTCTTCAGCCATAATATAAGCCTCCTTTTGACATCAGCAGCTATCATAACTGCTTTTGCGCACCAAAACAACAGTCTTCAAAGCAATTAATTATATATATCATTTAACTACTTTTTTCATCTGCTATTCTAGCACCATTCTTAATTGATTGCAAGAAAATTTAAGAATACATCTTTATTGTATTTAAAACAAAAAGCTGCAGGCAGAACTTCTGCCCACAGCATAAAAAACATATTAATCTCACTTCACCCGTGAATTGATTACGTCAACAACAACAGTTCCATACAAGCCCTTTGCGTCATAGAACTTTATTTTCCCCTGCTGCACATGACGCTGCTTTAACTGCTCCGGTGAAAAATAAAGCTCCGCACTCACTGACATCTGTCCCTTGTACTGCTTTATCATCTCGTCCGGTGCAAGCTTGCGCCACAAGCCTTTCTTGCTGCTGCGCGACAGCAGCAGCTGCAGGTCCTCGCCCTCGCAGCGCAGCTGCGCTTGCTTATCCTCCGGCAGCAGGCGTAAATATAAGGTATAGATATTAGGCTGCAGCAAATATTTCAGCTCGCCCTCCTTGCCCAGGTCTATCCGGCAATGCACCTCCTGCCCCCGCGCCAGCTTAGCACGGAAATAGTGCTTGTCATAATTATTTTCGCTGCGGAAAAACACCAGGCCTACCATTACAGCCGCCATCAAAAGAAAGGCAGCTACACGCTTATTCATGCTGCACCACCCCGCTATGATAACGTTTGTAAATTGCCTTGCCTGCCAAAAGCAGTAAAGCAACAATTCCCGGCGCGCAATTCAAGCTGCAGCTGCCGCAAATCCCTGTACAACCTGCCCCCTGCGTGGTAATGCCGCTGACAGGAATTCCCATTGCCGCAATAAAATTTATCAGCTTATTTTTCATACGCGTTTCCTCCCGTAGCTGATAGCCTGCACCGGGCAAGCATGCTGACATACACCGCAGCAGATGCAGTTATGCTGGTTAATCTGCGCTTTGCCATCCACAAGCTCAGCGGATTCCATCGGGCATTTCTTTTCGCATAAGCCACAGCCTATGCATTGGTTTTTGTCTACCCGCACACGCAGTACAAACGGCAGCTTGCAACCTATGGCATGCATCAGTCCCTGTGACGCTCCCACCGGACACAAAAAATTGCAGAAGCCGCGACCGCCTTTTGTAAAGATACCAAAGACAAGCACCCACATAATTGCTGTCAGAAGCAGACTGGAGGTCAGCGAAATAAAGTAACCTCGTGTATAATAGTTGGCCAGTAAATCGAACAAAAAGAAATTGCAATAGGAGCATGCCAGAATGCCACCGAAAAAGGGCACAAGGCAAAAGCCTGACAGCATACCATAACGGATGGGGGCAATTTCTGTATAACGATGCCAGCTGATTTGAAATTTTGACGGCACCAACTTCGACAGATATTCGGTGAACGCACCTGCAGGGCACAGCCTGCCGCAAAAAACAGGCCCCAGGAAGAAGGCTGCCACCAAAAGCAGCAGGGTGCTAAGCATGCTGATGGATGTCAGCCGCCAAATTATTCCGTCTAAAATATGCTCTATCGGTATACGAAAGCAAAGGCCGTGAATACTCTGCGGCTGCCAGCTGCCGTAAAGCAAATAGAACAGGCAGCGCTGAAAGAGCGCTACCGGCGCATAAAACAATATAAAGCCAAGAGCGTAACCGGTTAAACGTTTAAGGTTATATAACATAGGCAATCACCTCGATAACAAATAGGGATAGGGTATTTTTCCCTATCCCTATTTTAAGCTATTGAAAAACGTTAAGCAAGTAATTAGAAGCTGTAGCGCAGGCCAACACTATAAACACGACCAGAAGTAGGTTCACTTGCATAGAACTCTCTGTCAAATACATTATCTACCGTAAATTGTAATACAGCATTTTTTGCAATTTCATAATTGAAGCCCATATTTACGATAAAGTACGGATCTTCAGAACCATATTCACCGGTTTCATCATCCGGTGCTTGACGAGCACTCACATATTGACAGTCAAGATTTACGCCAAGTTTATCTTTTTTGTAATTCAATCCGGCGTGTAATAAATGCTTCGGAATACCATAATCAGTAGAATTAACACTACCAAGGTTTGTATTAGCTACTGCTGTTCTTTCTACTTTGCCATGCTGCCAAGAATAATTAAGATATCCAGATAATTCTTCAGTAAGCTTATGTTCAAGACTAAACTCTACTCCGCGACGCTTTTCAGTACCATAGTTTTCATAAGACTTATAATCTACTACTTTAGTGCCGGGTTTATAATGATAAGTATATACTATCTTATCATCAGTTTTCACCTTATACATGGAGATACCCATATTGGTCTTATCAGAGATTTTTTTCTTCATACCAATCTCAAAGGTATCAGATGTTTCAGGATCAAGATCCGGATTGGCATGTACGTTCTGCTCATAACGGAAAATTTGACTAAACGGAGGAGGATTAAATGAATGACCATAAGATACATAATAATTAGTATTATCATCAGCTTTAAAATCAAAAGCAATTTTAGGGCTCAATTCATTGTATGAGCCTTCACCATGCTTGCTGGAATTATTTGCATCTAAACTGCCATCAAGGTTATAGCTTGTTGTGCTACCATTGTACTTCTTATAATGGTCATAACGTAATCCAAGATACATAGTCCAAGGTTCATTAAATTTATATTCATCTTGAACAAATAAAGCTATATTCTGTGCTTTACCAGTGTTAACTTGGAATAAGCCATTCTTTCCCTTACTTGTATCTACGGAATTATGATCATGATAGTTCTTCAGATATTTTCTATATTGGGTAAACTCCTCTTGTTTAAAATCACCACCAATTAAAATATCGTGTTTGCCAATATTTTCCCAAGCCTTTTGGAAATCGAATACATAGGTTTTTCCAGGATACGAAGAATCACTGCCTGCTCCATACCAGGGAACCTCTTTAGCAGTGCCACTTGCACTACTGTATCCGGATTTTTTCATATCAAGCAAACTGAAATTAGCATTCATTTTATTTTTATCATCATTATATGCTAAAGTGTGTTTGTTGTACTCTTTCTCACCATCATAGCCTAAGGAAGTTCCTAGACTAGGAGATACATAAGTTCCATTTCCTAAATCAACTTTACCGCTCCATACAGGCTTACCGTCTTTATAAATATAACTCTTAGGACTCGGATAATAATAAGTACTTGTAGTATTGGCAAAAGTATATTTCAAGGAACGTTCCGCATCAAAATTATACTTTACATTTGCACTATAGGTTTCGCTCTCATATTTTCTATCGCCGCGTGTAGCAACAATATATTTACCATTGCTTAATTGTGGCGGTTTATTATCAGGAACAATTGTCCCACTGCCTTTGCTAGCAGCTTTTGTCTGATAATAATTTCCCCATCCATCCGATTTACGATTTTCATAGCCAACGCCGAAAGAAACTTTTTCATTGGCTTTTACATCAGCATAAAGAGCCTTTTTCCAAGTATTATTGCTACCATAATTCAAAACTATGTTAGCATTCAAGCCTTTCTTCTTGGCATCCTTTGTAATAATATTTACTACACCGCCAACAGCATGTCCGCCATACAGAGAAGAACCAGCACCACGCACAACTTCAATACGCTCAATGTTTTCTACCGGTATCATCTCCCAGTCCACATTACTGTTGAAAGGATAGTTCATCTGTAAACCATCTACTAATACAAGAATATCACCCGAACCAAAACCTCTAAGCTGAATACCGCCTTGAATTGCTTGACTTTTATACACACCAGGTAAGGTCTGTAAAGCTTCCGGAACAGATGTAATGTTACGCTCCTCGATATCCTTTGCCGTTACCACACTGACACTGGACGGAACCTCCTGAATCTGCTTCATGGTTCTCGTAGCCGTTACAACCATCGCATCCAGATCATACTCATGCACTTCTTCGGCAAATACAGCATTGCCACCCAAAAGCACGTTGCCGCAAATCAATGCGCTCATCAATAAACCTTTACTAGCCAATTTTTTCACAGATATACCTCCATTCACTCATCACAAAAAACATCAACAAAGTACATATTAAGCAGCTAAAATTATTTGGATTAAGTCTTAATATGCATTTTCTCTTTTATATGTTATAATACTGTGTATAGCAGCTAGACAGTCAAGGGGGAAATGCTAAAAATGTCAAAAAATATACAAAATTACTTTACGACCGGTGAATTATCACAGCTTTGCAAAATTCCCCGCAAGACTTTGCTTTATTATGATAAGCTGGGATTGATTACTCCTGAGCTTGTTGATGAAAACGGTTACCGCTATTACAAGCGCAGCCAACTGTTTTTATTGCAGCTGATTCTTACGCTACGCCAGCTTGATGTGCCGATTGCGCGCATCAAAGATTATCTTGCCAACCGCTCGCCACAAAACTATCGTGATTTATTTAATGAGCGCATAGATTTCTTCACGCAGGAAATTGCCCGTCTGCAGACTATGAAAAAAAAGCTGCAGAGCGAATTAGGCAAGCTCGACCATATTGCGGACATTACTCTGGATAAAATTATGCTTGTCCATGAGCAGGCACATTATCTTTATCTGAGCAATGCTACCGAAGAAAATGAATGCTTTAAAAAGCGTTCTGCGCATATTGCCCAAATGTTTAGCAATCTGCAAAACGATATTACCTTAACAACCAACGGTTTTGGTTATATTTACGATACGGAAATTTTGCAAGATTTTTCAACCAAGCATCTGAAGCATTATTTTTATACGCTTCATGATAAGCTCGCTACACCGCATTGCCACCAAAAGCCTGAGGGCAATTATCTGACGCTTTATTTTCAAGGCGTCTACATGTTCAACAACAAAAAGTATCTGCAAATGCTGGCAGAATATTGCAAGGAGCATCAGCTTACACCGATTTCACCACTCTATGTAACATCGTTGTGTGATTACTGGTTGACAGGTGATACCGATAAGTATATTTACAAGCTGGAGCTGCAGATAAAATAGCATATCTAATGCACACAAAAACCCCGCGGCAGACGCCACGGGGTTTTCTAATCAGCAAAGCTCTGAGCAGGCTTTGCTCTTTTTTATTTTTACAGCCTTAAGCTAAAATCAGCCTAAGGTTACGGCATCACTGTTCAGCATTGGAATAGGCTTGCCGTTTTTATTATTACGGTACAGTCTGAGACGCTCAATATCGGCCATCTCAACAGGCAGCGCCAAACCATACTGCTCATTCAGCGCATTCAGTAAATCTACTGCCTTCATGCTGCCTGTCGGTGTAATCTTGCAGTCAAAGCTGAAGATTGTTTCTGTTTCGGTCTGCTCTGCAGTAAGCTGCGGAATGTAAAACTTAACGTCAATTTCCTTGAACTTAGCCTTCGTCTTAGGTGCAGCTTTTTTGAACAGCAGCTCCGGTGCAGCATTGAACTCCGCAACAGCAGCGCTCACGTCTTTGCTATAAGGCAGCGTTACGCGATAGCTTGCACCTGCTGCCTGACTCATCAGGGCAGCGTGATGCGTATCAACAGCATCGGCAGCCAGCACGCGGATACCGCGCGGCAAAGCAGCATCAAGAGCCAACGCAGCCTTTTCTACTTCCATCGGCTC
>OHTO01000270.1_pt1 | contig 13471 bp, 10 predicted proteins | sample 1578981 | NCBI WGS metagenome assembly OHTO01 (sample SAMEA3879573, study PRJEB24766) | human gut metagenome | biome: human-associated habitat; feature: feces | place: USA | collected 1985/1987
CCTGGGAGTGGGCCTTGGGATCGGAGTATGACATTTCGGACGCTCTCACGGTGAGTGCGGGAATGCAGCGCACGAAATATGGTCTCGGCGACGGCAGTTACCTCACGGACATGTCATTCACGACGAGCAGCTACTCCTATGGCTTTGGCGCAAAGGTGCGCGTCGCCCCGAAAGTCACGGTGGAGGCCAGTTATTTCTGGACCAACTACGAGACCTTCGACAAGGAGTATGACCAGGAGTATAGCGCAGCCGGTATGTCGGCCACGGCCCACAATACCGACCAGTTCACCCGCACCAACAAGGTGTTTGGTGTCGGCGTAAACCTCGATTTCTAAGAAAAGCACACACATAGACGCCCATTGCCCAGCAATGGAACAACGAAAGCGGAGAGAGACTACGGGTCGGGGCTCAGCCCTCCCACAGTTTTCGCTCCGCTTTTTTATTGCGAGCTATTTAAAACGACACATGCAACTTATAGGTTGCTTTTTTAGGCTCATCCAAAAAATGGCGTGATAGGACAGTCCGTGTTGCTTCAACAGAACATGCTGATAAGGGATATTCCTTATATGAAAAGTTGCTCCATCGTAACTTCACTATGCACCAAACTATGATGCAGCCCGTCAGCGATGCCATAGGTTGTAACAAAGGTGATGACCAAAGAGAACTTGGTCTTGGTAGAGCTTTGGAAAAGTTCTAAGCGCTGCCTTAGCAACTGTTCGTATGCCTCCGTTATGCGGTATTGCGATTTGCTGAATTTCATCTCGCACAAATGGATGATGCGGTCAGCACGTTTGATGACCAAATCGATCTGTCCACCATTTTGCCCATCAGTTGCTGCCTTGCGCCATGATGAGACTTCGGTCGCCATCCCCGAAATACCCAAGGCACGCTTGATGCTGTCCGTGTGCATAAGGCATACTATCTCAAATGTAAGTCCCTGCCACGTAGAAACTTGACGCGACTCAAAATGATGACTCCACCATTGTTCGTCGCCCGAAACATCGGGCAAGATGAACTTATAATAAAACAAAGTATAGAAATCCACTAAACGATAGATGGTATCTTTCACCTTATGAGCGAAATTCTGATTTCGGGAAACGAAGTCGCATCGTTCAAGATTGGTCAGCACACGCGTGAGGGTTCCACCAGTGATTCCTGTAGCCTTAGATATTTCCTCACGAGACATTCCATCATGATGGGCAGCCAAACCCTTCACCACACTGATATATAAGTCGGCGTTTGAAAACAAAGCATTATAGAGTTCGTCGAACTCGCTTCGCATAATACCTCCTTGGGCAAAGAACAGTCTATCGACATTCTGCACGAGACTTTCTTTTGCATTGATGAGACTTAAGTAAAACGGGATGCCACCAAACACCATGTAACACTGCAATATTTGGTATCTATCCCATTTGCAGTGTTTTCTCAGAAGATACACCTCTGTCTCATGCAAAGTGAAAGGTCGGACATAAATACTGCTTGTAATGCGAGCATGCAGTCCCCCTTGATTTTCTATCAGATTGTCCACCATCCATGAGGTAGCCGATCCACTGGCAATAAACACAATATCACTACGACGAGCAGCCCAGCCATTCCAGAAGTTCTCCAATGCCGCAACAAAGTCAGACTTCTGTGTGTCTATCCAAGGCATTTCATCTATAAAAACCACCTTTTTTCTGTTGGCATCGAGCGACTCAAGGTATTCTTCAAGCGCATCGAATGCGTCGAACCAATCGGAAAACTTATCAGGTTTCGTGCCAGAGAACTTTTTCAATGCTCGCGCAAAACTCGTAAGTTGTCTTTGGCGCGATAGATTATGGCCTCCGACAAACGTGAAGTCGTATTGTCCCTGATAGTATTGATCCACAAGAAAAGTCTTGCCCACTCTTCGCCGACCATACACTATGACAAATTCAGAACGATCGGACTCCATCACTCTGTGGAGTTCTTGACACTCTCGCTCTCTACCAACAAGTTTGCTTCTCATGCCCATACCGTTTATCTATTAACCTTGGCAAAGGTAGCGTTTTTATGGCAGCAAAAAGAAAAAACACGCGATTTTCTACCCAAATCCATGCCAAGAAGGGAGATTTGGGTAGAAAATCACCCATTTTTGACTTAAATCAAGTCGTCACTCACCCTGTTGCTACGGGACAAACAGTAGTATCATCACGCTATTAATCTATGACAACATGCTATCTATAGTAAGCAGCTTGCCTAGCGATAAAGGTTGTAAAAAGCAGTATGGGAATCATGCTGCGAAATTCTCATACCGCTTATATTCAATGCTTCGAGCTGAGATAAAGATAATCAGCTTGTGAGCGATTAGTACTCGTCCTCGTTGAAGAGGAAATCCTCCTTGGTGGGGTAGTCGGGCCAAATATCCTCTATGCCCTCATAAACCTCTCCTTCGTCCTCGATCTCCTGCAGGTTCTCGAGCACCTCCAGAGGTACGCCCGATCGTGTGGCATAGTCTATCAGCTCATCCTTTGTTGCGGGCCATGGCGCGTCTTCCAGCTTTGAAGCCAATTCAAGAGTCCAATACATAGTCTTCTGTCTTTAAGTTTATAAAAATTTGCGTGCAAATATACTATATTTTATTTGAACTGCAAGCGCTATGGCGTATTTTTTCGCACACACTGCAAACAAAGTTGAAATAACTACCTATATAAGCAGGAATAACTACCTATATCAATAGAAATAGCCACGAATCTTGGGGGCACACGGAAGTCTTTTGCACTAAAAGTTGATCTTATAGTGCTGCTTATACTTCTTCTTGTCGAAGAAGAGAAGGCCACAATAGTAGAGGTCGAAACTGACGCGTACGCGCTTGTCCTGCAAGATGCGCGCCCAGCTGCGGCGGGTCTCCCCATTGCGGTGGATGCCCTCCACGATGAGCAGGGAAGCATCTGTGGCCCGGTTGATGAGCGACAAGACCTGCTGCTCCATATCCTGTCTGTGGGCCACGACAGCCAGCAAGAAGGAATCCTCAGTAAGTGAGCAAGCCCCCTCCCCCATCGAAGAAAACGCCATCCGGAGGCAACCCGCATGAAGGTAGGCCCGCTTGGCCTCCGAGACATCGCCCACCAGCACGGCCTCGTCGGCCTGCTGGTGGTTGGCGATACGGAGGTAGAGTTCGCAGACCCTCCGTTCCCGTTTTGAGAGATGCGGGAACAGGGGGCGGAGGTCGTCGTAGGCATAGTAGGGATAGTGCTCATTGACGACATAGCGCACGAAGCGGTAGGCCCAGGGCGACTGTATGCCGAAGCCACGGCAATACTTTGCCCGGCTCATCCACAACACGCCACGTCGCAATCGAGACAACATTGCCATGGTTTCTGAGACAAGACCTAAGGTTACGCCTCGATGGGCTTGCAATGATCCTGGAGCCAGGCCAAGTCTTCGCCATCGAGATGGGGAGCGAGCTTCTCGCAGACCATCTGGTGGTAGTCGTTGAGCCACTGCTTCTCCTCGGCGGTAAGGAGGGAGCAATCGACGGGCGCAAGGTCTATCGGACAGAGCGTCAGCGACTCCATCTGCAAGAAGCGGCCCAGTTCGGTCTCCATATAATCCTTGATCAAGCACGTGTTTTCGATGCGCACACCAAAGCGGTCGGCCAGATAGATGCCAGGCTCGTTGGTGACGGTCATTCCCGCACGCAGGGCAGCCGGCATATACTCCATGCGCACCTGGTGGGGCCCCTCATGGACATTGAGGTAGGAACCTACGCCGTGGCCCGTGCCGTGGAGGTAGTTGAGACCCGCGCGCCATAGCGGTTCGCGTGCCAAGGCGTCGATCTGCGTGCCACTGCAACCATCGGGGAACTTCGCCAACTCCAACTGGATATGGCCCTTGAGCACCAGCGTATAGACGCGGCGCTGCTCTTCGGTGACAGGACCCAAAGCTATCGTGCGCGTGATATCGGTCGTGCCGTCCTGATACTGTGCGCCACTGTCGATCAAGACCAAGCCACGGGGCTCCACGGGGATATCCGTCTCGGGAGTGGCCTCGTAGTGTACGATGGCACCATGGGCCTCATAGCCCACAATGGTATCGAAAGAAATGCCACGGAAGAGATCTTGCTCCGCACGCAGGGCCGTGAGTTTCTTGTCGAGGGAGATCTCCGTCTGTCCTCCTGCCTCCACAGCAGGCTGAAGCCAGCGCAGGAACTTCACCATCGCCACGCCGTCGCGCGTCATGGCACGGCGGTAGCCCGCTATCTCGGCTTCGTTCTTGACCGCCTTCATGACGGGGATGGGCGACGGGGCAAACCTCACCACCGATTTCTCGAGGGCACAGGAGGCGAGATAGTAGCAAGTCTTCACACTGTCCAGCAGCAGACCGCCCTCGAAGGCATGAGACCGCAGGTAGTCGGCCACGGCAGCATAGGGCTGCACCGCCACGCCAAGGTCGGAGAGGTAGCGACGCACCGCGTCGTCGAGTTTCTCCTCGTTGACAAAGAGCGTGGCACTTTCCTGCTCTATCATCAAGTAGGAGACGAAGACAGGATTGCAATAGACGTCGGAGCCACGCAGATTCAAAGTCCAGGCAATGTCGTCGAGGGCTGAGACGAGCATGGTCTCGGCGCCACGACTGCGCAGCGACTCACGGATGCGGGCGAATTTGCTCTCCGTCGTCTCGCCAGCAAACTCCAGGGGATGGAGCTCCACCTTCGCTGTCGGGATGGAGGGGCGGTCCGTCCAAATCTCGTTGAGCGGGTCGAAATCGGTACGCACCTGGATATCGTAGCCCTGGAAGAAGGCCTGCATCCTCTGCACCTCGTTCGTGCCATTGACCCATCCGTCGAGACCCACCACAGGATGGGAGGCCCCACGAAGTTGTTCGGCCAGCCAGTCGGTGATCGTCGGCGTGCCCTCCACCTTGAGTTTCATCAGCATGATACCCGTGCCGCGGAGTTGCTCCTCGGCAGCAAGGAAGTAGCGTGAGTCGGTCCAGAGCGCGGCAGCATCCATCGTGACGACGACCGTGCCGGCCGAACCATTGAAGCCTGAGATCCACTCGCGGCCCTTCCAGTGGTCGGCGACATACTCACTATTGTGTGCATCTGTGCTGGGGAAGATGAAAGCCCCCAGTCCCTCGCGCTCCATCACCTGGCGGAGCGCGGCTATTCTTTCTACGATCTTAGTCATTATATATAGGGTATTTGGTTGATGGTTTCTGAAAGTTATTATCGGTCCTACTCACACATCGCCCGGCAGATGCGGTCCTGCAGTCCATTGGCCTGGCTGGCGCGGATGGTCCCCTGGTTGAGGATGCAGAAGGCCAGGCGGTGGCCATTGCTGGCCGTGCAGAATCCAGCAAGCGTCTTGACACTCGTCACCGTGCCCGTCTTGGCCCGCACATTGCTATCGGCCGCCGTGCCACGAAGCCGCTTGCGGAGCGTGCCGTCGCGTCCGGCGATGGGCAGCGTGGGAAGCAGGGCCTCGTAGGCCGCCGTGTTATGGTAGTTGAGGCGCAAGAGGTGGACGAGGAGGTCGGCCGTGACATAATTGTAGAGCGAGAGGCCACAACCATCGGCCGCGTAGTACTGCGCAGGATCAAGGCCTGCCGCACGCACCACCTGGTTGATCACCTGTCGGCCCTGGCGCGCACCTGCACGCCGCACACCTGTGCTCTTGGCCAACTGGTAGAAGACCGACTCGGCATGGAGGTTGTCGCTCTTCTTCATCATCCGCTGCAACACCCGCGTGAGGTCGTGGGTCTCCTCGGCCAGCAGCGTGGATCCTGCGGGGAGCGTGGCGTCGCCCAGCGTTCCCTCCAGGACAATACCTGCCGCTCGCAGGCGCGAAGAGAGTTCGGCCATGAAGCGGTCGCGACGGTTGTAGAGCAGGGGCGAGAGCGGCGGATTGCTATCGTCGTCATCCCAGCACCAGCCCTCTCCCATCGGTTTGTCGTCCTTCATCGACTTGTCGGCCAGCAGGTCGCCCGTGATACGACGGATGCCTTTTTCACGCAGCGCACGGACGAAGGCGCGCATATTGGCGTCGCCAAAGAGGGGGTCCATGCCACCGACACAATAGAGCGAACCGTGGAGCACACCCGTGGAGTCGATGTCACCACGGCAGTAGAGGCGCGTGGAAAACTGATAGTCCACGCCGAGGCGGTCGAGGGCCGTGATGGCGGTGACACACTTCTGGACAGAGGCCGGGCGCATCCGCTGGGCCTCGTTGAAGCGATAGACACACTGGTCGGCACTGAGGTCCCAGACCATCACCGCCATTTGGGTGCTTTGAAGCAGTGGATCCTCAACGATGGCAGCCATGCGGTCGGCAAAACTATCGGTCCAAAGGCGGTCGAAATCGGCGCCATCGGCTACGACGGGACGGTCCGCCAAAGGAACCGTGTCGGTGTCGGCCACTTCGGCAACGGGTGCTGCCACCAGCCCGGCGTCCTCGGCCAGGAGACGAGCCACGCGGGCACTATCAACATAGACGAGATTGACCTGCGCCTGCATGGGCAGAGCCAGCAGGGCGGCCAAAAGGAAGAAAAGTTTTCTACGAATACTTGTCATTGTTTTTTTTAGGTTTTTAAGATTAAGATTCTGTTTCTTTTTCTTGGCAAGTGTTCTTGGCAAGAGAGACACGCTTGCCGACTGCCTCGACAAACGAGGTTTCGTTCTCCGGGGTGAAGATACTGATGTTGTGGTCGCCATGCTCCACCATCACATAGCTGCCCGTGAGCAGGTGGCGGGGCATACGGCGAAGTGCCGTGATAGTCTGCAATGGGATGGCCTGTCCCCGTTGGCGCCCTATCCTGCCACTTTGCGTGGTCAGTTGGTCGTCGTCGAGGACATAGTCGGTATGGATGCCACGGTCACAAGCAGCGCACCAAGCACAGCCATGGGCCACGTGCCGAACCAAAAGCAATAGAGCGAGGCAAGGGCGAGGAGCAGGATACCGCACAGCTCGCCCAGCGTGAGTCGATGATGAAATACTCTTGTCATAGTTCGACTGCAAAGGTACGAAAAAAATGGGGAGCCACTCCCATTTCGATCCAAGAAAAATAGATCTACACCTCGCCCTGGGCGATAAATTCTCAAAAAACATGCAACTTCCTGCCGTCACAAAGGAACTAAGCACAAAAATCGGGAGAAACATTCGCCCATCTGCCAATAAATGAGTAATTTTGCGGGCGAAACGTTATTCCGCTCCCCATAGGGAGCACAACTGTTTGCTTAGAAATGATTCATAAATACGATTTCCTGATCATCGGCGCTGGTATCGCCGGAATGAGCTATGCCTTGAAGATAGCCAAGGCGCACAAGGGAAGGGTTTGCATGATTTGCAAGACGACGCTCGACGAGGCCAACACCTCGTTCGCGCAAGGCGGTGTGGCTTCGGTGACGAACCTCGCCGTCGATGACTTTGACAAGCACATCAAGGACACCATGATAGCAGGTGACTATATCTCCGACCGCAAAGCCGTGGAGCAGGTGGTGCGCAACGCGCCGGCACAGATCCAGGAGCTGGTCGAATGGGGCACCCAGTTTGACCGCAAGGAGGACGGCAGTTTTGACCTCCACCGCGAGGGCGGCCACAGCGAGTTTCGCATCCTGCACCATGCCGACGACACAGGCGCCGAGATCCAGCGCGCCCTGATGGAGGCCTGCCGCAACCATCCACGCATCGAGATCAAGGAGAACCACTTCGCAGTGGAGATCATCACGCAGCACCACCTCGGCGTTGAGGTGACGCGGCGCACGCCCGACATCGAGTGCTACGGAGCCTACGTGCTCAATCCAGAGACCCAGAAGGTGGACACCTATCTGAGCCGCGTGACGCTGATGTGTACGGGCGGTTGCGGAGCGGTGTATCAGACGACGACCAATCCCATCATCGCCACGGGCGACGGCGAGGCCATGGTCTATCGCGCCAAGGGCACGGTGAAGGACATGGAGTTCGTACAGTTTCACCCCACGTCGCTCTACCATCCGGGTGAGACCCATCCGGCCTACCTCATCACCGAGGCCATGCGCGGCTACGGCGGCATTCTGAAATTGCCCACAGGTGAGACCTTCATGGAGAAATATGACGAGCGCCTCTCCCTGGCCCCGCGCGACATCGTGGCGCGGGCCATCGACAAGGAGATGAAGACGCACGGTCTGGACCATGTCTGCCTCGACGTGACCCACAAGGACCCGGAGGAGACGCGCCAGCACTTCCCCAACATCTACCAGAAATGTCTCAGCATCGGCATTGACATCACGAAGGAGATGATCCCCGTGCGCCCGGCGGCCCACTATATGTGTGGCGGCATCAAGGTGGATCTCAACGGCGAGAGCTCCATCCATCGTCTCTATGCCCTGGGCGAGTGTTCCTGCACGGGACTGCACGGTGGCAACCGACTGGCCAGCAACTCGCTGATAGAGGCCGTGGTCTATGCGGACGCGGCAGCCAAGCACAGCCTGCAGGTGGTGGACGGCTACGACTGGAACGACCGTGTGCCGGAGTGGAACGACGAGGGCACGATGACCAATGAGGAGAAAGTGCTCATCACACAGAGCATCAAGGAGGTGGGACAGGTGATGTCCAACTATGTCGGCATTGTCCGATCCGACCTGCGACTGAAGCGCGCATGGGACCGCCTCGACTTGCTCTATGAGGAGACGGAAGCCCTCTTCAAACGCGTGAAGGCGACGAAGGACATCTGCGAGCTGCGCAACATGATCAACGTCGGCTACCTCATCACGCGCCAGGCCATCGAGCGAAAGGAAAGTCGCGGTCTTCACTACACCATCGACTACCCGAAGCACGCCTACGACCTCGAGAAGTAGGACTTCGGGGCCTGAGGTTCAAGGGCCCTAACGGCTTTGAGAGAGAAACAACAAGATTTTGAGAAATACAATAAAATAGCAATTCCTAATATCTATCTCCCCGCCCCCATCGGCAAGTGCGGATGTGGGGCGGGGAAACAACCAACCAAAGTATGAGAAAGAACCAAATTTTAGCGGCGGCTCTTCTCTGCCTCACGATGCAGGGCCATGCGCAGACGCCGACTAAGGGTGGCGGCATCTCCAGCGAGATGCTCACACAGATCGAGCGCAATGGCGTTCAGAGTAGTGACCGCGTGATCAGCAATGCGCTGGCAACCAACAAGATCGACGACTTGGCCTTGAACTTCAAAGAGCAGGGCCGTCTGGACACCTACTTCAGCGTGGAGACCCCCGCACAGAGCATCCACAACCAGAAGAGTTCGGGACGCTGCTGGCTGTTCTCGGGCCTCAACGTGCTGCGTGCCAACTTCGCCCGTCTGCACAAGGACAGCATCCGCGTGGAGTACAGTCAGGTCTATCTCTCCTTCTACGACCAGCTGGAGAAGGCCAACCTGATGCTGCAGGGCGTGATCGACTGCGCCGACAAACCCATTGACGACCAGCGCGTGCAGTTCTTCTTCAAAAATCCGCTCAACGACGGCGGTACGTTCTGTGGTGCTGCCGACCTGGCTGAGAAGTATGGTGTCGTGCCGATGGAGGCCATGCCAGAGCCCTACTCCGCAGAGAACACCTCACGTATGGCGGAGCTGATCTCCTCGAAGTTGCGCGAGTTTGGTTTGGAGCTGCGCAAGATGGTGGCTGCCAAGAAGTCGAAGCGCGACATCCAGGCCCGCAAGACTGAGATGCTCGGCACGGTCTATCACATGCTGACCGTCTCGCTGGGCAACCCGGTGAAGGAGTTTACCTACGCCTTCAAGGACAAGAACGGCAAGACCGTGGGCAAGCCCCGCAAGTACACCCCGAAGGAGTTCTACGACGAGACCGTGGGCCATCCGCTCAACGGCACCTTCGTGATGGTAATGAACGACCCGCGCCGTCCCTACTGGAAGACCTACGAGGTGGAGTATGACCGCCACACCTACGACGGCCACAACTGGAAGTATCTCAACCTGCCCGTGGAGGAAATTGCCAAACTTGCCATCGCCTCACTCAAGGACAGCACGAAGATGTACTCCAGCTACGACGTAGGCAAGCAGCTTGACCGCAAGCGCGGCTACCTCGCCATGGACAACTACGACTACGGATCGCTCTACGGAACAACCTTCCCCATGGACAAGGCCGACCGTATCAGCACCTTCGATAGCGGTTCTACCCACGCCATGACGCTCGTGGCCGTCGATCTCGACGAGAACGGCCAGCCGAAGAAATGGAAGGTGGAGAACAGCTGGGGCGCCAGCTACGGACAGAACGGCTGCCTGATCATGACCAACGAGTGGTTTGAGAACTTCATGTTCCGCCTGGTGGTCAACAAGAAGTACTGCTCCGAGGAGATCATCAAGGCCGAGCAGCAGAAGCCGATCATGGTGATGCCGGAGGATCCGCTCTTCCAGGCTGACAGATAATTTCTTTGGCCTGAGGGCCAGGGACCAAAAAAGGGGATGGGAAGCAATTGCTTTCAATCCCCCTTTTTCTATATCATAGCCTCCTGCGGCTTTTCTATATTAGGCCTCGCTGCCTTCGATACTGTCGCCGACGTTGGTTTTGGACGCTGTGTTCGCTGCAACCTTCTGTTCCTCGGAAGGATTGGTTATGGCCTGCATGATGAGCGCTTCCAGCTCCTCGCAGAGTTCGGGATTGTCCTGGAGCAGTCGCTTCGTGGCGTCACGGCCCTGCGCCAGGCGCGTGTCCTTGTAACTAAACCAGCTACCGCTCTTCTTGATGATATTGTAGGTCACACCCAAGTCGATAATCTCACCGGCCTTGGAAATGCCCTCACCGAACATGATGTCGAACTCCGTCTTGCGGAAGGGCGGCGCCACCTTGTTCTTGACCACTTTGACGCGGACCTGGTTGCCGATGACCTGGTCGCCATTCTTGATGGAGGAGATCCTGCGGATATCCAGTCGGACGGAGGAGTAGAACTTCAGGGCGTTGCCACCCGTGGTGGTCTCGGGACTGCCGAACATCACACCGATCTTCTCGCGCAGCTGGTTGATGAAGATGCAGCAGGTGTTGGTCTTCGAGATCGTACCCGTCAGTTTGCGCAGTGCCTGGCTCATCAGGCGCGCCTGAAGTCCTACGCTGCTATCGCCCATGTCGCCCTCGATCTCCTTCTTCGGAGTCAGGGCCGCCACACTGTCCACCACCAGGATGTCGATGGCGGAGGAGCGGATGAGCTGGTCGGCGATCTCCAGGGCCTGCTCTCCCGTGTCGGGCTGCGAGATCCAGAGGTTATCGACATCTACACCCAACTTCTGGGCATAGAAGCGATCGAAGGCGTGCTCCGCATCGATAAAGGCGGCCACACCGCCCATTTTCTGTGCCTCGGCAATGGCGTGGATGGCGAGCGTCGTCTTACCAGAAGATTCTGGTCCGTAGATCTCGATGATACGGCCACGGGGATAGCCGCCCACGCCCAGGGCTGCATTGAGGCCAATGCTGCCCGTGGGGATCACATCGACGGGCTCCACATGCTCATCGCCCATGCGCATGATGGAACCCTTGCCGAAATCTTTCTCTATCTTGGCCATCGCTGCCTGAAGGGCCTTCATCTTGTCGGCCTTCGGGTCCTGCGCGGCATCTTCTTTCTTTGCCATATTTTTTTCTATGTGTTATCTTGCTAAACCTCCCTCCTCCCCTGCTTGACCGGAAGCCACGGAGGGTCTTCGGCGAAGCAGGGGGAGAGAAAAGGGATGATTACAACTCCAAGTCCTTGTCAAACTCCTCATGCCAGGGCAGTCCCTGCGTGTTGAGCAGCTCCATGAAGGGATCCGGATCGAACTCCTCCACGTTGTGCACGCCCGGCTTCTTCCAGACGCCCTCCAAGAAGAGTTTCGCACCGATCATGGCCGGGACGCCCGTCGTGTAGCTCACGCCCTGCATACCCGTCTCCTTGTAGGCCTCCTGATGCTTGCAGTTGTTATAGACGTAGTAGGTGTGCTCCTTGCCGTCCTTGATGCCACGGATACGGCATCCGATGGAAGTCTCGCCCTCGTAGTTCTCGCCGAGGTCCTGCGGATTGGGGAGGACGGCCTTGAGGAACTGCAGCGGCACGATGTTGACCTTCACCTTCTTCGTCGGGTCGTCGGCGAGCGGTGCCTCGTAGGTGACCTCGTCGATGCGTCCCATACCAAGGTTCATGATGCAGTCGAGATAGGTGAGATACTGCTGTCCGAAGGTCATCCAGAAGCGACCGCGCTTGATGGTCGGGAAATTGAGCACAAGGCTCTCCAGCTCCTCGTGGTGCATGAGGTAGCTCTCGCGCGGTCCCACATTGGGATAGTTGAGCGTCTTGTGGACGGCCAGCGGGTCTGTCTCAAGCCATTTGCCATCCTCGTAGTAGAGGCCCTTCTGCGTGATCTCGCGAATGTTGATCTCCGGATTGAAGTTGGTGGCGAAGGCCTTGTGATGGTCTCCAGCGTTGCAATCGACGATGTCAAGGTAGTGGATCTCGTCGAAGTAGTGCTTGGCGGCATAGGCCGTGAAGATGCTGCAGACACCCGGGTCGAAACCACAACCGAGGATGGCGGTGAGGCCCGCCTGTTCGTAGCGCTCGCGGTAGGCCCACTGCCAACTGTACTCGAAGTGGGCCTCGTCCTTGGGCTCATAGTTGGCGGTGTCGAGGTAGTTGCAGCCGCAGGCCAGACAGGCCTCCATGATGGTGAGGTCCTGATACGGCAGGGCGAGGTTGATGACCAATTCGGGCTTGTAGCTCGACATGAGGGTCTTCAACTGCTCCACGTCGTCGGCATCGACCTCGGCCGTCTGGATGGCCATCTTGTAGCCTTTGTCGTGGATGGCCTTCACGAGTCGGTTGCATTTCTCCACATGGTGGCTTGCGATCATCATCTCGGTGAAGACGTCCGTGTTCTGCGCAATCTTGAAGGCGGCGACGGTAGCCACGCCACCCGCGCCGATCATTAATACTCTGCTCATTCTATGTTTCGTTTTATCTTGTTATTTCATCTTTTGGTCTATCTCTGCCTGGGTGATGCCGAGGGCGTCCATGAGGGAGAATCCGAGCATTTCCTCGCGGCAGCCGGCAGTCTGCGTGGGCTGCATGGTGAAGAGCGTGACGTGCTTCTTCTCGTCATCGACATCGCGGAGGGCCTGGCGCAGCTCCTGCCAGAGCGAGGAGTCACTGCCGTCGGGGACTATCATCAGGCGCGTCACTTCCTCTTCCGAAAGCAAGAGGCAGACCAAGTCGGTCAGCACGGGACCTTTCGCCTGTCCCTCCTCCCCCGTGGCGATGCAGTTGATGATAAACTCGCCCAACTGTTCTGAGCGGAAGGCCTTGCCGTCGAGTTCGGACTCATAGTCGGCGGGGGAGAAATGGAGGAGCTTCGGGGTCGTGCGGTCGTGGAGCAACACGACCTGGGTCTCGTGGTCGCCCGGGCGAAGGCGTCCATCAAGGGCAACGTCCACCAGCCATTGGCTGAGGTCGGCCTGGGGGATGCGACGTCCCAACATGCGTTCAAAGTTGACTATCAGGTCGAAGGCGACGTGATCGACGAAATC
>OHTO01000285.1_pt1 | contig 12950 bp, 9 predicted proteins | sample 1578981 | NCBI WGS metagenome assembly OHTO01 (sample SAMEA3879573, study PRJEB24766) | human gut metagenome | biome: human-associated habitat; feature: feces | place: USA | collected 1985/1987
CTTTGCTCCGGCTTCCATGAGTATGTCCATTATGGAGAGGTCGGCCTGCAGGGACTTGGTGTCCAGACCTGAGACATTGACCTTTCCGAAAATTGCTCCCGCGACGAGGAAGTTCGCTGCTGAACTCCAGTCGCCTTCGATGTCCATGTCCGTGGCCTTGTAACTTTGTCCGCCCTTGATGTGGAGTACGATTTCGGTGCAGTCGTTCCAGTCCTGGGACTCGGCGAATTCAGGGCCGCCTTCCATGTCGCACCATATTTTCACGCCGAATGCCTTGAGCACGTCCATTGTTATGAAGAGGTACGGTATGCTCTTCGGCTCTGTCAGTCTGATGACCGTATCTTCCTGTAACAGAGGCAGTGCCATCAGCAGGCCTGATATCAGTTGCGATCCGCCTGACCCTGATACGGTAACTTTCCCGCCTTCGAGTTTTCCGGAAATTGTCAGTGGAACGTGCACTTCAGAGAAAGATTTCTGCCCTGTCCCGGAAATGGTTTCGAGTCTGACGCCGAATGCGCCCATGATGTCCCTGGCGCCTTTCAATGGCCTTCTTGTCAATGTCCCTTCGCCGCTCACTGTGGCGTTTCCGCCGCCGAGCACCGCCATCAGTGGAATCATCAGTCGTGCAAGAAGTCCGGACTCACCGGCATTGATGGTTTCCGGCTCCAATGCTGCCGCGCCGCGTCCTTTTATTGTCAATGTCGAGCTATCCTTGACTACTTTTCCCTCTTTATATGCCAGTCCCACAGTCACTTCCGCACCAAGAGCCCTCGCAACGGAGATGGCGGATTCGTTGTCGCCACATGGGGAGTATCCGTTCAATGTCGTCGTCCCTTCTGCCAATGCTGCCGCGATTATTGCCCGCTGTGCAAAGCTCTTGGATGAGGGCATCTGGATTTCGGCTGCGCCGGGGCCATTGTCAATGTCAGAGGAGGCTCCTGTTTCTTCGGAGGCATCATTAGCGGTCGCTTTGACTGTCGCTTCGGCGGTCTTGAGGCTGTCGGCGTTTAGGCTACCTGCACAGAGACGGTCGGCAGCAGTTCCGGCAGCATTGACATTGACGCAATTCCCATATACGATGTCGCGCATTTCTCTGGTCGTCATTTGTCCAGGGGCGGCTGTATCTTCCTCATTCAGTGAAGCATAAGTGAATGGAGAGCCTTTGGCCAGGCATTGTATTCTGGATGTTTTTCCGGCGTCGCCCATTGCGAATGCGATGAGTTTGGCAGGGTCGAAGTGGTCATAGAGGGAGAGGACCCGGTCCACGTCTTGGCTCTGGTTGTCGCCTGTGCATGGCGCGGCCATGGTGACTATTTTCGCAATGTCTGCTCCGATGGCAAAGCACTTCTCTGTCAATGCCTTAAGGGCTTCTATCGAGTCGGTTCCTTTATAGTCATGGTATGACCTTACGAACACGGTACCGTTTTCCCTGGTCTCTCTTCTGAGCCGTTTCGACATCATCGGTGGGGCTTCGATTTCCAGGTCAACAAATGCCGCTCCCGCGTGTATTGCCGTTATCAGTTTGGATTCGACTTCCTGTGAGGCTTTCATCTCAAGTTTCCTGTCGTCCTGCTGGTGACTGCCGGTTTCCTGCCGGCTGGCTTGCACGTGACATTGTCGGTTTTCATATGAGGTACCGATCCGGTCAACCTGAAGGTCGTCCGAAATGTTTTCCTGAAGGTGTCCATGCTGAACATTCCGTGAGGTCCCGTTTCCGTGCTGGTGTCCCGCAAGTGTCTGTGACAGACGTTCTTTCACTGCATTGATGCGGCAGGTGGCGACCAGCGGCACATCCGACGTCGAAAACAGTTCTTCTATCTCATCCATGGTCAGCGGGCAGCTGTCCAGCCTGATTTCAGCCATTTCCACGTCCCCGCTTTCCAGTATCGCATAGATTTCGTCTATCGTCTTATTCTGTATTGTCGTGCAAATCATTGTCCAATTTTTTCTTAACTCACAAAGATACCTTTTTTTCATATTCGGAGCAACGAGTCACTGCCAGGACTGAAATTGCCGGATTACAAACGAGACGGCGGGACGGAGACATGACTGTCGGATAGGCGTCCAGTGGTGGATTGGAAACATGGCCGCCGAGAAACGCTCAGATCAGGAAGTTAGCCCCTGCCACGACCGCGGTGACGCATTCTGTTCTTATGCGGGACCATGCCATGACTGCCCAAGGGGCGGGACGGCGCCACGGGCACACTTGTAACGCATTGATAATCAAGTATTATTTAATTTAAGCGTGGATTATCGACCTTTTTTTGGCCGGAAATCCACACGTCATTTCATAACGCACTGAAAACCAATTATTTCCAAAAACTCATGTGGCGCCGTCCCGACAGGGAGGCTGTCTTAAAAGCCAAACATTTCCCAGTGAGAATCAAGAATTCGCTTTAGGACGCGTATAGGGATACGAACAATTTGACTCTCGCAAGGACCTTTAAGCCAATCTGGGGGACCATTGAAAACGCGTCACGAAGTAACCGCAGAGACGTTTACGGTGTATGAAAACAAAAGTACGGAACCGCTGACAGCGCGTCAATAAGAAATGCGAAAACGACTACAGACCCGGTGGCGGGACGGCGGAACTGGAGACATGACTGTCGGGACGCCTACATCTTTCACATAACAGGTGGTATCAGAATAGTTAAATATTAAAAAAACACAAAAATCTTCCGGAAAAGTTTAAAAAACATAAAAACCCGCATTGCAATTTTTAAGTTTCATAGGAGCCTTCATTGACTTCTACTAAATTCACGCGAAAAACTTGAATACGATGGACGTCTCTTTTTACCACATCTGCTCATCGGGGACATATAATTCCCTTATGTTCAGAAGCGATTCCGATTTCATAACCGGGATGAATGATCTGTTGGTTTGTGCCACGAAACATGACATTGACATTTACGCATTCTGCCTGATGAACAATCACTTTCATTTTCTAGTTCGCGGGGACTATCAAAACGCCAGAAAGTTTGCTCAGCTTTACCTTCAACGGAGAATTCGCCTGATAAGAAAGAAATATTGCGAAATCAAATATGCCTCATATATCGATTTGAGTATCAAAGTTATAAATAACCTCGAGTATCTCCGTGGGGTCTGCGGTTACATCCTGCGAAATCCAATGTCGGCCGGCATGAATGTCATACCGACTGCATACCCATGGTCATCGGCGAACTTGTATTTCAAGAAACCTGACAGTTATGTCCAAGAAAGACAGCTATCCTCATTGGGAATCCGCAGACAAAGAGAGTTGTTTTCCACAAAGGAAATTCTACCACAAGATTTATTCATTGACAATAATGATATGATTTACCCTGCACAATATGTAAAAGTAACAGAACTGGAACAACTCTTCTTAAGCCCAAGACAGTTTTCATTTTATCTTTCCAAAAACAATGATGTAGAGTTCGAAACAGATTCAGGTATTCTGAAATCCGTCAAATTTAGAGACGATGAACTTTTCCAATCGCTTGAAGAAATCAGCAAGCGACGGTTCGATAGTGAATATAAGAACTTATCGGTCGAAAAGAGATGTCTTGCAACAATAGAAATGGCAAAAAAATTCCGCGTAACGACAACTAGGGCGTCCCGAATAAGTTCATTGCCACCTAATCTATTGGCCGAATTGCTGGGAAGGTAAATCATACTGGACAATCGTTTGCGGACTGAGACAGAACGATGAGGTGACAATAGCCGGGAGAATGAATGGCGATGGATGGTAATGAGGACATGGACATGGATAGCAGATGGACGAAAAGGCGTACGATGGCAAGGGAGGCAAATGTCCGGCAGCTGGACGGCAGAACGTAAGCGTCTCCGCGGTTACGTATTGACGTGTTTTCAATGGTTCCCTACTTTTGTTTTCCAAAATCCAAACGAAAGTAAAAATGGAGACAAAAGAAATGGTCATATCAGCTCAGGCCGCAAAACTATATGAGCGGACATGGGCGCGCTTTAATCAAATGTTAAGTATTATTCCAACGATGACGCTGCGGTCGCTCTGCAGGGACTCCCGCGTCAATTATTGCGGGATGCAGGAATGGATGGCGCAACATGGATATGCCGAACCTGAGCGGGCGGACACAGGCAAAGGACGGGCATCAGATCCAATCCGGGCATCTGAGGAGAATCCGACTTTCCTGCAGCTGAATCCGGTTTCATTGCCGCAGTCCATGGCGCGTGATATCCTGCGTCAGGTCAGCATAACGTTTAGTGAAGGGACGGTGCTCACACTTCAGGAATGTTCTCCTGAAGGTGTCGTATCTCTGTTGGACACATATGCGCGCCGCCGGTCGGCTATGGAGGTGACATGTTTGCGCTAGATTCCAGTCGACGGTACTTCATGTGCCAACAGCCTGTCAACATGCGGAAGGGCATAGATGCGCTGTTCAATCTGATACAGAGTGAATCGCCCCTCTCCCCAATGACCGGGGACGTCTTCGTGTTCTTCTCCAAGAACAGGCAGAGCGTGAAGCTTCTGCGCTGGGATACCGACGGTTTCCTTCTTTACCAGAAGCGTCTGGAGAAAGGTTCATTTGAACAGCCGAGGCTCAATCCGTCCACGGGTTACTATGAGTTGTCGTGGGAAACGTTCTCCCTTATCATGTCAGGTGTAAGTCTTGAAAGCGTTCGCTTCCGGAAGCGCTACCGAACTCGTTTTTCTGGAATGTAGAAAAATCCAAAAAACTTTTACGAGCCAATATGAACGATTGCAGGACAGGTCATTATGTCGGTTCTAAAGTTGTTCTTAAGTCCAGAACGGCGCAGAAAAACTTCCAAAATCATCCTTCCCGCATAATCGCCAAGCGCATGCTAAAAGGGCTAAAATAACCCATAATACATTGTGCGTCAATGTGTTAAATTTGCATATCCGAATAAAAATGCCTATATTTGTATATGAGGTTAAACACTTCGTTTTGAATATGGGAAAGGATATGATCATAAAGATGCTTCAGAGTCAGTTGGAAGCCGCCAATGCGGCTAACATCCAGTTGAGCATGACCATATCCAATCTGAACGCAACCGTTTCTGAGCTGCGCGCGACCATGAAGGGAATGGAACAGACCATATCCGATCTGGAAACCCTGCTGAAGAATCGTGACGACAGCCTTTCGAAAGCAAAGAGTCAGATGCGCGGCCTCTCCAAAATGGTGGAGAACAAGTCGGAAAGCCAGAAAACCGCTCAGGCGGAATCCAAAACCGAAGAAGAACAAAAGGCTGAAGGCGAACGCAAGGCGGCAGAGCGAAAGGCCCGCGGCAACAATGGCGCCAAGCGGGACATGCACTTTGAGATGAAGACGGTTGAGAAGGACGTCTATCCTGACGGTGTGACGGATGGACAGAAATCAGCCTTTGATAAAGTGCGTGACGTGACCCGTTACATCATGATACCGCCGCAGTTCATCAAGGAGGTTCTTCATATTCATACCATAAAGTCCGAGGGCAGCCTGATTAGTGCAAAGGCCCCACTCGCTCCGCTGCAGAACTCCAGTTTTGACGGATCTTTCATCGCCGGCATTGCGCAGTTGCGCTATCTCTACTCCATGCCTGTCGAACGCATTGTCAACTACTTTTCCGAAAACGGATTCAATCTTGACAAACAGACAGCGCATGGCCTTCTCAAGAAAACGGCCGGCATGTTTGAGAACTTATACAGGGCCATGCAGAGCGCTGTGAAAGAAGACAAATACATCTGCGCAGACGAGACCTATCATAAGATACTAGTCGATGCCGACGAAAGCTCAGACAAGGGAACACGTAAGGGCTACATTTGGGTAATCATGGCGAGGCATCTTGAGTTGACCTATTTCTTCTATGACAATGGTTCGCGCAGCGAAGAGGTGATTCTGAATGAACTGAAGAGCTACTCCGGAACCATTCAGTCCGACGGGCTGAAGGCCTACAAGAAAGTAGAAGCAATGTCTGAGGGGAAAGTGAAGAGGCTGGCCTGTCTGCAGCATTGCAAGCGCGACTTCCTGGACATGAAAGGAAATCCGGATGCGGACAGGATACTGGAACTCTGCAATGAGATATGCAGAAAGGAGCACGTCCATAAGATAGGGGAAAAAGGCTGGACGGTGGAAGACAATCTGAAGTGGCGTCAAAAGTTCGCTCCTCCGATACTCAAGAAGCTGAAGAAAACACTTCTGAAAGTGCAGGCGCAAACCGACAAATATCCGCCGACATCGCAGATGCATAAAGCCGCAAATTACTTTCTTAATGAATGGAGTGGCATTGAAGCCATCCCGACAGCCGGCGACTACTCCTGGGACAACAATCAGATAGAGAGGATAAACCGCTACGTCTCCCTCTCACGCAAGAACTCGCTGTTCTTCGGAAGCCACGCCGGTGCCGAGCGCGGATGCATCTTCTATTCTCTGGCATGTTCCTGCAGGCTACATCATATCAACTTCTTCGAATATCTCTCTGACATACTCAACCGAATGTCAGAAATGCCAAATGGGACTCCAGTCGAGGCATTCAGAAATCTCCTTCCGGACAAGTGGACAAAGAAAGAGCAGAGTAAATAAATGACATGAACCCCGAAAGTTAGACAAATAGCTTTCGGGGTTTATGTTGCAATACGTAACTCCGGAGACGCTTACCGTCGTCCCGCACTGCTTTTGTAAGCGTCTTCACGGTTACGGATTGACGTGTTCCCAGCCGGTATGCATCGCACGGTTTATTCCTTATTTGCGCAAATACATGGCAGCAAACAATGGTATCAAGACAAAAAGTGGCTTGATGTATGTTTTCAGTTCTGCCAATGATGACGTATCCATCAAGATATATATGGCCGTGGTGGCTACATATGTTACAAGAAATGCTACAAATATTTTTCCGGAACCGACTTCCTCTTCAATCGGTAATACATTTGCGCAAAATACGTAGAATGCCACACAGAGCACGGCGGTCAATACAGCCTTGACAGCGCCAACCATTGTGGGAAACAGCACGAAAGACAGAATAAAGACTGCGACAAACACAATTGCCGACATCTTGGTGTTGAAGGTAACCTTTTTTTTCATGGACATAACTGTTTTATAGCATCGTATGCAGAAGAAATCACACCCCACTGCTCGCAATTAAGTAAAAAAATATTACAATTCAAAATGAGATTCAAAACGTTTAAAGCAAATATGCTAAAATATAATCTCAATATAATAGTCCTTCCTGGTGAATATAACCCGGAAGGACATTTTTGTCTGTGAGAAAACGTGTCTAACCGGTAAGCGTCTCAGGAGTTACGTATTGTCGCGCTATCAGCGCCCCCCCTACTTCGTAATGGAATCGAGGAGCTTGGCCATGCGGGCTGTGAGGGCTTTGCGGGAGAACTGGCGGATGGCGTCAGTCTTGTCGTTTTCGGTGAGAATCTCGTCCAGTTCGGCCTCTCCGGAGTGCTCCACCTCGATATCTTCCTCGTCGTCGGCAGCATTGAACTTGTTCCAGCACATATTGACATATGATGAAATCGATGCCTTGTCATCCCAGCCGAACACTACGCCGGCTCCCGTCTGATTTACAATCCTGGCCATTGCCCCGTCAGTCTGACCGATACCGAGAATCGGATTCATGGACGCAAGGTACTCGAAAAGCTTTCCAGGAAGCGTCGCGCGATACTCCGGCTCTTTACGCAGAGGTAGGATGAGAAGGGATGCGTTCTTCTGTTCCCGCACAGCGACATTGTGGTCCTGATAACCGAGATTGATGACATGGCTGCCGAGACCGGCGGCATTGATAGAGTCAATGATCTCCTTGTCGGTCTTTCCTATTAGCCTGATATGCAGCATCTTGTCGAACCCCTTGTCCGTTCTGCACTTCTCAGAAAGAACATCCCAGAGAGTCTCCGGATTTCCGTCCGAAGCGAAAAGACCGGTATGGGTAACATTGAAATAACCGTCCGGCTCTACGACCTGGCTGAAATCATCATCGTCGAAACCATTGGTAATCAGTTCGACAGGGGTATTCGTCATGACCTGGAACTCCTCCTGGACGAGAGGGGACACAGCCACCACGACAGTCGCATCATCCAGAACCTGCTGCTCTAGGCGGTGATGCTTCCGCTCTGCCCATTTACAGAGACATAAATGCTTGAAATAGAACATCTTGGTCCACGGGTCACGGAAATCCGCCACCCACGGAATGCCGGTCGCCCTGGAAAGCTGTCTGGCTATGAGGTGCATCGACTGCGGAGGGCCGGTACTTACAATCGCGTCCACAGGATTCTCCTTGAGGTACTTTTTCAGGAACCTGACAGAAGGCCTTACCCATGTCACCCTCGGGTCAGGAATAAACAGATTGCCGCGCAGGAACAGCATCAGTTTCTGCTTGAACGTCTTCTTTTGGCTATTGATAGGATTGACCTCCTGCTTCGTGGCATCCTTTTTTCCGGTCAGTTTCCGGTAGAAAGAATAAAACTCCGTGATATGCCTCTTCACGACAATGGCCTCCTCCGGAATATCCTCCTCGAGAGTCTTGTCAATGCTGGTCATTTCCGGATTCTCCGGGGTATAGATGACCGGCTGCCATCCGAACTGAGGCAGATACTTGCTGAACTTCACCCATCTCTGGACACCGGAACCTCCTGTAGGCGGCCAGTAATATGTTATGATAAGCACCTTCTTCATAGTCACGTAAAGATAGTTATAATTTTTGGTAGAGGTTATTGAATTATGGGGTGAAAATCTGTAAATTTGTTTGTTTTGGTAATTGGAGACAGATTATGGCGAAGAAACAAGCGGAGGATACACCTCTACTTAAACAATATTTTGCGGTCAAAGCCCAGCATCCCGAGGCAGTTCTGCTTTACAGAGTGGGCGATTTCTATGAAACATATTCTGACGACGCGGTCCTCGTAAGCAAAGTTCTGGGTCTTGTACAGACCAAGCGTTCAAATGGTGACAAAGAAGCCGTGCCTATGGCCGGATTCCCGCATCATGCTATAGAACAATATCTTACACGTCTTATCCGTGCCGGCTATAAAGTGGCCGTGTGCGACCAGCTGGAGGACCCGAAACTGGTAGGCTCCAGGACTCTGGTGAAAAGGGGAGTGACGGAGATGGTTACGCCGGGAATCGCCTTCGGCGAGAACATGCTCGAACAGAAGGAGCACAACTACCTGACAGGACTCACATTCTCCAAAGACCAATGCGGAGCCGCATTTCTCGATGTCTCCACCGGAACATTCCAGGTGGCACAGGGTAGCACTGCCTACATCGGAACTCTCATAGCATCATTGGCCCCGAAAGAAATCGTAGTTCAGCGCGGCAACGAGAAACGTGTCAAGGAACTGTATGGGGCCACCCTCTATGTATCGACACTTGACGAATGGGCATTCGTATATGATGCGGCCGTCGAAAAACTGAAACGTCAGTTGCGTGTGGATTCATTGAAAGGCTATGCCATTGATTCATACCCGCTTGGAGTGAGCTCTGCCGGCGCGCTCATCGTCTATCTCGAACAAACCCAGCATACCGGCCTTGCCAACATCTGCTCGATTTCCCGCATTGACGAAGATAAATTCGTGTGGATGGACAAATTCACCATCCGCAACCTCGAAATCTTCGGCGCGTCGGCGGGAGGGGAAGGCGTGTCACTTGTCAGTGTCATTGACAAATGCTGCTCTCCGATGGGTTCGCGTCTTTTGCGCGGCTGGCTGGCGATGCCGTCACTCGACTTGAATGAACTGAATGCCAGATACGACATCGTAGGCCATTTTACTGACAACGGCGAACTTCTGAATGAGGTTCAATGCCATATCAGCAATATCGGCGACCTCGACAGGATAATCTCCAGGGCGGCCACGGGTAAGATCATGCCACGTGAAGTCCTCCAGTTGGGACGAGGTCTGGCCCAGTTCGATCCTATCAGAAAATTATGCTCCGGGCAGGGAACCGCATCGGGAGTTTGCGCCCCGCTTGCTGAACTGACAGCCTCCATAGGCGACTGCTCGGAACTGCTCAAGGCGATAACAGAGACATTGACCCAGGACGCGGCAGCAGCCATCGGAAAGGGCGATGTCATCGCTGCCGGCGTGAGTGAGGAGCTTGACAAAGTGCGCGAAATCTCCCGCGGAGGCAAGGATTATCTCCTGAAAATGCAGCAGAGGGAGATAGAAAGGACCGGAATAACTTCATTGAAAATAAGTTACAACAATGTCTTCGGTTATTACATCGAAGTCCGCAACGCCCACAAGGACAAAGTCCCGGAGGAATGGATCCGCAAACAGACTCTTGTCAATGCAGAAAGGTATATTACTCAGGAACTTAAGGAATATGAAGAGCAGATTCTTTCCGCCGAGGACAAAATCTATGCTCTCGAGTCTGCTATCTATAACTCGCTGATTGCCAAGATACAGACCGCTATAAGGACCATTCAGAAGAACTCGATGGTGATTGCCAAGCTGGATATTCTGGCCGGGTTTGCAGAACTGGCCTCGGAAAACAGATATTGCCGTCCTGAAATCGGCGACGGGCTTGCCTTGGATATCAAGGCCGGCAGACATCCTGTGATAGAGACACTTATGAAGCCGGGGGAGGAATATGTACCTAACAACATCCATCTGGACAGGGACAAGCAGCAGATAATAATATTGACCGGTCCGAACATGTCCGGAAAATCCGCTCTGCTCCGTCAGACGGCATTGATAGTGCTCCTCGCCCAGATCGGCTCATTCGTGCCTGCGGATTCGGCGAAAATCGGCTATTTCGACAAGATTTTCACCCGTGTCGGCGCGTCAGACAACATTTCCAGAGGAGAATCCACCTTCATGGTGGAAATGCTGGAAACGTCAATGATTTTGCACAATCTTTCCGAGCGTTCTCTTGTGCTTCTGGACGAAATCGGCCGAGGTACATCCACTTACGACGGAATGTCCATTGCCCGGGCGATAGTCGAATTCATACATGAATACGGAAAGGGCGCCAAGACATTGTTCGCCACACACTATCACGAACTGAATGACCTGGAAGGAATCTATCCTCGTGTGAAGAACTTCCATGTGGCCGTCAAGGAAGTCGGCAAAGAGGTCATTTTCCTCAGGAAACTCAAGGAAGGCGGCACGGCCCACAGTTTCGGTCTGCACGTAGCCAGGATGGCCGGAATGCCTAAAGAAGTGCTTGCTTCCGCCGAGAGGACTCTGTCTGCCTTGGAGGCAGGTGGCGCCGGTTCTATAAGCAATGGGGCGGTACCTGAGGCCAAACCGATAACCAAACCTTATAATACAAAAGAGGGCAGGGTGGAGGCTGACGGCACGATCCAGCTGTCTCTGTTCCAGCTGGATGATCCTACATTGTCCTCACTCAGAGATACTTTGAAGTCTGCGGACCTTAACAATATGACTCCTATGCAGGCCTTTGACCTTCTCCGTGACATGAAGAAGGAATTGGGGATATGATAACTCCAGATTATTGATAACGAACAAATTTAATTATGACACTCAAATCTTTCCTTATTGCCGCATTGGCATTGGCAATACCGGTTTTCGCATCGGCGAATGACGGGGCGTATCAGATTCAGTCTCCTGACGGACACCTTCAAGCGACCGTCGTAGTCGGAGAAAATATATCATATACGGTTTCCAGGGACGAACTCCAGCTGATAGCTCCGTCCTCCATTTCAATGACAGTTTCTACCGGCGAGGTCTTCGGTCTCAATGATAAGGTCCGCAAGGTCCGCCGCACCAGCATTGACCTGATCCATCAGGCTACGGCTTACAAGAAAGCGGAGGTGAGGGACAATTATAACGAGATGACATTGGAATTCAAGGAGTTCTCCCTCGTGTTCCGTGCGTTCGATGACGGCGTGGCATACAGGTTCGTAAGTTCGCTGAAGGGTGACTTCAATGTCGTAGGCGAGCAGGCTGAATTCGCTTTTGCAAAGGATTGGAATGCCTATGTCCCTTATGTGAGGCAGCATACGCAAACGCTTGAGAGCCAGTTCTATAACTCATTCGAGAATACATATTCCGTGCAGCCTTTGTCGGAATGGAACAAGAAACGTCTGGCATTCCTTCCGCTTGCGGTCGCTGCCGACAATGGCGTGAAAGTTCTCGTCATGGAGTCTGACCTGAAGCATTATCCGGGAATGTACCTTTACAATGAGGGAGAGGGCTCTACTCTTACGGCCCGTTTTGCCCCATATCCTAAGGTCGTGAAACAGGGCGGTCACAATATGCTTCAGGGCGAAGTCATCGAGCGTGAGGACTATATCGCTGAATGTTCGGGGAAAGAGGCTTTCCCTTGGAGGATAATTATGGTTACCGCCAATGATGCCGAGATGGCTGTCAATGACCTTGTATGGAATCTTGGAACTCCTGCTGACCCGTCCGCCGATTTCAGCTGGGTGCGCCCTGGAAAGGTTGCCTGGGACTGGTGGAATGACTGGAATCTCTATGGCGTGGATTTCCGTGCCGGAATCAACAACGAGACCTACAAATACTACATTGATTTCGCTGCCGCCCACGGTATCGAATATGTCATCCTCGATGAGGGCTGGGCTGTGAACAAGAAGGCCGACCTTATGCAGGTGATTCCTGAGATTGATATCCCTATGCTTTGCCAGTATGCTCAGGAGCGCGGAGTCGGCATTATCCTCTGGGCCGGCTATCTGGCTTTCGACAGGGACATGGAGAATGTCTGCCGTCATTATTCCGAGATGGGAGTGAAGGGTTTCAAGGTGGATTTCATGGACAGGGATGACCAGGCGATGGTGGACTTCCACAGGCGCGCTGCCGAGATGGCTGCCAAATATCACCTCCTCATTGATTTCCACGGCACCTACAAGCCGGCTGGACTGAACAGGACATGGCCTAACGTCATAAATTATGAGGGAGTGCATGGCCTTGAGCAGATGAAGTGGGCGGATTCTTCAGTGGACCAGGTTACTTATGATGTAACCGTTCCGTTCATAAGGATGGCAGCCGGCCCTATGGACTATACCCAGGG
>OHTO01000287.1_pt1 | contig 12884 bp, 15 predicted proteins | sample 1578981 | NCBI WGS metagenome assembly OHTO01 (sample SAMEA3879573, study PRJEB24766) | human gut metagenome | biome: human-associated habitat; feature: feces | place: USA | collected 1985/1987
TCAGCCTTTTAGAATATTGGGTGGCAAATGTAAAAAGAATGCTCCACTGGATAGAATTGAAGTTTATAGAGTAAACCAGCATCCAGTTAATATAGAGTATCTGAACCGTTTTGTTCCCACTAAAATTGAGATAGATGAAAAAAAATTGTTCAAGGAAAGTAAATTAACACTGGATCAAGCAAAGGAAAAGTATCCAGAATGGTACGAAAATAAGGTTGTAAATGGTAAAAGAAGCTATTGGACGGTAAAACGAGATCTATACGACTGGTGGATCCAGCAAATAAAAAAGGAAGAAAATGGGGCCAGTTACGGCCACAGATATTTTTGTATTATGACGTTGGTGATTTATGGCATAAAATGTGGTTTATCTAAAGATGAGATAAAACATGATGCGATAGATTTGATTCCTTTTTTAAACGGTTTAAATAAAGAAGAACCATTTACTGAGGAAGATATTAAATCGGCTTTAGAGTGTTATGATGAACGATATAATACTTTCCCATTAAAAGATATTGAGAAATTAACGAATATCCGAATCGAACGAAATAAACGAAATGGCAGAAAACAAGAACAACATCTTGCTGGTGCTAGAGCAATTCAAGAGATTAATGATAAGTATAATGGTACTAATTGGAGAGATGGTAATGGTAGAAAGCCAAAAAAAGATATAGTCCAAAAATGGAGATTAGAACATCCAGAAGGGAAAAAAGCAGACTGTATTCGTGATACAGGTTTAACCAAACCAACTGTATATAAGTGGTGGAATATATAAAAAAATAGGTTGTATCAAATATCATTACAACCTTTTTTTTATGCCAGTTTTAGAATTATTAAAATTTTTAATGAAAATGTAATTGATGATTTGTATTGTTTGATAATGTATCATTTTATAATTTCTACCATTAAATTGTATCATGAATTTTAATGCATTAGTAGACTGTGTTTTTTAATTTATACTTGTTAAAATCATTATATGGAGAATACATAAAGAATGAAAAAGGAGCTTTGATATCAATGGACATATCAGTGATTTTCACTTAGCAATAAAAAAGGAGATCTTTATGAATAAAAAAATTAAATATTTATTAAGTTATTTACTAACAATAGTTTGTTTAATAACAACTTTAAACTTTCCTGTAGCAGCAGATGAAAATGAATCTGACGGTTATTTGATTCCAGATTATGAGAACGCTACTCAAATTGTTTACGATGACGGCAGTGTAGAAGGGACAATCCCTTTGATTTATGAACCTAATGATGTTGATGATAGAAATATTACCATGCCAGATGGATCTCAATACAGATATACTTACATGTCTGGAGGCCATTGCTGGTGGTATGAATTTGTTATTGTAGGAGGATTTGATTATTATTCAGGATCTATTGTTCTTTCAAAATTGTACTCAACAAATCCAATGCCAAAATCTGTATACTGCCACGGAAGATCAGATACGGTCTATCTCCCTGGAAACACAAAATTATGTGGTTACAGTTTAAATCAAACTGGAATAGTGTATGGTTCTAATGGAAAAGAATACACTATTCCTAAATTAAATATCCCTGTTTAAAAAATTTTAATACAGAAAAAAAAGATATCATTTTCTGATATCTTTTTTTTCTTTTTGATTTACTTTCACAGGAATTAACGGAACAATTACATTTCTATTTCTATTTTTTTTATATTCTTTTTTTCTTTGTCTTTTTTTCATGTTTTCTCTCCTTCTTAAATCATTTGTAGAATCCATCTTCGTCCACGAATGCGTAATGGATGTCGTAGCCTAAAACGAACTTTCCATTTTTGATTTTATCACAAGACAAGATATGCATATCGCATGATTTTAATTTATTGATTTCTTCAATTGCTGGATTCAAACAATATTTTTCAAAATCTGCAAAATGGAATTTAGCATTTTCTTTTCCATAATTTCTCCAATATTCACCGTCTTTTAATTTAAATATTTTTTGTAAGTCTCTTTTTGCAATCTTCTTATTCTGGACTTGATAATTTGAATCTTGCCAAGAACACAAATAAACATACAGATTATAGCTAGATAATCGAGTGAAGTCTTTTACATAATCTATGTAGAACTCTGTGAAATGAGAACTTAATTGATCTAGAAGAGGAATATACATATCGTTAAAGCGAACTGAAATGTCCTTTTTTGTAGATTTAATCTGTGTTATCAGAAACCCATCATCCCATTCATCCTCAGTATCACCATCAATTTGGATATACGATTTCATCATTACTCTTTTAAACATATCTCTCATTTTAGATCGGTTTGTTGGATCTATTTCTAATTTTTCTGCAATATCTCGTTTTGACATTGTTACCCAACATTCTTTATTTCTCGTTTTTATCCGAGATACAGAACATAGAAACAGTTTTGTTTCTTCCAGTGTCCATTTTGTAGTGGCTCTGGCAATCAGGTTTGAAATAACAACCAGAGCGTCATTAAACATATTATCGCTCAATTTGTATTTATCGTTTCTTTCCATTAATTCACCATTTGTTTCATGCATTAAAATCACCTCTATCCAATTGTTATGTTCCAGTCCTGATCAACATGTAATACAGTCATATCTAGATAATCTTTTAACTGTTCTTTTTTTATCTCTGTATATGGAAATCCAGAAATATCTGCCATATCTGTTTTAAAAAATACATGATAGTTGCAATCGGCAACTAATAATAAGTCCTGAAGTTTCATAAAATATACCTCCATTTATCTGTCTTAATTATACCATTTTATAATGCGTGTGTAAATTTTTTTCTCGCACTAAATTAGTATTTTTCTCGCACTAAATTAGTATTTTTCTCGCACCATCTAGAAAGATAGAAAGATAGAAAAAAAATAAAAAAAAAGGGGGGGAGCTTTCGCTCCCTTTTTTTTAAATTTTTTAACTCTTTTTTTATAACTCAATATCCCAATCTCTAGAACTTCTAGATTCTCTAGTTCGTTCAGGTTCTGGAAGTTTTACAAAACTTTTTAGAGATTCGTCAATGCCTACTTTTTGGTCCATTTGTTTCGCTAATTCTGGATATTCGTTTTCCTTAGCCAATGCTGATCCATATTCTGAAACACCGTCTATCAAACGTTCTTGCTTGTCAGTAATATTTTCAATGCCATATCCTTCGTCTTTATCGTATTTCAACATCCCTACGGCTTGAACGATATTTTTTATACTTACGTAGGCTCTGGTTAATCTGTAATGAAAATCTAGTGTAATATTCGATATTTTCATTTCAAGTTCTTTTATTTTACTAAACTGCGATGCGTTTTCTTGATGCAAGCTACTATTTTCTTTTTCCAAGCTAGTATTTTTTTCATGTAAGCTACTATTTTCTTTTTCTAATTTCTTGTAGCCTTTGAATAAATCAATATACTGATTGTTTAGCTTTTCGTATTTTTTTGTTAATTTCTCACTGAAATCACTTTCGTCCTGTAAATTCTGCGTCAGAGTCTCGTTTTCACGCATATACGGCTTTTTTCGAGCTGTGTCTAGTTTATGCTCGACATTTTCTAATTTGGCGCTTAAATCGCTTTTCTGAGCCTCTAGAGAGGTGATTTGTGTTTGTTGATAATCTATCACTTGCTTGATTTTGTCAAATTCGGTTTTAGAAAGCTTAACAGATTCTGATTTTGTGATTGGATTGATTTTGATTTCAGGTTCTGGAATGGAAGGTAACTCCATGTTTTTAAGTTTTTTTTGAGCCAGTCGATTGATTTCACGTGCTTCTGCCTGATACTGGCGAACATTTAAGTGCTCGTCACGACCTGATCCACGTTCAAATTCGAGTCCGTGGCGTTCCAAAATCTCGGCCATGTACTTCTCTTCAGACTGTCTCCAGTCTAGAAAAGCCGTTTTTCCAGTGTATCCCATCTCTTTTAGTGCACCACGAAAGCTATTTTTAACGGTTAAACCACGTTTATTGTGCGTTGATACAGGAATGAAATCTAAATGTGCATGGTCTATTCCTTTCTCATCGAGATGTACAATTTTCTGAAACACCTTAAAATTAGGATTTCTTTCATCAAAATTTGTAATATATTCGTCCAAACATCTTTGTAAAACTGGATAAATTTCTGTATCTTTATCATTCATGTTTCCAAATGCGACCACAAATTCATAGAATGGTTTTTCTTGTTTGGATCGACTGATATGATCGTAGTAGTTTTTTATCTGTCTTTCTGGGTGATTAACATCTATCTGGCGTTGATTATATTCACTCAAAGCTTTTCCAAAGAGTTGTTCGTACGCATCCTGAATAGGGATGTTTCTACAGATTACGTTTTTTCGGCTTAATTCTGGGTCCCATGACTTTTCAGAAACACGATCAATGGATCTGTCGTTATGATTTAAATAGCCACGTCCTTTGGCAATCGATACAGTAGGCACAATTAATCACCATTCCAATCTTCTGTATGATGACATCGAGGGAAGTTCGTACACCCCCAGAATTTGCCACGGCGACCATTTTTAATCTGCATGGCAGCACCGCATTCAGGACATAGTTTTGTATCAGGTTGAGTGTTCGCTAATGGTGTCGCCATTTCTTTTTGTGAGGTGTCACCACCCTTGATAAATGTTTTGATTGCTTGTAACAACCAGTCTTGTCTGGTCATTCCAGAAGTCTCTACACATTGTTTTATTTCTTCTAATTCTTCATTAGTGACACGGCAATAGACTCTGTTAGGTCTTGTTTTATTCATGGTGTCACCACCTACCTTTCGTTGTATGCACACACTACAATTATACCACTAAAACCCCTAAAAAGTTTTGTTACTTTTTCCAAAAGTAACGCATTTGCACTATTGGAGTAGACTCCAATAGATGCATGCGGTCTTGCAGACAACTTTTTTGTTTATATGGTATATTAATAATGTTGCCTAGGCTCACCAACGCGAAGGAGGTGAGAACGTGGTTGAATTAATCTGTACTTTTTTAGTTTCTGTCGGAGCAGGTGTGGCCGCCAACTACATCTACAAATGGCTCAACAGAAACGACCGGACAACAGAGCATAAAAGAGTGGACTGACTACCCACTCTCTTTTTTTGCAAAAAAAAGAAGAACTGAGTGACTGGGTCAGTTCTTCTTACGTGGCTTTTAATCTGTACTTTTGCCTACTTGAATTATATCATGAACTTTTCAAAAGTAAACATCCGAGACTTAGCAGAAGCTAAGTACGAGGACACGTACTTATTAACAACAACAAGATTTCCATGTTTTACTCTAGCACTGTACAGAGGAACATTTACGCCATTTTGCTAGAGTAAAAATTCGCTTGAACACGGAGCAAAATCCGTGTTATATTTTTAATGAAAAAGGTAAAAAAAATGTATTGATAATATAACGTGACCTAGAGGCCTCTTGGCCTTTGATTCTTTTTTGCCCTTTTATGTTTGTTTTAGAGAGGTGTTCATAACAATGTTAAGTGATGTTATTAAGAAGTATGGTGGAGAGAAGATGGATCCACTGGATGTATATAAAGATATTTTTAGAATTGGAGAAGGCTTCATTCAGAAGGAGTATGAAAAAAAAGGAAGTTTCAAAGCAAATCCAATTGCCTATTATAAGAATGAGAATGAAGATCATGGCCATTTCAGAATTATGTTTGAAGATAAGTTTGAAGAAATCTATCGAAATGAGCTTGTTAATGCAGATTTTTGTGTAATGAATGGCATAACGTATTTTGGTGCAAAATATACATCTGATAGAGCTTCTAAAATGTGTGCAATGATATTTGATCTTGATGGTGTTACAGATAAGAGTTTGAATAATTTCTTTTATGCTGCATTTAATAAGGAATTTGATTATTATCCATTACCAAATTACGTGGCATTAAGTGGTCATGGAATACATTTATATTATGTTTTTGAAGAACCAGTGCCATTGTTCCCTAATTTGAAACTTCAATTAAAGGAATTTAAATATTCTTTAACTGAAAAAATGTGGAATAAAAACACTTCTGTTGATGAAAAAGTACAAAAACAAGGAATCAATCAGCCTTTTAGAATATTGGGTGGCAAATGTAAAAAGAATGCTCCACTGGATAGAGTTGAAGTGTATAGAATAAACCAGCATCCAGTTAATATAGAGTATTTGAATCGTTTTGTACCAACTAAAATTGAGATTGATGAAAAAAAATTATTCAAGGAAAGTAAATTAACACTGGATCAGGCAAAAGAAAAGTATCCGGAATGGTACGAAAATAAGGTTGTAAAGGGTATAAGAAGCTATTGGACAGTAAAACGTGATCTATACGACTGGTGGATCCAACAAATAAAAAAAGAAGAAAATGGAGCCAGCTATGGCCACAGATATTTTTGTATTATGACTTTGGTGATTTATGGTATAAAATGCGGTTTATCTAAAGATGAGATAAAGCAGGATGCAATAGATTTGATTCCTTTTTTAAACGGTTTAAACGAAGAAGAACCATTTACCGAGGAAGATATTAAATCGGCTTTAGAGTGTTATGATGAACGGTACAATACTTTTCCGTTAAAAGATATTGAGAAATTAACGAATATTCGAATCGAAAGAAATAAACGAAATGGACGAAAACAAAAAGATCACGTTAAAATGATGAATCTTATTCGAGATGAAATTAATCAAAACAAAACATGGAATAAAATTGGAAATGGTAGAAAACCTAAAAAAGATATAGTTCAAAAGTGGAGATTAGAACATCCAGAAGGAAAAAAAGCAGACTGTATTCGTGATACAGGTTTAACCAAACCAACTGTATATAAGTGGTGGAATATAAAAAAATAGGTTGTAACAAATTTCATTACAACCTATTTTTTATAAATATCCCTTCTATGACCGATTTCAAAAATGCTGATAGTTATTATCTCTTCTTCAATTGATGCAAATAATCTATAATCTCCTACCCTGTATCTCCAAATACCTTTTAGATTCCCTTTCAAAGCTTTTCCATGCAGTCTAGGATCAGGAGTATTGACTAGATTTTTGATAACCCAGTTTTTTATAACACGAACAGTTTGCTTATCTAATTTTTTTAACTGTTTAACTGCAGATTCAGTAAATTCTACTTTATACATTTAGACACCAAGCATTTTCCAAACTTCAGTATGATCATATGTTTTTTCTTGTTTAGCTTTTTCAAACGCATATAAGATACGATCTTCATCAAGATCAAGATCATTCTCAATTTTATCCAGAACAGCATCACGAATAAACTGGCTCATATTTAACTGATTAACAGAAACATAGTCATGAATTAATTTAGATTCATCGTCATTAACTCTTAAAGAAATTGTAGTCATAATAAATCCTCCTTTATGTATTACTTGTAATACAATTATATAGTTGTAGTTCAATTTTGTCAAAGACCTGGAGACAAGAAAATATATATTTTTTCACCAGTAAAACATGTGCTACAATAAGAATATAAGGCCTCGCCGATTGAGAGCGCAAACTCAACCTTAAGGCTATCGCCGTAAGGGTTTGCGGTCTTGCAGACGGCTAGAAAGGAGTGAAATTTATGGCAACAGTTTATGGTAGAATAGCCAAAATTTCAAATGTAGTTGGTCGTTCTGATTATTTGAATGATGAGAAGCGACAAGAAAAAATCGTATTGCAAAAAATAGAAATGCAATACTCATGGCAGGAACATTCTTCTTTTGAAAAGGAACATCAAAAATCGAATGTTGCCAATAATGAGGCACTTGAAGTTCATATTGCTTTACCGAATGAACTGGCCGAAGATAAACGAAGATTAGAGCAAGTCTGTGATGACTTGGCTTATGAGATAGTTGGCGAAAATAAGGACTATGAATATGCAGTTCATTGGAATCACAATCGCACGAATCTTCATGTCCATATTCTTTTTAGTGAGCGTGAAAACCAAATAGATCTCGAGCCTAAAGTCTACAAGAAAGATATTTGGCATGACAAAGATACGCATAAATTAGCGAAAGCTAATAGTGAAAATGCTGTATTGGTTCATAAAAAGGGCGAAGTCCAACGAGATAAAGAGGGTAACATCAAATACCAAACGGACATATTCAAAGTAAAGGATAAGAAATTTACTGAACGTTGGTGGTTACATCACAAAAACAAGATAGTCAAAGACACTTTAAATAAGTACGGTTACAAATTAGATTTACACGATGGTATAAAAAATAACCCCTATCTATCACAGAAGAAGTTATACAAAGGAGCAAGTAAAGATTATTTAGATAATGCAAAAGCGTGGAATACAGAAGTTAAACGATATAACGAAAATGTAAAACAACATATCGAATTAGAACCGATACAATTAAAAAATTACATTTCTATTAAACAAGAAGTCCTGGCAAATGTAAAAGAGGCAAATGCTGAAGAAAAGAAAATAACGCCAAAAGCAATTGAGTTAGTGCATGAAATGGCAGACTGGGTCATGGATACACTCCGAAATCTTAAAGTATATATCAAACGCAAAAGCAGAGAATATGAAGCTGCAAAGGCCTGGAATGGAATAAAAGATAAATTCAATGACATGTTTAAAGAAAATAAAAGACTTGATAATGAAATTAAAAGTCTAAGTAATCAGATTGAAGATCTAAATCATCTTGATCATGAATTTACAGAAGTGATAGACAGCAAGTTAAGTCTGATACATGACATAGAAGAACAAGATATGCGCCAAAAAGAGATGTTAAGTCAGCTAAAGGTATTAGAACCGGAAGCATATAAAGACCTCACACAGGAGGAATATCGAAAGGAGATCAAAGGATTGAGTTTTGAAGAACGTATAGATAAAGCTACATCTCTGATTGAAGAACATCAAAGAATGATAGAAAGGAGCAGAGGATATGAGATCGATATCTAAAAAAAGCAATCTGGATAGGTTGAAGCAGCAGGTACAACAAACAAGCAATCAGCAGTACCAGATACAGACGCAGAAGGATGAATTAGAACAAACAGTTGCTTGTAAAAAACAAGAATTAGATTCTAATCAAGATGCAATGAGACAACTGATTCGTTCTGTATTCGCACAAAATGAAGTGGCTGCAGCAAAAGAGAAGGAACAATTGAATGACAGATTAGATAGGTTTGCCCATAATCAGCAGGTAATGAATCAGCAAATCATTGAATTAAACGACAATATCACGGATACAACCTCATTAAATGCGCTGTACGAGGCAAAAAGAAAAGAACTTGATTTAAACTACAGAAACCAGGAAACTGTTCTTAAGGAACAAATCAAACGGCTTTCAGAGCACATAGAATATCAAGAAAACAAATTAAGCACCATAAATAGATCGATTGAATCCAAAAAGGAAGAGTTTGATAGAATCAGTGAAGATTTGAAAAAGAAAGAATTCTGGATCAACTTTAAAAATGTATGGATTAATAAGTGGATAGCATTTGCTTCAGCTGGATTTTTGCTTGTATTTATTGGAGGCTTTTTAGGCTGGCCAACATATAAAGTGATGAACAGTGTTTTTAAAATTATTAGGAGTGTTTTTTAATTATGATATAATCTTTCTGTTGTCTGGGCTCACCAACGCGAAGGAGGTGAGAACGTGGTGCAACAATTTTGTGATTTTTTAGTTTCTGTTATAGCAGGTGTGGCCGCCAACTACATCTACAAATGGCTCAACAGAAATGACCGGACAACAGAGCATAAAAGAGTGGACTGACTACCCACTCTCTTTTTTTGTAAAAAAAAGGAAAACTGAGTGACTAGGTCAGTTTTCCTTAACGTGGCACAATTTTGTGATTTTTGCCTACCTGAATTATATCATGAACTTTTAAAAAGTAAAAGTCCGAGACTTAGCAGAAGATAAGTCTCGGACCTTTTTTTCAATGTCCAATTGTAAGTTTACTCTAGCAATATTTTGCTAGAGTAAACTCAAGAAAACAGGTTGTATATGGACGTTATATTGTCAATAGATTTTTGACCCTATTTTACTGTGAACCTCTATAAGCTAAAGACTTATGAGTTTTCTGCTTGGATTAATATAAAATTAAGATTTTTTTTTTGCTAAAATATATAAACTTAATAAAATTAATAAACCTATAATAACCTGGAGAAAACGATTAGCGGAAAATAAAGCAATATCAAAAATATAAAGTATTGATATGATACTTAGAAAGATAATTGCAAAATTTTTTTTCATAATGTTTAATAAACTCTATATTCCCAATACCCTGAGTTGCATGGTAACGAATTGCTAGGTTCACACCCTGGAATCCTTCCTGGATGGTAGAGTCCATCAACAGAATATTCTGTTTTTGTTGGTTTAGGGATATATCTCAAAACAGTTCTACAAATATCATGCCCAGTTACATAATCATATGAAGAACAAGCAGAAATGACTCCTGCTACAAATTTTAGTATAGCCTTACCAATTGCAATCCAATTCATTCTCATATCTTCATTTTCAGGCTTTGGTCCGAATGGAGAATACACTGTTATTGTTCCGTCCTCATGATAAACAACTTGTGTGTTATCTTCAAAATGTTGAACTGTTTCTCCATTTTCATTAACATATTCTTTATTTAGCATTGGTTCTTCCGATGTTAAAACTTCACATGCATTATTTGAATTTTCTCCATTTTCTTCCATTTTTGCAAGAACGTTATAATTACCAGCCAATACAATGAATAAAGATAAAGATAAAATAGTCAGTAGTTTCTTTTTTAAAGATTGCATACATAATACGTGAATGAATACTAATTCATTCTACTCCTTTAAAAAAATTATAGCAAAATGAAAGCGCTAACACAATGATTTATGATAATTTTATATGAGAAAGAGCGGAAACTCAACACTAAGGTAATTGCTTTAAGGGTTCTGTTGTCAGGCTGTCGACGGCTAGTAAGGAGTAAGTATGTCTGGCACTATAAAGCAAATACATTGCACTTGTTTGCTAGAGTAAAATAATTTTTTGGTGAAATAGGGTCAAAAAACTATTGATAATATAACGTGTCCTAGAGGGCTTTCAGATATCAGATTATGCTATAATTTTTATTGGAGGTATTTGTATGTTTTTAGATACGTCCATGTACTTGTGCTGCCAAATTTACCTATATGAATTTAGATACAATCATTCAACTTTTGTTGATTTACTTGATTGTTGTAGAGATAAAGAAAAAGGATTAGTTACATAGTCCTCGGTAGCACAGTACAAAATAAAAAGAGAGGACTGCAATCCTCTCTTTTCTTTTAGTGTTGCCACCAAATTTACCTACTTGAATTATATCATGAACTCTTCAAAAGTAAACATCCGAGACTTAGCATGCGCTAAGTACGAGGACACGTACTTATTGACTACCTTTAGATTGTATCATGTATTTTAGAGCATTAATAGACTATGTTTTTAAATTTATACTTGTTAAAATTTCTATATAAAGATACATAAAGAATGAAAAAGGAGCTTTGATACCAATGGACATTTTAGTGATTTTTACTTAAAAAAGAAAATTATATAAGGAGGTAATTCTATGAAAATAAAATCTAATATTAAGTTATTTTTCTGTGGACTATTATCATTTATTTTATTGCTTAGTGGAATGAATCTAAATATATATGCACAAGAAAACACTCTTTCTTCAAATACAACCGATATTACAATGGAAGAAGGATATTCTGTTTTAGCTAGTCAAAGAAACACACCTTATTATGTAGATCAAAATGGTAAAATTTTAGACACTGCACCTATGGGTGAGCCTTATGTTGAAGTTCTATATGACTCTAGATGGGACACTAAAACAAATAGTGAACTTACTACACGTGCTGGTACTACTGCATATCAATACATTAATATTAACGGGATTGTATTGAAGGGATCTTCTGGTGGGCACTATTCTGTAAGCTGGTATAACACAACCATAAATGTAGGCATGTATGTATATTTCAATACATCAACTTTGAATATTACAAGTGTTAAGGATGCTACTGTATTATATACAAATTGTCCATTAATTTCTTCACATAGCAATGCATGGGTATCAGCAAGTGCATCAGGTGGTCGTGCTCATGCAAAGGGATATATTACTTACTATGAACCATACCGTGAAACATTAACTGGATCAGGTTCTTGGGGGTTTAAATGATTTATAAATTTGATTGTGTCGAAATAAACGATGATTTAGATTTATTTCAAATAAAACAAGGGACTTTAGGAACTTTTAAAATCAATGATATAAAGAACATAAAAATTGCTTATGAACAAGCTGATTTTAAAGGTAAAACTAAACCATTTCTTCATCAATATATAGGTGGAGCATCATTTTTCACGGCTATGGAACCGAAAATATATGTAGGTATTAAAATAATCACAAAAACAGATGAAATATTAGCAATATATATATCAAACACACCTGTTTTATTTAATTCTAGTTTATATTTAAACGATGAAAAAATTGCAAAAAAAGTTCTAAAAAAATTTAATACAATAATCGAGCAAAAAAAAGTAGTTTAATTTCAACTACTTTTTTTACTTTACCAATTTCTTTTCTTTCAAGTCTTTTAAGATAAGACTTGTAATATAGGATGTAACGTTACGTGCTTCAGATTCAGCAGCATCCTTCACTTTTTCTTCCAACTCTTTTGGAAGATGTAAACTGAAACAGTATTTAGATTTATAGTATTTCTTAGTCTGTGTTTTAGTTTCTTCTGGTCTATCAATTCTAATATCTGTCATGTTCGTTCTCCTATCCAATAGTTATGTTCCAGTCTTGATCAACACGTAATACAGTCATATTTAAATAGTTTTTTAACTGTTCTTTTTTGATTTCTTCGTAAGGAAGTCCAGAAATATTAGATACATCTGTTTTAAAAAATACATGATAGTTGCAATCTGCAACTAATAATAAGTCTTTAAGTTTCATGAACAACACCTCTTTATACATATAATATAATT
>OHTO01000290.1_pt1 | contig 12872 bp, 5 predicted proteins | sample 1578981 | NCBI WGS metagenome assembly OHTO01 (sample SAMEA3879573, study PRJEB24766) | human gut metagenome | biome: human-associated habitat; feature: feces | place: USA | collected 1985/1987
GTCGGAGCAGCACTTCTGCACCTGCTCAATGAAGCCCTTACCCGACTTCGGGTCGGTGTCGCGGCCGTCCATGAAGCAGTGTACAAACACTTTGTCAAGACCGTACTCCTTGCCAATCTCGATGAACTTGAAGAGGTGGTCGAGCGAAGAGTGCACGCCGCCGGTACTTGTCAAGCCCATGAGGTGAAGCTTCTTGCCGGTCTCCTTGGCGTAGCTGTAAGCCTTGACAATCTCCTTGTTCTGGAGGATAGAACCGTCAGCGCAGGCGCGGTTGATTTTCACGAGGTCCTGATACACGATGCGTCCTGCACCGATATTGAGGTGACCCACCTCCGAGTTACCCATCTGTCCGTCGGGCAGACCTACATCTTCGCCCGAAGCGAGAAGCTGTGAGTGTGCGCTCACCGCTGTGAGATAATCGAGATAAGGAGTTGGTGTCTTGTAGATTACGTCTCCATTGCCGTGTTGGCCGATTCCCCATCCATCGAGAATCATCAGTAAAGCTTTCTTTGCCATATTGTTATATTACTTAAAACGTGTTTGTTTTCCGACTGCAAAATTACAACTTTCGCGCCGATTGGCAAAATGTATGCAACTGTTTTTCACGCCATTCCGCCTTGCGACGCCAAAAGCATTGCATACATATAAGAAGGCTGATTTGCATTTATGACATAATTCTAGTTGCCGAATGTCAGTCAAGCACTATAATTTTTGCTGCGGTATTGTCCATTCCGGGCGAACGTTGATGACAGAGACAAACGAGTATGGGAAGTGTTCACTAAGGAACTCTATGGGAAGGTGTTCGCCGACAGAGGAAAGTTCATGGTCTATCACAATAAGTTGTGCGTGAATTGAGAGATGATTGCTTATGCCGCACCTATCATCTCTCAAATGTTAAAAAGCTGTCGCAGTACAAAGATTTACAATGCTTTCTTCTTTTGTCTCGGCAAGTTTCTTTATTTTTGTAGTCAAAATGTGACAATTCTTAATAAGCAAAAATACAATCATCAGGAATTGTGCTTCCTACTGTTTCTTATGTTTCATAGGGGAATGCAATATATGTATTAATCCATAAAATATTATAATGAAAACAGGCGATGCCGTAAAGGCAGAAATAGTAAATATAAAAGATTTTGGAGCCTTCGCTGAATTTGACGGAGGTTCTGGACTTATATATTATACACAAATAGTACCATGTGTGAAATATGGTGCCATAGGAGAGGCTTTGCACATAGGCGATACTGTGAATTGTGTTATCTCCGAGATTAAATCCGATGGAAAAATTAGCCTTACAATGAAACTAAAACGCAAAGAAGTGCGCAAGGCTAAAATAGAGGAGGTCAAACAAGATATCCAAAACATGTCTGAAGAAGACACGAATATACGTTCTATATGGATGACTCTTACTGAAATTCAGCACTTCATGTTAAAATATATGCAGATGCCTATTCCTATCAAACATGGGAGCACGAAAATAGACAGCAAAGGAGAAAAACTGACTGCAGAAATTGACCAGGAAGTCCATTTTAATGCATTTCAAAACGAGGTTCGACGTGTATTTAGTGCAGATGTATTCAAACACGAGACGTTATCCGGCTTTTGGTATTTCGAAACAGATGCAGAGTTATACAATCCAGAGGTTAGACAATTATTTGCAGACGAGTGTAGCAATATGTATGTTCGTATGCAGGCAAATCCTGTTATTGAGATATCAATATCACATGTGGATGAAAAATCTAAGAGCATTCTCCTATCAAGACTTCAAAACTATTATGCTCAGATAGATGTACTAAGCGACAAAGAGGACTCTTTGTTCCTTACTCTACCATATCATACCCACACAGAACGAAATGACTATAGAGACGAACTTGAATATGCATTGGATGGCATTAGCAATGGTGTTCCTGACATAGGAGACAATGAGGAGCATATTGAATACGAGCCTGCCTATTTCAAATGGCAAATTAAGGAGATAAGAGAAGGATGTGACCGTTTCTTGCTCACGCTCAACGAAGAAGCTCTTCTTGACAGAGAGGGATTGCGTTTTGGTAGTTTACAAGGTCAAAGTTTTGTCATTCACAATGGGGACAATGATATTCCATTTGGAAAATTAAGCAAGATAGATTATCCCAAGGTCGTTTTTTCTTTATTTCAGGATGCCACGGGAATAGTAAAACAACTTGTTGAAAAAGATGGGATGCGAATTATTGCACCTGACGCAGGAGACTTGACAGGCGAGATCGAGAAAGTGAATCGTCTAAGAGATTCATTCGACAGAATTACGGAGCATCCAGAATTATTAGCTAACCCTAAATTAGCTTCATATCTGTTTGATGCATCAAATGCCACACCTTTGGAGAAAGAGATTGTTGAAGCTCGCATCGAGAAAATCAAAAGCACACAACTCAATGCGAATCTCAACTCATCGCAGATTTCTGCAATAGCAAAGGCTGTCGAAGCAAAAGACCTTGCGCTTATTCAGGGACCTCCTGGTACAGGAAAATCAACGGCTATTGCTGAGTTAATATGGCAACTTGCTCTTCAAAATCCTAAAGCAAAAATACTGCTCACTTCCGAGGCAAACCTAGCCGTTGATAATGCTCTTGATAAACTTAAGTCGTCAATTCATAACATTGTCAAGCCCATACGTATTGCTACTGGTGACAAATTTTCAGCAGAAGGCTTGTCATATGCTCAAACAGAACTGAAGAAATGGGCTGGTATAGAACTTTCAAAAATCGAAATCGAAGATGACAAACTTGCCAAAGAAACAGACGAGTATAAGTCGTTTAATACAAAAGAAATCGTTCTGAACAGATGGCTAAGAAACATTTATTCGCGTTCACATGACAGAATAGAAAATCCAGAACTGCGTAAACTATGGTACGATATATTGACAGACCTGCCTCTTTCGTGGAAGAAGAGAGTATACGAGGAATATATCAGCCATTGCAATGTGATTGGAGCTACATGTAGTGCTATTTCAGATACGAACTATTCTGCGACAGAAGAAAAAGGCAGACATAGAGCCTCAAGGTTCATTAAGAAATTCAGAAGTATCTTTGGCGAAACCGATAAAGAGGGTTGTGTAACAAAACTTTGCTTTAAAACCGTTATCCAAGATGAAGCAAGTAAGGCAACTCCTGCAGAATTGTCTCTGCCTTTGGCTTATGGAGAAAAGGCTGTGATTATAGGGGATCATAGACAGCTGCCTCCTAATTTGGACAAAGAAGACATTCTGTTTAAGCTCCATATGCAGAGGATTAAATCCTCAAACAGAGAAGAACATGATCAAATATTAAAACTAGAAAAGTATGTTCGCAAAAACTTCGACCTCTTAGAGAAATCACATTTCGAACGACTCTTCCGTCAAATAGATGCATCGCTCAAGGGAACATTTGACACTCAGTACAGAATGCACAAAGATATCAATGATGTCATTGAGCAATTCTATATAGAGGACAACGGCTTACACTGTGGTGTCAAAGATGATGAACGTCAACACAATATAGATATTCCAGAATTATTGTCACCAGAAAACCACGTCATTTGGATAGACACCAATTCTCCTGAAGTGCGCGATGGCACATCTCGTGCAAACAAAGGAGAAGTTGAAGCTATAGGTTGGGTACTCGAAAAGTTTGCCGAAGCAGATAGTTTTAAACAAATACCTGCAGTCGTTATCTACTGATGAAGAAAGAGAAATAGGACTTATTACATTCTACGGCAGCCAAATGAAAAGACTGCGTCCATTGGTTGAGCAATCAACCAAGAAAGGGTTACGCATAAAAATGAGTTCCGTTGACCGTTTTCAAGGAATGGAAAGGAACATTATTATCGTATCGCTGGTTAGAAGTAATAGTATTGCTCAAAAATGGAATCAACGACCAGACTTTCGGCTATTCCCAGACATAGGATTCCCCACGCAGAATGACTATGGCTTTGCCAAATCACCAAATCGATTGAACGTGGCGCTTTCTAGGGCAAAACGTCTCCTGATAGTAGTTGGGAATAGTAAGCATTTCTGCAATTATATCAATTCAGAGGGTCAAGCCATCTACAGAAACGTTTTTGAAAAAATTAAAACTAATCCAAATGGACGAATCATTAACTGGGAAACGACTTCACCAGTTAAGACTCATACATTCAAAATTATACGCGTACCCATGCCAAGAAACAGATCCATCAATCTCAACACAAGAGATATCAACAAAGACACCGACAAAAATTTACGCATAACAGAGACATGGCTAACAAGAGACAACCAACCTGTACAGAACCCGCATTTTGCCGTTTTAGAGTTATCAACTAAAGCTGTGAAACTGCTTATTGGCCAAGATGAAACTACAATTATGACTTCTACCGAATTCAGTTTCAAAAATTTCATTAGGGATGCAACGAAAACCGAAACAGGTAGGGGACTTGATGAACAGAACATAATGAATATGGACTTCTTTCGTGGCAGAGTCCTTCCTGTTATCAGAAGGATGAAATCAAAAATGCGTAAGGAAGAGGTTGATGTGGTTTATTCTGTTGCGACGGCAGCATATCGAACAGCAAAAAACCGCGACGAAATCATTGAGTGTATCCGCAAAGAGGCAGGTATCAATGTCAGAATACTCTCGAAGAAAGAAGAGTCTGTTGCAACGATGTTTGCATACGGCATTTCCTCACGATACAAAGCAGACATTTTGAAATCACGTCATACCGTGATGGTTGACCAGGGTGGCGGTTCCACAGAGGTGAGCGTCTTCAACCAGGGAGAGTTGGAAGGGTCATACAGTATCAATCTTGGAACAACTGCCCTTAGAAACATTCTCACCAAAGAAGTCTCTCCAAACACCTCCATGCGCGATGCCTTGCGAAAGAGTGACCATATGTTGAGAGAGCGAATGGTAGCCTTTATGAAAAATATGGGTATCACGATGTTGAGCAAAGAAGAAACTTTTTGTGTAAGTGTAGGAACTGCCATAACCTCCGCTACTGGAAAAAGTGGAAACGCCAAACAACATGACTCCGTTTTGGAATATGATAAGATTAGTCAGAAGGTCGAAAATCTGACATCTACGATTTTAGAAAGTTTCGATACCGTTGGCGATTTAGTGAGATGGGAACAGCGTATTGGAGACGATACTATGGATAGAGTTCTTACTATGCGCATGGGATTGCCAATGTATTTGTTGCTTATGGATAAGTTTAACATCAAGTCAATCCATGTATGTGGTACTGGCTTATGGTATGGAATTTATTTACAACACCTTTTTAACGTAGCCGACTGAATATGACATACGAAGATATTATAGCAAAGGGAAACTTGGTTTATCATTCTCAAAAGGATGATGAAGAACTAAGGTCTTTACATAATATAAAGGCACATCCGTGCAAAGTGTCTTACTATACCCAGGAGAAAATGACTCGCTTTGACGAGTTGTTATGCAAACTTCTACTTGAAGAAGAATCACATAGCATAGGTTATTATGACCTCGGAACAAAGTTGGGCTTTGATATCGTGAATAAGCCCGATAAAGGGCTGTTTTTCGATGAAGCCGAGTTGCATCTATACGATACGATGATAGAAAACTCGTTGATGTGGGGATTAATTGAAAAACAGGGTGAAACTCTTATGCTCTCGAAACTTGGTGAGCTTTCTTTAGAACGAAACTCTAAGTACCGTTTTATGGAAGGTTCGTTGTCATGTTGTGTGTTCGATGTAGAAGACAAACTATCTACCGTCCTTTCAAACTCCGATGGAACAAGGATTGAGAATTTCCCATTTTTAAAGGAATTGGGAATAAAAGAAACTATCATTGATTCTCAGAATATTGGATATCCTGAAGGATGTGCTGATTTTGTAGTTAAAGAGGATGAAAGTCAATTAGTTCAGAATCTTCAGTTACAAGTAGCTGATAATATTCATATATATGCCGCAAAAGAAACGACCTATATAGAATCAAAGATTGCTCGTCTGGATGTAGATTTGTATAAAATCATAGATGATTATTATATCCTGTTCAGTTTAGATGATGTTCCGTGCAGAACGCTCAATTCTATTTATAACCTACCCATCAATCAAGCAATAAAGGATAGGAAGGTCAAACGTGCTCTTTATACAAAATTGATGAACGATAAAGACGCATCGCTCAACTATGACTCGTTGGCTCTTTTCGAAGATATTTTGGAGATCGACAAACTGATTGAGGACAGCCGCCTTGACTGGAAAGATGCAGAACTCCGTAATCTTATATTCAAAGAGTGTAATTCCGACGATTGGAGAAACGTTTCCAAGTTTTGTGATGTAGAGGTCCTTGAAGAAATAATTCCCCAGTATACCTCCGTTCTTGATTGGGGAGAACTGACACTTCGGATGACGGCAGATTTTATCTCTGACACATCAAAAGTTTATCCATGGGAACGTAATATGCTGCTCGCAAGAATCCCAGTAGAGAAATCATTAGTTGTTAAGTTCTTGATTGAATATGACTTTCCACAAGGATTGGATGATGGTCAATGGGATTGGGAAGAGATAGTACCTTTGGTAGGAGTAGACTTCGTAAAGAGCCACATTGAGGATATTCCTTTTAACCTGTTTGACTTGACAATGGAATTAGATGATGCGAGCATAGAATTAGTAGCAGAATTCCCCGATGCCTGTTGGAACTGGGGGTATATTTCGAGCAATTATCCTATTGAATTCCTTATTGGCAATTTAACTAAAGTACATCAGTACCTTTCTCTTACCACGTTGTTGGATCGTATTTTCTCGAATCAAGACAATGTAGCGTTTGGAGTTAATTCCACAGAGTTAAAGCGTATTATAGAGGAAGAAAACTCTGATATTAGCAACAGATTCAATGCAAATAAGAAAAAATATGTATGGAGAGATGATGTGATTTCTTTCTTTGAAGAAACTCAATTAATTAGTTGGCCAAGTAGTACTTACAAAGATGGATTTGAACTTAACCCATATTTAATTTGGGAAAAGGGATTCTTTGCGAGATACTATCACAACATATCAACAACTAAGGGCTTCTCTTATGTATCTTCGGCAATATCCGACAGTAATATAGTTGACTCTTTTCCTGATTTCTCTTGGGATTGGAGACGACTTTCATCAAACAAGGCAATTTTCAATGACGAGAATTTTGTCCTAAGACATACAGTAGAAGTTGATGCCAGAACCGTTTTGCTTTGTTGTGATGAATCATTGGTGGAATCCTATTTCGCTTGTCTTAACGCAAATTCACTTATGCAGGACGACGAGTCTGTAAGGACAAGAATAACCAATGTGGTATCGATAGACTTCCTTCGTGCAAATATCAATGCAAATTGGGATTGGCATCGCTTGACCAAGCGTGTTTACAAGACAATAAATCTAAAGGCAATGGGGAATGCGTCTTGGATAGACAAATGGGATTGGGATTTCTTATCAGATAGCCTTAAGATTGACGATATTCTTGAATATGCCGAATCATATGCCAGAAAATGGAATTGGGTAAAGATTCTGAAACGGCTTGAATGCGAAGATCTATGCGAGAATTTGGAAAAATTAGCAGTCATCTTATCTGAATTAGAGGATTTCACAAGTGAATGGGAAACTTTGTCTGCCCAATTAACAACCACTAAACTGATAGAAATGATAGCATTACATAAGGATGAAATTTGCCATTGGAATTATTGCGATTTGTATAACCGTATTGATTTTGATGCAAAGGATTATCTTTCAAAGCATATTGACGATATACAATGGGAAATATTTTCTTCTTCATCTGCTGTTAATCGTCTTTTCACTAAGACGGGAACAAACAAGACGCAAAGTTTGTGGATACGAATTTATACCGACATAATAAATAACGAGAAATACAATTGGAACTTCAAACAGTTGTCACATCTTGATAATATTTGCAGACTACCACGATTGTTTATGATTGACAATGATTGGGATTGGGACTACATATCAGAACGTGCGACTTGGATTTCAACAGAAAAAAATAAAGATTACTATTTTAGAGTGTTCAAATCAAAACTATCCTTTCCTAAGTTGTCATTACGACGCGATATTGGTTTAACCCAACAGGTAATAGCCCAAACAGAGGAAATGGGATGGGATTGGAGTGCATTGGTTAACAACGAATCGGTTATATTCGAATTTGCTTACATTAAGGAGCATCAGGATAAACCATGGAACTGGGTTTCGCTTTCTTGTAGAGATGATTTGGATTTCGCTATTGTCAATGAGCTCCGAGAAATGCCATGGGATTGGTATGTTTTGACAGGTAAAGATGGTTTTGTGCCGACTATTGACACGCTGGATTACATAATTGGAAAGGGTGCAGAAATAAACTGGAAAGCCATCTCCTCTAACTCTCAATTAACAGCAGATGTTATTGATTGTTATGAAAATCTGATTGTCTGGAATGCTCTAATTGAGGACAATCAAGCCTTCTTGCAAATAGCAACAGTCGATTTTGTCAAAAAGCATCTTGGTAAAATTTCATGGGAACGTTTTAACAACCGCATTGGAACAAAGATAACAGAGGAAATGGTTGATGCCTTTGCTGATTATCTTGATTGGAAGAATGTGTCACAATCGCAGGACATTCAGTTTACTATTCCATTTGTTCAAAAATACGAGAACAGATGGTATTGGTCAGAGTTGAGTAACAATCTTAAAGCTCGAAACGATATTTCAAATTTCGAGATAGTATTCGCCAAGTATAGTAATGTGGTTCAGTTTATTGACCGTCTGAAGAATGTGACCGACCATCCATATATATACCATTTTACACATCTATTTAATGCGATAGCAGTGATAAAGGCGAGAAAGATATTAAGCAGGAATAGAGCAGAAGAACTTGGACTGCTAAAGTACGATTCTGCAGGGGCAGTCGTAATGAGAAGTAATATGGCACACCCATACGCCCGTTTCTACTTCAGACCTTGTACGCCCACGCAGTATTATAATGAGGCACTTGGCGCAGATTCTAAACTTGGAGAAATGGGATATGGTCGTCCATATTATGACGAATATACGGGCGAACAAATTTTTCCTAAAATATGGAAAAGTAAGTATCCTAAAGCTTTAGGGTTAGGATTACCGAAGTGTCCGATACCCGTGTTTTTTAGGTTCGATTTAGAAGAAGTTCTTTCTGTTATGCCAGAATTGTGCTACTATAGTGATAGGAATATGCAATCTAACAACCCTTGTGTGTATAAGATTGTTGACACTCCTAGTCATTTGGGAATTGATTACCTGTATGATACAATGAAAGAGGCGAAGGCACGAGCAAAAAGTGAAGGAGGATATGATTCTTCAGAGATTGATCGATATATGAAATACTCACAACAGGAGTTCTTGGTAAAATCAGAGTTTGATTTTTCAAAACTCAAATCATTGCTTATTATCTGTTATGACAGACAGTATACAGAATTCCTGAAAGAAATATTCAAGGATGATCCAATTTGCGAGAAAATAGTTAATGAAGATTCAGTTTGCGAGGTGTTATTTGAAAGAGAAAACAGGTCTGTATGTCTAAAGGAACAGGGTGACAGTTCTACTTTGTCTTCTGATTTTATGGACGAACATTATTTCAGAATTTCAAGCGATTCTCTTTCGAGTATCGGATTTGACATTTCATCAGCACACATAGTCAAAGATAATGGAAAAGAATTAATTCTTACGGGAACTATCAAATGGGCAAAAACGGGGAAACCGTTTAACGTTTATTTTATAGATCCAAATGCAAGAACAAAGGAATGGCTAATCTATAGCAACAATTATATGCCAACAGAAGATTCTACGAAATACAAATTGGAGGAATCGGTTCGTAATGCTATTGATTCATTTGTTAAAACGATGAACAATTTGCCTATTAAACTCACAAAGGATTTATTCTATCCACACATGGTTAATTCCTATCATGGAATTGCACATACGACAAGAGTGTTATTGGCAACCCATCTGTTGTGCAAAGCAATAAAGCTACAGGATGACGAGACCATCGCTTGTTACATTGCAGCTATAATACACGACCTTGGGAAAAGTAATGATAGAGAGGGTTCAAAGCATGGTTATAATTCAATGCTGTTATACAAAGAAAAAATGAAGTCTTTCATTTATGGCACCAATCTTCAAAACCGCATCTTAGATGCTGTAAGGTATCATTCAATCGAAGATAGTGATTGTCCTGAAGAGGTGCGTCATGATATAATATGGAAGGTACTTAAAGATGCTGATGCTCTAGACAGAAGTCGATTCGGGGGGCAAGGTTGTGATAGAGCGTATTTACGCTTAGGTATTTATCAATCATCTACCGGGCAAAACATTTTTGAATTGACATCATATCTTTCTGGATGGTCTAAATCCTTAAAATGGGAAAGTCCCTGCGAAGAACTCATAAAACAAATTTGTAAATTTGCGAAATGATATGGAAGAAATACAGACTTTAATAAATATAAATCCCCAATTTGTATTGGAAATCATTAGTCAAAAATATGCTTGGACTATAGAACAATTATCTCATTTCAAAAATCTTTTATTATGGGATAAAGTTTCCATGAATCAGAATATAATTTGGTCCGAACAAATAATAGAGCGTTTTTGCGACCGATTGAATTTCGGATACTGGGGATTATCTAGAAATAATTCCATAGTGTTTACGACCAAACTTATTGAACAATTTAAAGATAAATGGGATTGGATGACATTAACAGACAATCCTAATATTCCATGGTCTTTCGAACTGATTGATAAATATAAAGATGAATGGGCTTGGGAATCTTATGAGTTTGCAGGAAACTTAGGATTGTCTTCTAATCTTTATTTACCTTGGTGCGAAGAATTGATAGATAAGTATATTGACAAATGGTTTTGGGGGGAATTGTCCTCGAATCCTTCTCTTCCATGGAGTTTGGGACTAATTAGAAAATATGAGAATCGTTGGACTTAGGACGGTCATTATGGGCATTGGGGGTTATCCATTAACTCATCACCTATTGTAAAAAGAATCCTTAAAACATACTATTCAGAACGTATTGACCACGAGTATTTTGATAATGATACTACATTAGTTTGTGTTCCTGAAGAGAACAATATTGTTGATGCCATATTAAAAGTATTTGCTAGAAATATTGATAAGGCTGAAAATATTTTGTCACTTATAAATTCAAAAATATAATATAAAGATAATGTCATATTTAGAAAAGAAAGGTAACATTTTTAATTCCAAGGCAATGGCAATAGTTAATACTGTCAATTGTGTTGGAGCAATGGGTAAAGGTATTGCTTTAGACTTTAAACTACGTTACCCTGAAATGTTTAAGGAATACCAGAAGATTTGCTTCCAGCATCTCCTTAAACCTGGGCAGATACTACCTTACAAGAAATCCACTCCTATTATCTTAAATTTCGCTATTAAGGATGATTGGAAAGACCCTTCAAAGGTTGAATGGATTGAGGAAACTTTGCAAAAGTTTGTTAATAATTACAACAAGCTTGGAATAACATCAATAGCTTTCCCTTGGATGGGCGCAATGAATGGTGGCATTCCACTTGAAACCATCAAATATCTTACACGAAAGTATCTTTCAGGTTTGGATGATATAGATATTGAAGTTTACGACTTTGATCCAAACGTTCCGTGTGTTCTTTATAACACCTTAAAGGATATTGTAGAAGCAAACGCACTGAGTCCATCTGAACTAGAGGATATGTCAGATATTAAAGCACGGTACTGGGTTAAGATTATTGATGCTGTCAAAGATTCTAACACGAAGAGCATCAACAATTTATGTCATTATATTGTTGATGGTAAACGAATCATCGGTAAAACAAACATTGAACGATTGTTTGATTTTCTAACCAAATATAAAAAAGGAATATATATAGAACCAAAATCATTGTTTTAAAACGTCATATGCTCGAACAAGAACTACAACAATACCTCCTCCGCCAATATCCGCAGGAAAACGCACGATGTGAATGGAAAGAGTTCAAGAACTTGAAGAACTCTTTCTGTGGTGACGAAAAAGACGATGTCATCTCTTATGTGTCCGCCATTGCCAATATGGAGGGTGGACACTTGGTAATTGGTGTCAAGGATAAGACACTTGAAATAGTGGGGACGGACATTTCAAGGATGACCTTTAATGGGCAACCTGCAAACACACAGTCGGCAACTTTTAAACTGACGGAACAATGCACTTATCTCTCATCGGAAGGACTGAGTATAGAAGAATTTGTTACTGATGATACAAACAAGCGAGTATGGATAATCCATATCCCAAAGCACTTGCCTCGCCGTCCAGTCCTTGCCCACAAGAAGGCTTGGCAGCGGATAGAGGATTCTTTGGTGGAACTGACGCAGGAAAGAATGGCTGTCATCCTTGAAGAACCTATCTATACTGCCAAAGACTGGTCGGCAGAGATTGTTCCTGATGCTACAATAGATGATTTGGATGAGGTGGCTATAGCCAAGGCTCGCATGATGTTCAAGAAGGTGCATAGCCGTATCCCTGCTGAAGAAGTGAATGCTTGGAGTATTCCGACATTCCTCAGCAAGTGTGGATTAACGAGGGATGGTGGCATCACTCGTGCTGCAATCATATTGCTGGGCAAATACGAATCGGCATTCAAACTGCGTCCTGCCGTTGTGCAAGTCACTTGGACACGACGAGACGCAAAGCAGGACGTGGTAGACTATGAACATTTCACAGTCCCGTTTATATTGACGGTCGATGAAATACTCTCAAAGATTGAAAATCTGACACTTCGAGAAATGCCTGGCGGAACACTGTTCCCAGATACGATGAAGCAGTATGATGACTATACCATTCGTGAGGCACTGCATAACTGCATTGCCCATCAGGACTATACT
>OHTO01000294.1_pt1 | contig 12750 bp, 13 predicted proteins | sample 1578981 | NCBI WGS metagenome assembly OHTO01 (sample SAMEA3879573, study PRJEB24766) | human gut metagenome | biome: human-associated habitat; feature: feces | place: USA | collected 1985/1987
TTTATAAAAATTTATCTTTTGCATTTTATCTCCATCCTTCCTAACAAAAAACATTTTAGTAGTTGCATCAGCTATGCTGTTTTCAAAGAACTTTGTAAGGATAGTATACGATAACAGATATGGCAAAAATAGTATAGCTAACGCTTGTTTTTTGGTAAAGAAAACGCCCCGACGCGCGGGGCGAGTGGATATTCTTATTTATGAACATTTATATCAATCTTTAAATCATATTGCTTTTTATCATATTGTAATTCATTTTTTATTCCATTATTGTTCATAATATTTATCACATCATCTGTAATGGCAGGATGAAACTCATCAGCTAATAACCATCCTGTTATCTTTGTAATACTTTTAATTCCATCACATAGCTTATCGTAGCTTCTATCTGTCTTTTTAGGATTAAGAATCTCTACATTTTGTTTTGTTTCCAAGCTATTATGCCAATACACATTGCGCATATAATTGCTGTAGAAAAATATTTCTGTCAAAATCCCCACCATTTTGTTATTAGCCTTCAACTCATATATATTAAGTTCATTGTTGTACAATAGCCAAAAATCTATTGCAGACTTTTTACCAGTAAACACAGCAGTTACATCAGACTTTTTATCTTTAAACAACCCTACAGGCAGTTGTCTGTTCCTAACAACATCTTTACCTTCAAAACATAATATCGTCTTTCCATGACTATCATCAGCACAAAAACGTGTTTCAACATAGCCTTCTGTACCCAACACATCTTCATCATCTTCTGCTTCTTTTGAAGGTTCATTATTGACAAACTTACCACTACTTAAAAAATCAGCAAAATTTTTTCTCATAGCTTCTAATTCATCAGATAAGAAAAACCATGTGCCATATTGCTCTTTAAATTTTAAAATACGATACAAAAATCTTCCTAAATGCCCATTCGATGGTATTCCACCAACATATCTATCATTAACTACGCCATCTATATCTAGCATAATTTTTAAGTTCTTAATATTTGTATAAGCTTTTATAATAAAGCACCATGCTTCAAATGCTGCTGCATTATCTTGCATATTTACAGCATCTCCTTTACCTAATCCAACAGCTTTAGGCAAAAGAGTCATAGTTAAAATATGCTTTGAATCATCATAAGCTATCGTAATATCTCTAGGGAAAGATCTTAAGCTTTTAACACCTAAGTCATCTTTTAAAATCTTTTCTGCTTCTTTGTTTGCCATATTCAAAACCTCCAATCCCAACTAAGATACTTACCCGCCATCAACTGAAATTCCTGCAATCCCTCTCCCTCACGCCTGCACGTGAACAGTTTATTTATGCTTCTTGCATACATTATAACAACCAGGCTAGGGCAAAAATAGCAGCTCACTAAATATGTTTTGCGTTATTTAGTTTTCAAGGAACTTTATGAGAATATTATACGATAACAGGCAGGGCAAAAATGCCACAGCATGTAGAAGAATACCGCGTCGTATTGTTGCTCGCCAGAAGTCAGGCCTTCGACCTCCAGCGCTTCTTTATACTTACTTCCCGGCAGATTCTCGCCAAAGTCAATGCAAATTTTTGTCGTATCCGTACTAATCAAAGTTACACAGCCACCAATCTGGTCGGCATGAAGAAATTTTATGTTAGTAGACATCTTATTGCTCCCTATTATTTATCTCAAACTATCATTGTATCTTAGCAGCTAAACCAATAATCTCTCATCTTCTTCAAAAATTCTTCTGTCAATGGATAGCCTGCTCTCTCGCCTATAACAGCATCTATGCCACAATATGGACACAGTGCAGTTAAGCCAAAATCAACCCATTCTAACTCTTTAGTGTCAAAAACTTTAAGGCAATGAAAACATCCACATCTTTTATCATGTTCAAGCAGTCTTCTGTTAAACATACAATATTCATGCGCTGTGATATAATCAGGCTCACATTTTTGTTCTGTATTATCATTTTTATGAAAATTTATCTTTTGTATTTTATCTCCATCATTCCTAAAAAACATTTTAGTAGTTACATCAACTATGCTGCTTCCAAAAAACTTTGTGAGAATAGTATACGATAACAGATATGGCAAAAATAGTATAGCTAACGCTTGTTTTTGGGTAAAGAAAACGCCCCGACGCGCGGGGCGAGAAAAGTACTGCTTCAATATTTTTTGCAAACAGGACTATTCTTCTTAACTTTAGGCAACTCCAACTCCAATTCAAATTTTATATTACTATAATCGATAACTCCATTCGTATTCATTAACTTAATCAATGGTTCCCAATTGTCAATTATATCACTGTGTAAAACATCGCATATCATGATGCCATTCACTTTATAATTAGTCAAATCAATTTCTAATTTTTCATAATTTCTATGCGATACTTTTTTCCCAGCATTTTTAATTTTAGATTTTACTATTTTACCATAACCATCGCCGATTTTCTGATTTACAAAAATATCATTTACATAATTACTATAAAAAAATATTTCTGTTAAAACACCGACCATTTTGTTTTTTGTTTTAAGTTCGTAAACGTTGATAACTTTTTCCTTATCATCTAAGGCCCAAAAATCAATAGCCGCTGATCTACCTGTAAAAACTACATTATCTTTCTTTACTTCGTCTTCATATAATCCAACAGGTAATTGTCTATCAATAATAGTATCTTTATCGAGGCCTAAAATATTTTCCTTTAATTCATTGTCAGTAGCAAACTTCCATTCTACGTATTTTTCTAATCCTTTATTCCATAACTTATCTTCATTAGTTTCTGCCTCTCCACTAGGAACATTATTCTTGAATTCATGATCTTCACTTAAATAGCTAATGAAATTATCCCTATATCCTTTTAAAATATCACTGAGGTCAAACCATTCGCCATATTGTTCTTTAAACTTCAAAATTCTATACAAAAATCTTCCTAAGCAGCCATTGTATGGTTTTACTATATTATAATTAGAATCACTAACTCCCTTTACACTTAATACTATTTTCTTTAAGTTTTTCTTTCTATAATCTGCCTCTGCTTTTATGATTAACGCCCATGCTTCAAATGCGGCAGCATCATCTTGCATATTTATGAAATTACCTTTACCTAAGCCAGCGGCTGCATCACATAGTTCCATAGCAAGAGTGCCTTCTTCTTTATCATATTTTAGTGTAATATTCTTAGGAAATTCACTCAACGTTATACCTAAGTCATTTGTTAAAATCTTTTCTGCTTCCTTGTTTTTCATCAACAAAACCTCCTTACGCAACAAATTACTTATTTATTCTCCGCCATCAACTGAAACTCCTGCAATCCCTCTCCCCCAAACTTCTCACATCATCTTTGTCCTTATAAATTTTATCATTAATCAAAAAACCACCTTCCGGCAACGCAAACTCCTGCGCCAAAAATTCCACTACCTTTGCAGAATTTAACAACCTCTTAGAGCCATAAATCACAAACTTCTTCTGCTGCACTTCGTAAAGTATTCTGCCACGCGAAAAATAGTCAAACTCGCAACCTGTAAACTCAGGATATTTTTTTAATACGTCTTCATACCAAATATCCATGTGAAAGACATTATAATCTATCTGCAAATCATCTGTATTGCTCTGCTCATCATAATCCTGCCCCATTTCCACCACAGCGTACTTTGCATCAAGCAATGGTGCTTTATAAATGATAAACTTACCCTTGCCTACGTGCCAATAAATCCCTATAAACGAATTTAGCAATTCTATCGGAATAAGTTGCTTCAAATTTACAGGCTGTAAATCTTCTACTGTTCCTTTTACACGTCCTAAACCTTTAATCAGCATTACGCGACCTCCTTGAGCTATTTTCTGCAATAAATTTTTATAGCTTCATTTTAGCGCAACAGCTGTGGCAAAAATGGCGCGATGTAACGTGTATAATGTTTGCTTATTTTCGGTAAACAAAACGCAATCCACAAAATAACAAAAGCCAGACGCAGGATGACTTGCCAATCCCACGTCCAGCAGTTATAATAAAGTCCTCTGCAAAACAGCTTCTGTATATCATGTAAACCAAAGATTAGCTATTTACGCTTAACGTAACTACGAATAACGATTATCGTGTTTAGTCGCTTGGTGTTTGGCAGTATAATAATATGTATCTAGCATATTTATTATATCATCAAGCAAGTTGCGATTTTTATCCTAGCTCTGCACTTTTAACGACCAATAATCATATCATAGGTATCTTAACCTCTCCGACAAGACAGCTTAATATAGCCAGAATTTCTTTGTTTCCCATAATTTAGGAAGAAATATGGTTGCAATCTATAAATCAAAAGCTGTTTGCAGTTAGCTTTACTATCAATATTTAATTGCTTGCAGACATAAACAAATTACGCCTACGTATAAACAAGTTTATTTATTTTGCAGCTTCTCCAGATGTGTGTAAATATAATCAAGATCAGCAGTAACAGGGAAAGCAGGCACAGCCTTGTTATCTATCCTGCTTGTGAGCGCAGCTGCTTCAATCGCATCACTCAACTCACTCGTCAGCTCTAAAAGACGGTCATATTCAGTTTTAGCAGCCTGTACCGCTTCAAGTATAGGCGTTTTAACATGCGTTACTGTATATTCTGCTATCAGCTTCTCATTATTACGGCTAAAGGCAAGCTTTTGAACCTCGTCCTTTTCCGTTTCGCCCATATTTGCAATACAATCGTATAATGTAAGCGTCTTACGCAAATCATTAGCATAAATAACTGCTGCATCATAACACCAATCTTTAAACTAAGCTTAGTTTTAGCAATCGCTTCCGCCAAAAGTCTGCGGCAATCTGCCAAATAATTATAAACAGCAATCAGTTTTGGCAATGCATAACCTTTGGTATTATATGATTTTAATACCTTTACTTCATCCTTATAGATTTGCTGCTCCGTAGGAAAAAGGTAGTTTAATTCGCTACGTTTATAAACTTCCTTATTCACTAGAAACTTATTGGGATTAGCCGCTGCTGTTGTTTTAGTGTTAACAGGTGTTTTTATAATCTCCAAGTCATCACCAACAATATCAGTCATAAGTTTGCCAATCTGTTTTTGATATTGAAATGCCTTTTTTAAGTTCATGTTTTGCACCCTCTCTTATCTCATACATATAAAACTTCTACCAACAACTCAGTATTTGTCTTACTTCTTGCATTCATTATAACAAGCAGGCTAGGGCAAAAATAGTAGTTCACTAAATATGTTTTGTGCTATTTAGTTTTCAAAGAACCTTATGAACATATTATACGATAACAGGTAGGGCAAAAACACCATAGCACGCAACCACAGCAAAACTTCGGTGAAAACAGCATTGCGATGTTGTTTTCACCGAGGTTTTGTTATATAATGAACTTGCAATAATGAGAAACAGCTATCGTTCTATATATTTCTAAAGGAGGATCTGTCATGTATATCAAACGCTATGTTGAGCAAACCATCCTTGATGCAGCAGCATCGTTCCCTTGCATAGTCATCTATGGACCACGACAAGTCGGCAAATCAACAACAATTAATATGCTATTCGGTGATAAATTTCCTATGGTCACTCTTGATGATGCAGAGGATCGCGCTCTAGCCATTAATAATCCACGCTTGTTTCTTGAACAATACAGCTGGCCCGTAATTATTGATGAAATTCAAAAAGCACCTAATCTGCTGGATGAAATAAAAATAAAAATAGATGAACAGCGTTTGATCTGGTTGCGTAACAACGAAAAAAGACAAATTATGTATATTTTGACCGGTTCTAACCGTTTTGAGCTACAGGAAGGTATCAGCGATTCCCTTGCAGGCAGATGTGGAGTAATCGAAATGCTTTCTCTTTCCCAGGCAGAAAAATATGCTTATCCCAATAACCTGTTTTCTGCTGATATCCAAAAATTAATAGCATTGGAACGCAGCAAAAAAATTTCTTATAGAACCAGGCGAGAAATTTATCAGGATATCTTTAATGGCGGCATGCCAGATATTTTTACCGCATCTCTAAACGAGATATTTATTTTAAAGCATATGTCGATACATATATTGAAAAAGATGTCCGTAAGCTTATTGCTGCTTCCAGTGAAATGCAGTTCAGAAACTTTATTTCTATTGTTGCTTTAAGAACTGCGCAAGAGCTGCATTATGACGAAATCGCCCGCAATGTCGGCATAGACGTAAGAACATGCAAAAAATGGATTTCGATTTTAGAAACATCCGGTATTATTTACCTGCTGCAACCATATATGGCTAACATTTCTAACCGCATTATTAAAGCACCTAAAATGTATTTTTTAGATACGGGTCTATGCGCTTATCTCTGCAAATGGCCTGATGCGGAAATGTTGGAGAAATGCGCTATGAGCGGCGCTTTTTACGAAACATATATTGTCAGCGAACTCGTCAAAAATTTTTACGCACATGGTAAAACTCCTAAGGATTTCCTGTTCTATTATCGGGATACTGACCAAAAGGAAATTGATCTATTATATGTTGACGGTTCTACCATCTGTCCAATTGAAATAAAGCAAGGTATAGCGCCTAAAAAAGCAACAAAAAACTTTAGCGTTCTTGATAAGTATCATCTTAATATTGCTACCGGTTTAGTTATTGATTCTTGCGATAAGATAAGACCTATCAATGAGCAAACCTACTATATACCTGTATATCTGATTTAACCTTTAACACTTCGGTAAAAATAGCATCGCGATGTTGTTTTCACCGAAGTTTTTTTATATAGATATCTACCTCTCCCTAAGTAAAAGTTAATCCTATAACCAAATTAAACTTACGCATATAAAAAGAGCTGCTACGAAAGCTCGTAACAGCTCCAAGAAACAAATATTAATCCTGCCAGTAGTCCAGCTTTTGAGTCAGACCAATCTTGCTGGCCTTAAACTCAGGATTCTTACCGGCATCGCGTTGCTCGGTGTAATCATCCAGCGCACGCAGAGCAGGACCGCCCAGAATGCAGATAACAGGCAAGTTGATAATTGCCATGAAGCCCATGGTAACATCTGCCAAATCCCACATTGTACCCATGCTGGAGCCGGCACCGATGAAAATCAGTACGCAAGCCAGAATGCGGTAGCACAGAGTAAAGGTTTTGCCCGGAACATGCTTCAGAACATAAGCAAAAGCATTATCTACATAATACAGGTTGCCCAGCAGAGTAGTGAAGGCAAACAGTACCATAGATACAGTGATAAACAGCTTAGCATAATCGCCCATGCTTGCTGCCAGAGCTGCCTGTACATAAGGCGCACCAGCAAGCTCCTTAGTTGGCTCGATGCCGGAGCTCAGGCACATGAAAGCGGTAGCTGTGCAAATCAGCAGAGTATCAATAAATACGGACAGCATCTGTACAAGGCCTTGCTTAACCGGGTGAGGAACGTCAGCTGCAGCAGCAGCGTTCGGCGCAGAACCAACACCTGCTTCGTTGCTGTACAGACCGCGTTTGATACCGAACATCATGCAGCTGCCGGCAAAGCCACCGAAAATTGCAGTGAAGTCAAATGCTTCAGCAAAAATTCTGCCTACAACGCCGGGAACCAGATTGATATGCATAATAGTAAGGATAAATGCTACAGAAATGTATATAACGCCCATCAAAGGAACCAGAGTAGAGGTTGCTTTGATAACGCGCTTGCCACCGCCCAGCAGGCAATAGCCTACGAGCACTGCTTCTACTGCGCCGATAATCCAGGGAGTTGTATCCGGATTATAGAAGCTCAGAGCAGCAAAGGTGGATTGCAGATTGTAGGAGCACAGCATATTAAAGCCGCAGCCATAGGTTACAATCAACGCCACAGCAAAGAGCACTGCCAGGCCGCGGCTGCCCAAAGCAGCTTCGATGTAGTATGCAGGGCCGCCGTAGCTGCCGTGCGGACCACGTTTCTTGTAAATCTGTGCCAGGGTGCTTTCAATAAAAGCAGAAGCGCCGCCAACAACAGCAATAACCCACATCCAGAACACAGCACCATAACCGCCGAGGCAGATAGCTGTGGAAATGCCGATAATATTACCGGTACCTACACGGGACGCAGTAGATACCATCAAAGCCTGGAAGGATGATACCGCACCGGATTCAACAGGCTTCTCCAAAATAACACGAATAGTTTCCTTAAACAAACGTACCTGCACCAGACGAGTACGCAAAGTGTAGTACAGGCCTACACCGATGAGCATGATAATCAGCAAATAACTATACATAAAATTGCTGATTGCTCCAATGATTTCTCCGAACATAAATGTTGCTCCCCCTTTTTTAGTTTGTTTGTTAATTATACCATATTTATTTGCTTTTCCAAAATTCATAAAGGACGACAGCTAACAAAGCTAACACTTTTGCACAATATAATAAATCAATTAAGTTATTTTGATAACCTCGCATTCTGCTGCTCTAGTTTAAGCCTTGCAAGCATTCCTTAAGACTCGCATAGCACGGATGCTCCAAATCAAATGCTCCTGCCAGAGCCGCCTCGCCCAAGCGCATGCCCACATACCTTTCTGTTCCTGCCAGATATGTGTACAGTAAATGCCTGCTATAATTCACTAATCTGTTTTCTCGCCCACGGCAACAATTTACTGACTGCAAATACTCCGCACTCATATTATACAGATTATAATAATCACTCCACTCCGAGCTTTCCCGCCGCAGCGACTGCAGCAGCATATCCTCAAGATAACCCTTTTGCCAACGTTTAGTAGCTTTTTTGCCGGGAAAGAAAAAGTGCGTGCAATACTCCACTCCTCTAAAGAAAGTATTGTCACGCACTGCAAAAAATTTCTGCATTCGGCGTTCGCGCTCATCAGCCGCGTCAGCAAAGAATACTGCCTTCTGCACTATTTCTCTGCCTTCCAGCTGTATAAGGCGTTTAGTCAGCAAGTCTAACTTATCGATACTCTGATAATTTACAATCTGCATGTTAGGCAAGCTGATACCCTGCTTAAATAAATGCCGGAGATAAGCGTGCATAAACTGCGCCATCTCCACTCTTTCACACAGCAATAAAACCTCTCCGGTAATAATGCTTTGCTTACTCAAAATTATTTCTCCTTTTGCTGCAGCATCTGTTCAGCAGCCTGTACAACCTGCTCTACCGTCAGACGTGTCATACATTGCATATCATCACACTTATGCTTCATGCCACCTGCACAACCAGGGCAGGGCGGCAACGCTGTCACAATAGTTGCATCCTTGGTATAAGGACCGTACAGCTTCGGACTGGACGGACCGTACATCGCTACGATAGGCACCTTCTGGCTGATTGCTACGTGCATCGGGCCGCTGTCGTTGGTGATAATCAGGCTGCAGCGACGCATTGCCGCCGCTAGCTCGCCAATACGGAAGCTGCCGGTTGCTACCACAGGTGTCGTCTTCATAAAGCTGACTGCCTCCTGCACCATTTCTTCGTCCATCGTACCGCCGAAGAATACAGGCTTATAGCCCTTTTCCGCAAGAATATCTGCTACCTTGGCAAAGCGCTCCGGCGCCCAACGCTTTGTAACAACAGCACTGCCGATATTAAAGCCTACCAGCTTATCGGTAGCGAACACACCGTGCTCACGCCAGAATTCCTCTGCATGCTGCTGATATTCCTCGCTCGGAAAAATCTCCAGACCGTTATGCTCCAGCTTTTGTACGCCAAGCTGCGTCAGCACATCAAGATACATATCAGCCGCATGAATTTTGCGGTTGAGCGGTGTAAACACATCCCAAAGCGGTTTGAACAAAGTGTGTGTTGTACCGCAACGCAATTTCACTTTGGTAAAAGCATCAATAAAGCTGCAACGCTCATTCGGATGCAGGTTAATCAGCACATCAAAATCCATCTTGCTCAAACGACGGGCGCAGGCCATCAGCGCCAGCAGGCTGTTGTCTTTGCCCTTCTTGTCAATCGTGATAACCTCATCTAAATACGGATTATGCAGTACTACATCCTTCAGCTTTTCATCTGCCAGAAAGGTAATGTGCGCATCCGGTGCTGCCTTGCGCAGCGCATGGATAAAGGGCGTGGTCAGCGTCAGGTCTCCCAGATGCATCAAAAATGTTACCAATATTTTTTTGCCATTTAATTCTACAGCTTGTGCCATCAGCCTTTTGCCACCTTTTCCTGATAAATTTTATAAACCATTTCCGGCGTTATATCATGCATACAATGCCAGTTATCGCACTTTTTCTTCAAGCAGCCTGCACACTTTGCAGGTGAAAACAATACCGTGGAATTTTTGCTGCCGTACGGTCCAGTGCGGTCAGCCTTCGTCGGCCCGTACATCGCTACAAGCGGCTTCTTCAAGGCCGCGGCAAAATGCAGCGGACCTGTATCCGCACTGATATAGAAGCTGCAGCCCTTAATCAGCGCTGCCAGCTCACGCAGGCTTGTCTGTCCCGTCAAATCGATAACCAGTGAGCTCGCTGTTCCTTCGGCAATCTTCTGCCCCTTGACAGCATCATCAGGTCCGCCTGCCAACACCACGGCAGTACCGTCAGCCGTAAGCTTTTTCGCCAGCTCAATATAATGCTCGACCGGCCATTCCTTCGTCCACCAGCGTGCACCGGGAACAATAACAACGTAATCGCCGCCCTGCCAGCCGGCCTCCTGCAGTTTATGCTGCACAGAAGCGGTTTCCGTGCTTAAATCCGGCATGGGGAATTCCACATCATCCAACGAATCAACCTTGGCACCAAGATAACGTGCCACGTCAAGATAGCGCTCAATAACATGGTCCTTACTATGACTTCCGCCAATCGCCTTGCTCACAAGGCCGCTGCCCTCGCGCATTTCGCAATAGCCGATGCGGTTATCGCAGCCGCTGATAGCAGCCAACACCGCACTTTTGAAAAGGCCCTGCATATCTATCACCAGGTCAAAATGCTTGCTGTGCAGCAAAGAGCGCATTTCGCAAAAATATTTCAGCTTATCACTGAAGCCTAGCTTATTAAATTTTACCTTATCAAAATAAAGCACCTCGTCAATCACCGGAGGATCCGGTACAAAGCCGGCAAACTGCGGATGTACCAGCCAGGTGATTTTCGCCTTGGGATAACGCTTGCGCAGCGCTGCCGCAAAGGGCAAAGTGTGCAGGATATCACCTAAAGAACTCATTTTGATTAACAGGATATTCCGATACTCCATTATCATCTCTCGCTTACAATATTTTTTACGAAATCCAGCAGATTGCCGCCTGTGTAAAGATAGCCTTTGACACCAGCAGCCTCCGCTGCTTCCACATCGCGCTTACCGTCACCGACTAAGAAGCTCTGCTCCTTGTCGATATCATATTCTGCCAGCGCCTGCAGCAGCATGCCCGGTTTGGGCTTGCGGCAATCGCACACACCGGCATATTCCGGCACGCTGCCCTCGGGATGATGCGGGCAGTAATAGATTTTTTCTATTTTGCCGCCTGCCGCAGCAATTTCACGCTGCATATAAGAATGCAGCTCATTCATCTGCTCTACTGTATAATAACCACGCGCAATACCGCTCTGGTTCGTTACAATAAAAATTTTATAGCCAAGCTGCGACAGATACGCCACAGCCTCGCGTGCACCGTCAATCCAGCGCAGGTCCTCAATTTTGTAGAGATAGGCTACATCAACATTGAGCACGCCATCTCTGTCAAAAAATACCGCCTTAGCCTTCATAAACGTAATAACCGCCGGTCTTGTCGAGAAGCTGGCAATATTCCTCAGCAGCTTCTTCAATCGGAGTAAAGCCTCCGTCATAGCCTGCTGCCAAAAGGTTGGTGTCATCTGCTTCGGTAAAGCTCTGGTATTTGCCCTTCAGCACTTCAGGGAACGGTACATATTCCAGCTCGCCACTGCCAAAATGGTTCAGCACAGCCTTAGCCAGAGTATTGAACTGATGCGCATGACCGGTACCGCAGTTGAAAATACCGCTGATTTCCGGATGATCCCAGAAGTAGAAGTTTACCTTAACAACGTCCTTTACATAAACAAAGTCACGAGTATGCTCGCCCGGTCCATAACCGGCGTACTCACCGAACAGGCGAACTTTATGTTCTGCTTTCCATTGGTTATACATTTGATAAATCATAGAAGCCATTTTGCCCTTATGGTTTTCCTGCGGACCATATACGTTGAAATAACGCAGGCCTACTACCTGGCTTTGTGCCTGCGGCAGCAGACGGCGCAGATAGTTGTCAAAGAACAGCTTGGAGAAAGCATAAACGTTCAGCGCTTCCTCGCACGCAGGCTCTTCACGGAAGCCATGAGCACCACTGCCATAGGTGGAAGCGGAGGAAGCATACATCATCTGAATCTTTCTGTCAAGGCAGAAATGCAGCACGTTTTTAGTATACTCAAAGTTGTTTTCCATCATGTATTTGCCGTTATATTCCATAGTATCAGAGCAAGCGCCCTCATGGAAGATAACGTCGATTTTTTCATGATTGAATTTGCCTGCCTTCAGTGCATCAATGAAAGCATACTTATCCATATAATCCTTAACCTTCAGGCCTTGGATATTTTTGAATTTAACCATGTTGGTCAGGTTATCAACAACAAGAATGTCATCAATACCACGGTCATTTAAGCCTTTAACAATATTACTGCCGATAAAACCGGCACCACCAGTTACGATAATCATAATTTGTCCTCCTTAACCATTTTGGCAATTTTTTCCACCACACCAGTTGTGGAATAACCATCTTCAAATTCTATAATGCGCACTTCACCGGCATATTCACGTCCGGCAACCTCCTCAGGCTTGTAATCACCGCCCTTGACAAGAATGTCAGGACGAATTTTTTCAATAAGCTCAGT
>OHTO01000317.1_pt1 | contig 12041 bp, 15 predicted proteins | sample 1578981 | NCBI WGS metagenome assembly OHTO01 (sample SAMEA3879573, study PRJEB24766) | human gut metagenome | biome: human-associated habitat; feature: feces | place: USA | collected 1985/1987
CCTGTGCGCCCAAAACAACAGCCTCGTCCTTAGCCTGAGCTGCACGATGCTTAGCGGTTGCCTGGTCCTGTTTAGCCTGGTTGAGGTTAGCTGCGGTAGCTTCCTTAGCTAATTTACGCGGCAGCAGGTAGTTGCGGCCATAGCCCTCGGCAGTTTCTACGATTTCACCTTTTTTGCCTAAGCTTTTAACATCTTGTAAAAGAATTACTTTCATCTGTTCGACACTCCTCTAACTGTTTTTTAGTCAGCGCAATAATCTGCGCTTCTACATCCCTGGCACGTTTATTTGCCAGCTGCACACCGGCCACCGTCTGATGACCGCCGCCGCCCAGCTCTTCCATAATTACCTGCACATTGACGCTGCCGTCACTGCGGGCACTTATGCTCAGGGAACCATCTTTATATTCAACAATTGCCATGCCTACAGCTACACTCTCAATAGTAATCAGAGTATCCGCTGTCTGCGCGGCAAGCACGGAAGACATAGTATCATTATCTGCATTACGCATAATTGCAATGGATAAACCGGGTATTGGCATTTTAGCTCCGGCTATCAGCTTAGCCTTCTGCTGTACAAAGCTCAAATCATCCTTAAACAGCTGGCGTATCAGATTCGGGTTAGCACCGCAGCGGCGCAGCAGAGCGGCAGCCTCAAAGGTTCGCTCGCCTGTCTGCACATTAAAGTTTTTCGTATCCAGGACAATGCCTGCATACAAGGCAGTTGCCTCCGCCGGAGTAATATCCAGTCTGTCATCAAAATAACCAATCAGCTCCGTTACCAACTCACTGGTAGACGAGCTGGAAGGCTCCAGATACAGCAGTGTTGTATCACCGATAATATCCTCGGCACGACGATGATGGTCAATAATAATGCGGTTCTTGGCTGCCTGCAGCACAGCCTTGCTGGCCGAAAGCACCTCGCGGTGATGGTCGACAATAACCAAAAGGCTCTTATTGGTAACCAACGGCAAAGCATCCGCACCGCTCAGCATAATATCTATATACTTAGTTTCGTTAGCTGAAAGAATGATGTTCTCATTATCCAGCACCTCGGTAATACGCTTATAATAGGCATTATGCTCGCTGCTGACAATATAGGTTTCCTTGCCCAGCGACAAGCCCAGCTTAGTCATACCAATGGTAGCGCCGATAGCATCATAATCCTCATTAACGTGTCCCATAACAAAGATACGGTCAGCCTGGAGCATCTGCTCATGAATCGTCTGCGCCACGATACGGGCACGTACACGCGTACTTTTGGCACCGACACTGCTCGTGCCGCCAAAAAATTGTGTATTCTTATCCTTCATGACTACAGCTTGGTCACCGCCGCGGCCTAATGCCAGATACAGGCTCTTATTGGCATTGCCGATAAGCTCCTCCAGCGTAACACCGTCGCAGGCTACGCCTATACTTACAGTAGGCGGAATTTTATTGCCGCTGCGGATTTCGCGCACCTTATCGAGAATCATGAACTTATCTTCCATCATATCCATTACGGCAGACATGGAAAATCCCATCAGACTGCTTTCCTTGTTCATGCGGCAGATAAAGCCCTGCTTGGAGGCAGCCCACTTCGTCAGCAGCTCATTGATTTCGCCATTTAAGTTGGCCATATTGGTTTCGCTAAGACCGCGCATAACCTCTTCGTAGTTATCAAAGCGCACATAAGCAAGACACAGCTTATCATTGCTGTATTTCTGGCGCAAGAGCTCAAAATCCGTGATATCCGTCAGATACAGCATCAGACCGCTGGAGGTGTTTTCCTTTTTGCTGTGACGCTCCTGCGTCTCTACGCTGTAATAGCGCATACGGTAATAATGGTCCTCCATCTGGATAACCTGCTCACCGTCACGCACACTCATCAGCTCAAAAGCATTCTGCGCCAACGGCAGAATTTCCTCCGGCTTTTTGCCCTCCAGATTACTTTTGCCTGTCCAAGAGGCGAACAATTCATTTTTCCATTGCAGCTTGCCGTCCTTAGAAAAAACAGCAATACCTACATCAAGCTTGCGCACCGCAAAATGGTTGGTACGTTCAATATTGCGGATAATATTATCCAGATAACTGCTGAAGAAGATTTCCCTGTTAATAAGATTTTGGCGGCTGAAATAGTATATAACACCAAAAAGAATCAGTGCAGGAAAAATCAGCTTGGGCTGCAGATAGCAGACTAATATTGCCAGCAGCACAATTATCAGCAAATAAATATTAGTATCCGCTTTGGAATTCATATTCCGGTTAAACCTACTGAACATCATTTTCACCTCAAATCCGGCACAGCTGCCGAACTTTACCTTTGTTTTCTGAATCTGCTTGCAGGACGGATTTTCCTGAAGTCCATAACAATATCAAAGGCACCTACATAAACCATAATCTGAGTAAAGATAGGCACTATAAAGAGCAACGCTATACCGATATTGGCCCACCAGCGCGGCTTATGCTTTGTTTCTACAAACCAGTACAGCAGCACGATGCCCTGCAAAACAAGCACAAAGCTGCAGACCGTCTGCACATTGACAGACAGTGTATACATCCAGCTTGCCTGATCATGCTGATAGTAATAGGTTACCGCAAACAAAGACGCAGCATAAGGCCACAAAATCCAGCCGGGAACCTGCAGCATCGTAAACGGAGGAAAGGCTTCAAAGCTTTCACCCAGCTTCGTAAGAATCTTTTTGGCTGCCATGTAGTTCACAAAGGCCATCAGCGGCGCACACATCAGAAAAGCACCCGGCATGATAATACGCATCATGCGCAGCATTTCAGCATAACCGTCGACAGTCTTTTTGATATCGGCCTCGCTCATGCCGTGCTCACGATAATAAACTGTCAGCTGCTCCAAACTTTGGTGGAAGGAGCTGAACATCATCTCAATCGGGTCAATGCCCAGTACCCAGAAGCTCAGCACAATGTTCAGCACCAACGCAATAACTGCGCCGACACTGCCGTAAAGCATCATTTTCATCGGCGGCAGATGGCGTCGCATACACTCGCCTAAAATCAGGCCCAAAAGGCCAAAAATAGCCGCCAGGAAAAAGGCATTAATCGGGCTTATAATCATCGCAATAATCACGGTAGCAACCAGCAGCGTCATAATGCTCCATTTCAATCCGTGACGGCAGCCGCAGATGACGATAGGCAGGGGCCAGACGAAATTAACAAAAGCACCCAGCACAGGCACATACATACTTATCAAAGCCATAACGATAGCAACGGCAGCTAAAATACCGGCCTCAACCATGGCAGATGTTTTACGAATCACAGGTTATCCTCCTTTATGGATATATTTCTTCAATATATTATTGTACTACATCAACCGCTGAAAAGCAAAGGCTTTACACCCGCCGACAAGCCGTATTGTGTATTTCATACAAAAATGGTATAATATATATAACGTTCTTGTACAGTAATGACTACCGTACATAGGCGTCTTTTATTTTTTCAAAGGGGTTCTTAGCTTGCACAAGCAATATTTTCCGCAGCGCTGCTGTATGTTTCTCGTCGGTATCTTTACCATGACCATCGGCATCGCTCTTTCCTGTAAAGCTGATTTAGGCACCTCGCCCATTTCCAGTGTACCATGGGTTCTGAGTATGTTTACACCCTGGAGCATCGGTGAAATAACCATCGTCCTGAATTTGCTTTTTATTATTGCCCAGCCCATTCTGCTGCGGCAAATTTACTGGCGTGAGCTGTTGGGCCAGCTGGTAACACTGCTCGCCTTCGGCTACTGCATAGATTTTTCGATGAACCTGTTGAGCTGGGTAAAACCGGACACACTGTTCTGGCAATGGTTTGACTGCATCCTTAGCACCATCATCCTTGCCTTCGGCGTTTTTCTCTGCATCCGCGCTAAAATTTTTGTTGCTGCCGGTGAGGGCATCGTCCTGGTTATCGCCTTCGTCAGCAAAATTAAATTCAGCATCATCAAAAACTGCTTCGACTGCACGCTCGTCGCTATCAGCCTGGCAATTTCCTTTATGCAATTCGACGCTATGCGCGGCGTAGGCGTAGGCACGATTGCCGCAGCCATTCTCGTCGGCCGCTGGATACAGCTTTACAGCAACAAGCTGCATATTTTCGACAAATGGAGCATCTTAGAGTAAGATTTTTTCTTACTCTAATTATTTCGTTTTAATTTTCTGAATTTTTCTTGTTTTCTGCAAGATTGTATGTTATAATCCATTACAACAGCTGTTAGTATAATATTTGTCAAAGAAGGTGCTTAATTATGCTCAGTATTGGTACAGTAAAATGGTTTAATAATAACAAAGGCTATGGATTTATAGAAGCACGCAACGGTCAAGAGGTTTTCGTGCATTTTTCAGCCATCCGTTCCGACGGCTATCGCTGTCTGCAGGAAGGCCAGCGTGTTTCCTATCATCTGTCACGCGGTAAACACGGCCCGATGGCATTGAACGTGTCGCCGATTATTTAAGCCTAACAGAAAAGCTTGTTATGTGCTTTATGTACTAAAAAACCGGTGGAGGTTTACCGTCAAGTAAAATTCCACCGGTTTTTCTATTTAAGGCTAAGTTATGTCCCAGCAACTTTTTATGCCAAATTCACTCTTCTTTTAAATCTTTACGTCCAGCGAAGCGCTCACGCCCACGCCCTGTACACGGTTAACATTTTGATAGGACACATTATCTACCGGAATCAGCACCTTGCAGCGCACACCCAACAACGTCTGCTCAATCATCAGTGCTGCCTTCACCTGATCAACCTTAGACTGCGGACCGGAAACCTGCGCTGCACCGGCACGGCTGCCGTCACCGACAGAAATAACCGGTACTACCTTCGTAGCATCCGTCGAGCTTACACCATACTTAGCCGTTACAGAGTTAATTGCGTTATTCAGCGCCGGAGCGGTAGCATCTACAGCATAACCGATAACGCCGCCCTTGAGAACCTTATCCAAAATACCAGCCTGCGCTGCAGGCATACTGTTACCTAAAACAAAACCGCACACAAGTGCTGCCGCAATCCATTTTTTATTTCTCATAACGCATACCTCCTCGAATACTTATTATATTCGACAAACAACGTCAAAAGCCTTGCAATCATTCTGTGAAATTAAAGTAACGAGATTGTTACTGCCCGGAATTTATATTTCCCTATAACCAAAGAGGATCCCTAAAGGTTATCAAGAGCCTCACAATCTAGATTATAAAGTACCAAAGGCTGTTGTACCACCCTGCATGTACAACAGCCCTTAGCATTTTGCTTATTATATTTTATATTCTCATCTATCTTTCCGCTACCATCAGTCCGTCATCATGAACGCGCAGAGGCACCTTCAAAACCTGACCGGGATAAATATGTTTGGAGTTAAGCTTGTTCGCCTGTTCAATGCGGAAAATGACTTCACGCACATCCTCACGCGCTTCTGTATGACGACCGGCAATTTCCCACAGCGTTTCGCCCTCAGCGACAGTCACCGTATATTCCTTATAAACAGGTTCATCAGCAAACACAGCACTATATCCGGCATAAATGAAACAAGCACAGCAAATAATACTTAAAAACTTTTTCATATCTATCACCACCTAATAAATCTCTGTTTGCTTATATTATAGTGTGCCGCACGAACTTTGTCAACATTTTTATGAATTTTTGTTTGTTGATTACCAATTCTTTGCGAACACATCTCCAAACATCAATATTGTTTATGCGTTATATTCAAAAAATTACTGCAGCAAAAAAGGCATCACCTCTCGGCAATGCCCTTTTGCTTAATATATGCTACTCTATATCGAAAATTTTGCCCGGATTCAAAATATTATTGGGATCCAGGGCTTTTTTTATCGCCCGCATCATTTCCAGCTCATCAGGATTAGTGAATTCCTCCATCAGCTGTTTGCGTTTATAACCAATGCCATGCTCACCGCTCAAGCGACCGCCATGTGCGTAAATAAAGCGGTACAGCTCCTGCTGGTTGGCTTTGACTCTGGCATCCCAGTCCGCATAATCCTCCTGCTCCTGCTTCAGGATATTCAGATGGATATTACCGTCACCGGCATGACTGGCAATGCGTGTTACCAGCTGATATTTATCGGCCAGACGCAAAATTTCCGCCAGCAGCGCAGGCTCATGATCTACCGGGCAGACAACGTCCTCCTTGCAGACAATCAGGCTTTCCGCACGCACTGCTTCGGCGAAGGCCTTGCGTGCCTGCCAAATTTTATCGTGCTCCGCTACCAGCACATCGCCGGCACCATTTTCCGAGCAGATTTCATCCATCGTACAAGCCTTTTCATCCAAGTCATCCTCGCTGGTGCCTTCCACTTCTACGATAAGATAATTGCCCTTGTCACTGCCCTGCAGCGTTGTACCGAGATAACGCTCTACGGATTTGATAGTGATATTATCCATGTATTCTACGCAGGTAGGCATAATACCGGCCATAATCAGCTTGTTTACCGTGCCGATAGCATCCTCAGGGGATTCAAAAACCGCCAGCAGATCCATGCTGTACTTAGGCAACGGCAGCAGCTTCACTGTAATCTGCGTAATGATACCAAGAGTACCCTCACTGCCGATTATCAGCTGCTCCAGGCAATAGCCTGTAGTCTGCTTTTGCAGGCGTGCTCCCAGCTGCACAATCTTGCCGGTAGGATTTACCACCTCAACGGCATATACCTGATGACGCGTAGTACCGTATTTAACCGCGCGGTTGCCACCGGCATTGGTTGCCACATTGCCGCCGATAAAACAGGAATCACCGCTGCAGGGGTCGCCTGCATAAAAGGCTCCCTTGGCCGCAGCCGCAGTCTGCAAATCGGAAGTGCGCACACCCGGCTCTACAACCGCATACATAGCATCAGCATTAACCTCGATAATTTTATTCATCTTTTCGAGCGAAAGCACTACACCGCCGTAAATGGGCACTGCACCGCAGGCAAGACCTGTGCCTGCGCCACGGGGCACAACCGGAAAGTGATATTCATTCGCCAGCTTGACCACGGCCGCCACCTGCTGTGCATTTTCCGCAAATACGACAGCCTCAGGCATATGATGATAAACCGGGTCAGTTACTTCATCATGGGCATATATTTCCATCTGCCCTGCATCCGTCACTACATTCTGCACGCCAACCAAAGCCTGCAGCTTGGCAATTATTTCGTCAGACAGCTTGTTATACTCCATAATTCAGTCCTCCTCATTTGCAACATTTATATTTTAAACCACTCTATGCTTATTTTATCACAAACAGTGACATTTATAACAGCAAATATTTTTCAGTGTACCAGCCACATATAAAACGGTATTGCAAAGACCGCCAGCACCGTGCTTACCGCAGTCAGCATAGCGGCATATTTATAATCACCGCCGTAGCCTTTGGCCACAATCGCCGTATTGGTCATCGCCGGCATGGCCGCCATAATTACAAATACCTTTTCCATCATCGGCTCCAGATGGAAAAACGGCAAAATCAGGAAAACTATCCAAGGACAGATTAAATAGCGTCCCAGCATAGCAACTATCAGCTCCTTGCCTACGGCAATTTCTTCCCAACGGGTTTTGCTCATGGCAATACCGATGAACAGCATCGCCAGCGGCGTAGTCATGCTTCCCAGATAATGAAAGGACTTGAATACCGGCTCAGGCAGATTCCATTCCAGCAGTACCATCACTACGCCCAGCATAAAGCCCATCAGCGGCGGCGACATAATGCTTTTCAGTGTCTTACGGCCGAAAAGCGGCATGGTTACGCCATTGCTGCTTGCCAAGTCATGAAAGCCGATAGTCCAGAAAAGCGTTGTGTTCACCATGTAGTAAATCATAATATACGGCGCACCTGCATCACCGAACAAGGCTATGCCTAACGGCAGGCCGATGAAAATTGTGTTGGAAAAGCTGACGCAGATAGAAAAAATCCCTCTGTGCTCCCGCGGAACACCTATCAGACGTCCGAGCAGCCTGCTGATAAAATAGCCTGCCAGCATCGAAATAACCGGTACAATCAGGCCATGTGAAAGCGTGATAAGTTGGTCATGCTTAAACTGCCCCAAAATATTGGTCAGCATATATGTAGGCAGGCAGACATAATTCACCAGACGCGAAATCAGCGCCACACTTTCCTCGCTGAACCAGCCCCTGCGCTCTAAATAAAAGCCGACAGCAATCATCAGCATAATGGTCAGCACACCATTCAGTGCATGTAAAACTATTTCCATTATTCATTCCCATCATAAGACAAAAATTGCCGAAGCATTCAGCTCCGGCAACGAAGATTTTAGTTTTTGGATTTTTTTACTTCTTCCAGTTTGTTTTTCATCCAGTCAATCATTGCTACCTTGCCAAAATCGTGCCAGGTTTCACATTCGGTATTTTTGGCAATATACTCATTCCACTTATCCTGATTAACATTTTCTACTTCCATCAGGTTCATAATGCCAAAACCGCTGCGCCAGATCATATCATCCATAGAAGTAAATTTGCTGTTTTCCTGCAAAAACTTAGGATTGAATAACTCCTGGAAGGATACCTTGTTCAGAATCTTGCCCAATTCCTTATCCTCGGTAAAAATTCCCAGATAATGCTTAAAGGTTTTATCTAATTTATTTTTTTCCATCTTACTTCCTCCAAAAATAGTTGTATAAGGGTATTTTAACACAAAAGCAATAAAATGGCACTAGCATTTTCATATTCCGTGTGCAGAATCATTAATTTATGCCCGCATAACACATATATGATAATCATTATTGAATTCCTACTAAATTCATAGTAGAATATAGTCATTAGAAAGGTTGTGACCGTAATGAAAATTTCTACCAAGGGACGTTATGCCCTGCGATTGATGCTCGATTTAGCCATCAACCACACCGGTAGCTATATACCATTGAAAACAGTTGCCCAACGGCAAAAAATTTCCGATAAATATTTAGAGCAGATTATCCACCAGCTCAGCAAAGCAGGCTTTGTCCAAAGCGCCCGCGGTGCTCAGGGAGGCTATCGCCTGACACGCACGCCGGATGAATACACTGTCGGCGAAATTCTGCGCACAGTCGAAGGCAGTCTGGCCCCCGTATCCTGCCTGGATTGCAAAACACCCTGCGATCAGTTTGATTCCTGTATCACCATCGGTCTTTACAAAAAAATTCAGCAGGCCATTGACGGCGTAGTTGACCACACTACGCTGCACGATATGATAAGCGATTACCGTGCCAAGCATCCGCAGGCTGAAACTGTTTAAAAGCGAGCTAAGCACCCGCATTTTATAGAAAAATAACAAAGCATTAGGAGGAGAATAATATGAACAGAGAAGAAGCCTGGAATTTATTACGTCAATATAACAAAGAGTCCTTTCATTTACGTCATGCACTGACTGTAGAAGGCATTATGCGTTACTTTGCCAAGGAGCTTGGCTATGCAGACCAGGAGGAATACTGGGGCATCGTAGGCCTGCTGCATGACTTGGATTTTGAGCTGTATCCCGAGGAACACTGCGTAAAATCTCAGGAGCTGATGCGCGAGCACGGTGTAGATGAAAACATTATCCGCTCCACTGCCAGCCACGGCTGGGGCCTGACTGCCGCTAACATCGAACCTGAGCATCAGATGGAAAAGGTGCTTTTCGCTATCGATGAGCTTTCCGGCTTAATCGGTGCCGCTGCCCTGATGCGCCCTTCCAAAAGCGTACAGGACATGGAGCTGAAATCCCTGAAGAAAAAATTTAAGGATAAACACTTTGCAGCCGGTTGCAGCCGCGATGTAATCAAACAAGGTGCCGATATCCTAGGCTGGCCTTTAGACGAGCTGATGGAAAAAACCATCGCCGCTATGCGTGTAGACGAAGCAGCCATCAACGAAGTCTGCGATAAATTATGAGGCGCACAGCCTTAATCTGCTCGCTGCTGCTCAGCCTTGCAGGCAGCAGCTTTGCAGCTGCAGCCGAGGAGTTGCCAAATTATGCTACGCAGCCTGCTGTAGTTTCCACCTCTCCGGCTCAACCGGCTGAGCCTACGGAAGCAGAAAGCAGTATTGACGCATCTGCTGCAGACAGCACCATCAGCACTGTACAGGCAACGCCAAAGCAGGAGGAAGCCGTAGCTACCGAAGCAACAGCAGCAGAAGCTGCAAACGCTGCAGCCACGCATCCCGTTGTCAGCAACGAGCCTGTGCCGCCTGCAGATAAACCCAAGCCTAAACCAAAGCTGAATCTGGTAGGCAAGCCGCCGCTGCCCAGGCAGTTCATGCGTACACCGCAGGCAAGCGATTTCACTAGCGTCAGCAGTGAAGCCGGCGGCTATAGTATGGCCGTGCCCAAGGCCTTCGGCAAACCGAAGGAGCTATGCTGGTGCGCACAGCCGGCAACACTCTGATGCTGGCAGCAACCGTGCTTGACCCTGCGGACACTGCAAGCTTTAAGGCAACAGAAGCTCTGCCTGTCTATGAAAATGCCAAAGTATACTGGCAATGGCAGCATGGCAATCAGTTAATTTGGACCTGCCGCCTGAGCGCCCACAATGATTATCACGGCAACAAGCTGCTTTTGACTGCAGAAGCTCAGCAGAACAACAAAACCTACCAGCTGCTGTACGTAATGCCTTCGCTGCAGGCAGATAACTATCTGCCCCAGGCAATTTATTCCTTGGACAGCTTTAAATTAAATCAGCCATAAAGAAAAATCCTCCGTCAGCTCGCCAGCTGCGGAGGATTTTCTTCTTTCTCTCTCGTTAATTATGAGTCCGGGGACATTAGCTTTGTTGGGACATTGGCTAAAAGCAAGGGGTGTTAAAGGTTAAGAAGAAATAAGCAGAGGGATAACACCATATGCAAACAAACTGTATAACTACGAGAATTTCTATGCAAATTGACTTTTAAAGAAAGGCTTGTTAAATTAGCTCAGCTTTTTCAGATAAGCTTGTCCTTTTTCATGCTCGGACATAAACTGGAACAGGTAGAGGCCGCACAGGAATAAGAAGATGTTCGGCAGGAAAGGCACATACTCCAGCGAGACAAAATCTGCACTAGGCAGCCCCAGCCATACGTTCCAGTCACCGTACAGGAAGGACGGCAGATGTCCGATTATCTTACCTTGCCAGATGATCACGCCATCGGTAAGATGCCTGGTCAAATCATAGGCTATTGCAGATAACAGCCAACCGCAGGAACCGGGAGACTTCTGCAACCACCAATGAATGGGCTGTACTACCAGATATGCAAGACCAAGGAAGGTAAAGATGCCGAAATAAATGGGATGCTGCGGTGTGAAGATATAGGTGCAAAGCGAAATCGCAGTGCCTACACCCAAAAGGCCCAATCCCCATTTGAGGTAATTGCTGCCCTGGCTAAATGTCATACCGCACAGAACCACAATGCTCCACAGCGTCAGCCGCTGCCACCAGGCATAATCCCAAGCAGGATTAGTACCCTGAGCTACATTTATATTATACAGGAAGTAGAAAACTGCCAGATTTAAGAAGGCTACAGCCTTGAGTGCGTTCAGCACCCGGTACTGCTTCTTTTCTGCTTTGCTTTCTGACTGCTCATACATTTTTGCTAATAACTTTTCCATAATACTTACCTCGCTTTCATCGTGGGAGGTGAAGCGCCGCGCAAACCTTAGGGAATATTTATTATTCCCTGTAGTTATAATATAAACTATTCTGTCAGAATTTTCAAGAGGTCAAGTTATATCGTTTGGGCATGCGGCAATTAGTTTTATATCAGTTATGCTTTATTGGAATATTAATAATGCACAGCAGGAATAACATAAGCCCTTTAAAGCCAAAAACAGCAGAGAAAGTGTAAACTACGTTACATTTTCTCTGCTGTTTTGTAAAGTAACTTCTTTTCAGCGTTTTTTATTTTTCTGCACCGAAGGTATTGGTCAAAGCCGCAAAATCCTCCAGGCTGAGAGTTTCCGCTCTGCGCTTGCCGTCTACGCCGGCACGCTGCAGCCACTGCGCACACTGCTCGGAGTTGATGCCCATATTCTTCAGCGAATTGCTGAGCATCTTGCGTCTGAGGGAGAAGGCTGCCTTCACAACGCGGAAGAACAGCGCTTCGTCGCACACCTTTACCGGCGG
>OHTO01000328.1_pt1 | contig 11778 bp, 8 predicted proteins | sample 1578981 | NCBI WGS metagenome assembly OHTO01 (sample SAMEA3879573, study PRJEB24766) | human gut metagenome | biome: human-associated habitat; feature: feces | place: USA | collected 1985/1987
GTCGTTTTGCAAGCAAAATCCCACTAAACCCTATAGGTTGCGGATTTGAGGTTTATTAAACCTATTCTAATGTTAAACGTAGAATATGCCTAAAACTTGCACTATTTTACGTTTTTAACATTCCATCTAAAACTTGCCAACACTCACAAGAAGCAATCATTTCCCCGCTTCCTATTGTCCCTTACGGTAGATGGCAACAAAACGGTTAGCGATATTGATGAGTTTCTGCCGGGCATTAGGATCACTTACATCATCAAAACTCCAGTTGGGAAATTCGCCACGCATCTTGGAGAAACGCTTGGAGATGGCACTGGCATTGGTCAGGTCGGAAGGCATGCCAAGCTGCTCTGTAAGATACTTGCAGAAAGATGCGCCATTATCAAATTTACCTTCAAAATCGTTGATATCAGAGAGCGCCTCCATAATCAGGGCATAGTCTTTCTTCAAAGGAATAGCCTTCTCGTCTATCATCTTCTGCAAGGCTCGCTTTACTCTTTCTCCCTGGCTCAAGTCGCCCCATTTCTTCTCATTATCTTCTTCCGTTTTTTCCAGCTCATCATTTTCCTGATGCTCATCGTCTGTCACTTCCAATTCCAATGTCCTCTTCTGTTCGGGCTCGAATCCGTGCAGATAATCTTCATCATTGTTCTGGCGCATCAGTTCATTGATCTGAGATGAAACGAAGAAACCATCCTCGCCATAATAACCGATATTGGCTGCCAGCTGTTCAACCACATCCCGGTTCTTCACGACTGCTCCGAGACACCGCTGAGAAAACTCCTGAGTTACGTAGCCTCTCCATTGCCCCATAATCATTGAGCAAAATTGAAACACTTTCGACTCCAAAGGCATCATCTGAAGTATCACAGCTGCCATATACAGGATGACAAATACGATTCTCTGCCGCTCGTCCTGAGCTGTAGCATACTCATCCTCGTCAACATAGTTTTTCTCATATTGCCCTATTCCTTCCACAAAGGCAAGGCGGCTCTCGGTATCGGTATGCGAAAACATCATTTTGTCTACGATGCAGAACACCTCATAAAAAACATCCTCGCATGAACATCTGGACGTAGGAAACCACGTCTTATCATTGAAGATATCATGGGTGATGGCTCTGAAAACCTGATAAATCATGTGGTGCGAAAAAGATTTATCTACCATCTGTCTGGTCTTCATCTTAAATAACCTCATCGTCGTAACCATTTAAATCATCAAGAATCACATCAAGAGAATTGATCAAAGCAAACCGAGAATTCCCATGACAATCGCAACAGACAGCATCTCCATTAACCAGAGCAACAATCTCAACATCGGAGATTTTCACCTTGGTTCGTTTCAGCGAACGGGAAGAGGTGCACGGACCTTTCCAATAATATACCTTGATGCCGTAATCTTCCTTGCTGCACAGGTTCACCATCAAGGCAATGTCTCGGTTTGCCTTGTCTAAGTGCAACTGCTTACCTTTATCTGTACCAAATTTTACCTCATACATACTGGCATTGAGACACTCCATTAATGATTGCTGCATCTGTAATTGCATGACAAAGGAATATGGCGCATCGCTGAGAGACTGATGGCGAGGAAAAGAAAACACCACAGCCCTTGGCCTGCAGCCAGCCTTGATTCTTTCAGCCACGGCATCAAAGAAATCACCAGGTGGCAACTTGGCAGAAATCACCATATTCCAGCCATATTGATTCGCCACCCTGTTGATATTATCACGCAGAAGAGCCACCACCTTGTCCTGTCCCCTTTTGCCGCCGAAGATTCTAGATTCTTCCACAAAAAGGAAACCTCTGTTGGGGCGATTATCAATGATTACCTTACAGAAAGGCTGGTTGTGAATTTCATTCTCCTTAAAGTTACTCCAATAAAATTCTTTTTTGTCTGCGCATACATCCAGCACAGCCACACCTTCGCGAAATCCCAATATTCGGTTGTCGTGAATAACATCTTCCTCATTCTTCCGTGATTCCACCAAAGTCATTTTCTTGCTTTTCAGCAAACTGTCCATTACCTTCTCGAAACCAGTCTGACATTCCTGATATTTTTCAGGCGATGACATTTCGAGAAAATCCAAGGGTAGAGTACCCTCGATACTTGAAAGATTCCGGCTTTTGCAGAAATCATACTTGAAGACAACAAAAGAAGTCTTTTCTGTGCTGTTTTTGATACGTCCAGTCATTGGCTTGCGATTTAAGTTATACCATGAAAGTTATTTTTCATAGCATCTACAAAAGTAATACTTTTTCCCCGAATAAACAAATAAATTCTAAATTATTTTTTATCAAATTGTCTTTTTTTCATAAAACCATCAAAACAAAATGTGAAAGTGAATGTGAATTTGAAATGTAAATCAATGTATCAGGTTGTTCCATCCATTCCTTTTATTGGATATTGTGAATGAAATTCAGTCCTCGCGCGTGTACCTTATTATATATATAATATGAACCTGTTATAATGGCTACTATTACTTAAACACGATTATACGCTTCTCCTTCAGGTAACATTGAAAAACATTTCAAATTCACATTCACATTCACATTTTTGCCTTTCCTTCTATCCACCAGCTAACCCACATAGCAAGTAACTGTGCGCCCGATGCCCCTCAAACTGCGTGGCGACGCGCCGCCTTCCACGTCCCGACGTAGATGACGATACGTCGGGACGTAGCGCCGACTGCATCGGGACGCAGTTGGGGGTACGTTGGGACACGCCCTGAAAGGGCAGAAGCTCCTAGCCCAGGGAGGGCACTGAAAAAGTCCCCATTTTTAAGGACTAAAACGGAAAAAGGTTACGATTTATAACTTCTCTTTCCATAAATCGTCTTAATAAGACTGTATTTGACAGAAAAAAAAGGATAAAACTACGATTTATCCGTCATTAACTTTCAATCTGAAAGTGGATTTTACTTTTTCAGTGCCCTCCCAGGGCAACGCCCTGGGTAATTACGGACGCAAACCTGTCGCCCTGTAAGGGCAAAAGCTTTAAGGCAATATACAAAGCTTTTGCCCTTACAGGGCGCCTTGCTGATTGCTATTATACCCAGGGCGATGCCCTGGGCTAGGAGCTTCTGCCCTTTCAGGGCGTGTGGGGCAAAACTTTCGGCTGCAACTATTCATACATTATCTGCTCATTCATACATTATCGGCTCAGCCAAGCCTCCGGATTGAGCTTGGCAGTCTCCTTGCGAAGCTGGAACTGGAGGATGTTTTCAGAGCCAACACTACCCAAAGCCTGACGGGTACTTACCTTCTGACCCTTATGAACGCTGACCGATTTCAGATTACAGTAAACAGAGATGTAGGCACCATGACGGACCAGCACGTTCCACATGCCACCATAACCGAAGACGGCACTCACCTCACCATCGTAGATGCTGCGAGCCACACAACCCGGCTTGCCCTGGATATTGATACCCTTATTGTCGAGCGTTACGCCCTTCAAGCCTTCTACATTATACTGACCGAAATGACTCACCACACGGTAACTGCCGCTGATAGGCATCGGCAACCGGCCACGGTTAGCCTCGAATCCACCGCTCAGCATGCGGTCTACCGAACTCAAGGTAGAAGCCTCCTGTGCCTCCTTCTTGGCAGCGGCAATCTCACGGGTACTGCGTTCCGCATCCATCTTCGCCTTCAACTCAGCAGCCTGTCTTTCAGCCTCCGCCTTTCTTGCAGCCTGTTCGGCAGCAGCCTGACGGGCAGCCTGTTCTGCGGCGGCACGCTGGGCAGCCTCGGCAGCAGCACGCGCCCTAGCCTGCGCTTTTGCCTTCGCCTGAGCAGCAGCCTGGGCAGCAGCCTCCTCCTGAGCCTTTCTTGCAGCCTCGGCAGCCAGTCTTGCTTCTTCAGCAGCCTTTCTGCGGGCAGCTTCGGCAGCAGCCTCACGCGCCTTGGCTTCGGCTATACGACGGGCATTCTCCCTGGCAGCAGCCTCGGCAGCAGCTTTCTTGCGAGCCAGTTCCTCGGCACGTTTCTTGGCGGCAACAGCGGCAGCAGCCTTCTTCTTAGCCTCGGCAGCAGCACGGGCACGAGCCTTGGCTACTTCCTGAGCAATCAGGCGGTCAATCTGAGCGTTGATTGCCGCATCTTTCTGACGCTGGTCGGCGATGACAGCCTGAATGGTCTTTTGCTGTTTCTGCAGTCCCTGCACCATCTCCTGCTGCTGGGTCTGCTTACCTTCCAACGCCGTCTTCTCCTGCTTACCCTTATATAATAAGGTGTTCTTATGTCCCTTTACATGCTGCAACTGCTGGTGCTTCTCGTTCACCTGCTTCTGCTTAGCCTTTACAGCCTCGCCCTGCACCTTCTGATAGGAAGAATACTGGCGGATGAAGGAAAGGCGGCGATACATCTGTGTCAGATTCCTGGCACTGAAGATGAACATCAGCTTGTCCTGAACCGTATGATGACGGCTCATATAGCGCATGGAACGGATATACTTGTTCTTGCGGTCCTGCAACTGTTGCTGAAGCGTTTTCAACTGTGCCTGCAGAATGCCGATATTGCCGTCAATATGATGGATATCCTTCTGGATACCGTCAATCTTCTTCTGACGCTGGTCTATTTCTCCGTTCAGCGCCATCAGGTCTTCAAGACGTTTCTTCACATCCGCCTTATTTCTCTGCAAAGCCTGCTCCTGTTCTCTGATCTTCTTACGGATAGAAGCGCGCTGTCCCTGCAAACCTCGGATAGAGGCATTGCTATAGGTTGCAGCCCTGCGTTCTGCTCTGGTTGGCGCAGCTGGTTTGGATGTCTTTCTGGCCGCATGACTTCTGCTGTTCGTCTTTCTGGCAGGAGTAGCAGCCTTCTTTTTCGCAGTTACGGCAGTCTTTCTCACCGGCTTCTTCTGGGCAGAATGCTTCTGCGCAAAAGGTGCGAGCGAGAAGGTGATTGCCATGATGAATAATAAGATTCGCTTCATTTCTTATATTAAAAACCCATGTTCTATAATTTCAAACTCTTGATGAGCATCTACATACTCAATATCTTGCTGAGCACATCTGTTGGAGAAATCTGCTTGTATTTGCTGGAAATCTCGGTCTGAGTGCTCCATTTGCTGTCGGTCTTCACCTGATTCAATTCCAGACTGATCTTAGCTTCCTGCTTTTTCCTGGTAGCAGTAGTGGTCATCGCCAGATTCAGGGAGGCAGGGAACATCTTGACACCTACACTCTTAAAGTTGCCGTAGGAGACGTGGAGATTGGAGGTGCCGTTCTGCGCACTCTTATAGACAACATCTGCTGCTGTGATACGGCCGGTAGAGCGGTTGGCTGTCCAGGCATAGGTCATATTGCCGTTCCTGAAACTGACCGGCACAGCATCTCCTGCCACATCCAATCTGGCATCAAACTTCTTCAGGTCTGATTCCTTCACAGTCCTTTCGCCCGGCAGGAGCAGCTGGTTCCAGAAGAGAGCCTGCAGAGAATAGAAGGAGATGCCCTGCTTCTTGAGGAAGTCTACCTGGGTATAATCTGCCTTGATATATTCCTTGTGCAGACGGTCGATGATAAGTACATGGTCGGGAGTAAACTCCAGACGGCCCACCTCTGTACCCAAGATAGGAATAAAGAGCTGGATGCGGATGATTTCATCCTTACGCATGCTCAGTTTGCCCGGCACAGTAATGTCCTTATCACCAGCCTGGAGCGTAAACGACATGTTGCCTACAATATTCCTGGTATACACCTGATTGTCTGAAACCTTCTGTACGAAAGCCAACTTCCTGAGCGTCTCACTCTGACGGGAGTCAGAACCCTTGGTGGCATTCTCTTTCTGATGACTGGCTGATGAGGAGCCAGAGCCCTGTACATTCTTGCTGGTTCCGCAAGAACCGAGGAGCAGGATGCTGCAGGCTGCGGCAAGCAGCATCATCTTATTCTTCTTCATTGTATATTTCATCTTTCCTGTTTTTTCTACTTTCCGTTTATTTCTTCTTACCTTTTCTAACTGACTTCTTCGTAGCGGCAGGTTTCTGCTTGGGCGCATTACGCTTCTTCAGTTCTTCTTCGGTAATATATTGTCTGTTCTTAATCTTCCATGCCAGCACCTCAGTCTGGTTCTCGCCGGTATAGGCTTTCTTCCAGAAATCTACGGATTCATCGGCCATACCATTCATATAATAGATATCTCCGGCATGTTCCAGAACCGTACTGTTATCTGCGGTGGAATCGCGGTTTTTGAGTGCCTGGTCTATATAGGTCTTGGCATCAGCATAGCGTTCTTCCATAAAGAGAATCCAAGCATAGGTATCCAGATAAGTACCGTTGTTAGGCTCTGCCTTGATGGTCTTGTAGCTCATCGATTCAGCCTTATGCAGGTCAACGCCCTTCTCGCTCAGATAGTAGGCATAGTTGTTGAGCGCCATCACGTTGTCATCTTTCCATTGCAGGCAGGAGTCGTAAGCCGCAAAGGCTTCCTGCTCTTCACCTTTCTTATGAAGGATATCGCCGGTTACGGCATAGAGATCGGAAACCAGGTCAGCCGGCGACTGTGCATTCACCTGCGCCAATCCGAGACGGAACTCACGGAGCGCCTCGTCTTCCTTATTTTTCTGATAATACGCCATTCCACCAAAATAATAGAACACCATTTCTTCGGGATTATACTCCTGAGCCGCCTTACATTGCTGGGAAACCAGGTCATATTTCTTCTCGTTCCAGAGCATCTGTACGAGTTGCATTCTGGCATTCACGTTATCCGGAGCTATGGCAAGCACCTTTTCGAAGGCACGGCAAACAGAATCGGCAGGCATCTTCTTCAAACTCATATAAGCAGCTTTCATCTCTGCCACATCGGCTGACGGATGAGCTACGTTGAGCGCCTTGTCAAACAGCGCAATCACCTTGGTAGAATCGCCACCTTCGCTCTCGTTCTTCTGAATGAAAGAGCGGTACATCATCACCTTGGTCTCCAGATCCGATTTCGGACTCATCAATATCTTATCGAGCATCTGCCCGGCAAGCTGCTCCTGATGGGTGGCATTATAATAGTCGTAAAGCGACATCTGGGCATAGGAATTGTCAGGTTCTTCCTTCAGCACATCGGTAAAGCACTTGTAGGCTTCCTTCTGGCGGTCGTGCTGTACGAGCCAGTTGCCCAGCATTGTCTTGTACTGCATATCCAGCGGATGCTGGTCTACCAGCGACTTCAGTTCCTGATAGGCAGCCTTCTTGTCGTTCATCAGTTCATAAACTCTCATTTTAGAGAGAGTGAACTGTTCGCTTTCACCTTCTTCCACCTCAAGACGCGAAATGGTTTTGAGTACTGATTTATAATCCTTATTCTGGGAATAAAGCTGAACCAGGATGCGGAGGGCATCGGTATTATCGTGGTTTTTGGCATACAGATTCTCATAGGCATCGATGGCAAGATCGTATTTCTGGCTACCTATATAATATCTGCCCAACTGCTCTGCATAGGTCTGGTTTTCCGGATCCAGTTCTATTGCCTTCTGCATATAGGCAAGTGCCAGGGAATCCTGCTTGAGCTGAGAATAGAAAAGCGACTCATAGAAATAGGTTTCAGCCGCCTTCGGGTCAATCTTCCGGGCATGCTCAAAGAGGTCGAAAGCTGCCGAATAATTGCCGGCAGCCTGCTGGCGCGCTCCCTCCAGGAAGAAATAGTTGTAGCGCTGGCGGTCGTTCGGAGAGAGATGATCCTCCTGAACCGCCGGCTTCTGAACCGGCTGCACCTTCTTCTTACGGGCAAGCGACGGCATGGCTACCGAGCCCAGCAAGACCAGCCCCATTGCCCAACTGATATTTCTAAGATTCATCTTCACGATTCTAATCCTTTCTATTCTATCTTTTCTATTCTATCTTTAACAATCTGTTATTTTACACCCGTATGACCGTATCCGCCGGCTCCGCGTTCGGTTTCATCGAGCTCATTAACCTCGATGAAATCACATTGTTCGTGCTTAGCCAGCACCATCTGGGCTATACGCTCGCCATCGTTGATAACGAAATCCTCTGTAGAAAAATTGATGAGCAGAACCATGATTTCACCGCGATAATCGGCATCGATGGTTCCCGGCGTATTCAATACGGTAATGCCATGCTTCAAAGCCAGACCGCTGCGAGGACGGATCTGCGCTTCATAACCTGCAGGCAAAGCCATATAAAGACCGGTTGGCACCAGTCGTCGCTCCATAGGATGAAGCACGATTGCCTCATCGATGTTTGCACGCAAATCCATGCCGGCACTCTGAGGTGTGGCAAACGCAGGTAGAGGCTGATGCCCCTTGTTGATAATCTGTACTTTTATCATGACTTCTTCTTTTTTATCTGTGTCTGAGTTTAATAATCTGCAAAAATAAGCAATTTTGATGGAATAAATGAATTTTTGAGGATAAAAACATGTAATTTATCATATTTTATTTTGATTTGTGCTTACTTTAGTGTATTTTTGCGCTACAGAATCAAGTAATACAATAATATGGAATGGAAACAACTGATATCCAACAAGCGTTTCGGACAGGAGCATAAGCATGCCGAGCGCCATGATGATCGCTCTGAATTCAAGCGCGATTACGACCGTCTTATCTTTTCATCGGCATTCCGACGTTTGCAGAACAAGACGCAGGTTTTCCCTTTGCCGGGCAGCATCTTCGTTCACAACCGCCTCACCCACAGTCTGGAGGTGGCGAGTGTGGGCATGTCGATAGGTAACGACATTTCACGACACGTCATCCAGAAGCGGCCTGAACTGAAGGATACGCTCGTCGAGGAGATAGGTACCATCGTAAGTGCAGCCTGTCTGGCACATGATTTGGGCAATCCACCTTTCGGTCATTCCGGCGAGAAAGCCATCCAGACTTTCTTCTCAGAAGGACCGGGGCAGAAGATAAAATCAATGGTTTCATCGGAGTTTTGGGATGATATTACGCATTTCGAAGGTAACGCAAATGCCTTCAGAATCCTGACCCACCGGTTCAAGGGGCGCCGTCAGGGAGGCTTCGTGATGACCTATTCCATGCTTGCTTCCATCGTGAAATACCCGTTTGCAAGCAGTCTTGCCGGGAACCACGGCAAGTTCGGTTTCTTTGCTTCAGAAGCGGAATCTTACAGGAAAATTGCCGATGAATTGGGCATTTTTTGCAAATCTGCACCGGGTGAGCCTCTCAAATACGCCCGCCATCCACTTGTATATATGGTAGAAGCTGCCGACGACATCTGCTACGAAATCATGGACATCGAAGACTCCCATAAGCTCAAGATTCTTTCCTTTGCCGAGACGGAGCACTTGCTGCTGAGTTTCTTCGATGAAGATATCCAGCAGAAGATACGCCAGCGCATCATCGACGAAGAACTGACTGACGAAAACGAGAAAGTGGTTTACATGAGAGCCAGCGTCATCGGCAAACTGGAGAACGAATGTGTGGCAGCCTTCCTGGCTCACGAGGAGGAAATCCTTGCCGGAACTTTCGAGGGCAGTCTCATCGACCATATTTCCGAGCGCCAGAAAAAGGCATACAAGGAATGCGAGAAGATCTCCTACTCTAAGATTTACCAAAGCAAGCCGGTACTCGACATAGAACTGTCGGGTTATCAAATCATGGCAACCCTGATGGAGGTTTTCATCGAAGCTGCCGTCAACCCATCGCGCTTCTACTCCAAGCAGCTCCTGCGCCGGGTAAGCAGCCAGTATGATATAGAGAACGAGAATCTGGAGGAGCGCATCATGGCGGTAATTGATTATATCAGCGGCATGACCGACATCTATGCGCTCGACATCTATCAGAAGATCAACGGAATCAGTCTGCCTATTGTATAAGGGAAGCGCCCTCTTTTTTAGCTTACTGAACTTTCGCAAGTCCGCTAGGCGGTAGGGAGATACACAGGTTACGGTTTCATGGCATGAAATATTTTGTTTCATCCTGTGAAACAAACCGAAACGTCTCAATCCAACTTCCGCCCCATCGGCAAGAAGTTTTGCTTTACTCGTAAACGAATCCAGCATCTTCTGCATAATGTTCACCAGAAAAACGTGATAGATAACCCCAAATCGTGAGGGATAGCGTGATGGATTTCGTAAACATTTCGTCAATCTATCACGCTTAACAAAAGAGATAATAACCTCATTATCAAACAATTAAAGATTCAAAAAAGGGAAAACGTGAGGGATGTGAGGGATAAAACAGATCTTAAACTAAAAAATAGCACGGACAATTTGATTTGTCCGTGTTATTTTTTTCTTCTTATTTTAAAAACACCCCGTATAACGGCATGTTGGTGATATTAGCCTGCTGACGATAAGGCAACATAGAATAACGGATGGCTGAAATATCCGGATGCTCCATCAGATAATGATGAAGGGAAGTAGCCTTGACGCTTGTCCCCCCTTTTACCTCAATAGGCAATAAGACACCATCACGCTGAATCAGGAAATCCATTTCCATACGAGAGGTATCGGAACTGTAATAATAGATATGCTGCAATCCGGATGCAAGCAACTGCTGCAACACATATTGTTCCGTAAAAGCTCCTTTATATTCTGTAAATACCGCATCACCCAAAAGGACCTCCTTGGCAGACGTATCAGCCATGGCGCCCATCAACCCGCAATCGCATAAATAGAGCTTAAACGCCGATAAATCTTCATAAAACTTCAGAGGCAACTCCGGCTTCGATACCTTTGTTATCTTATACACCAGTCCAGCATCCACCAGCCACTGGATGGCAAGTTCAAATTCCTTGGCCCTACCGCCCTTCTTCAACACGCCATAGACAAACTTTTTGTTCTCCTTCGACAACTGCCCCAGAATGGATTGCCAAACCATATCAATTCGGGGCACTTCCTGCGATGGAGCATGCTTGGAGAAATCACTGGCATAGTTGGAAAGAATCTCGTTCTGCAAGCTGCGCACCTGATTGAGTAACTTATTTTCAGCAAAAGCCTTTACCACTTCGGGCATGCCACCTACATAATAATATTGTCGCAGCAAGTCCTTCAGTTTTTCGTGAAAAGCATTCATCAGTTCATAATCATGGCTGTGCATCAGCTTCAGCAACTGCTCCTCGCCCATCGCCATGAGGAATTCCTCGAAATCCATCGGAAAGAGACGCAAAGTCTGCACCTTGCCTACAGGAAACGAGACTCCTGCATGCAAAGCAACTCCCAGCAGAGAACCAGCTACTACAATATGATATTCCGGGGCATCTTCACAGAAATATTTCAAAGCCTCTAAAGCCTGCGGGAATGCCTGCACTTCATCCAGAAAAATAAGAGTTTTGCCTGGAATAATATCTACCCCAGTCAAAGCACTTAAACCCTGAATGATTCTGGCAACGTCAAAATCGCCCGAATAGATAGCTTGCAGGTTTACATTCCTATCGCAACTTACGTAAGCCAGACTGTCAAATTCCTGCCTACCGAATTCCTTAAGGACATAAGTCTTTCCACATTGTCGTACACCATTAAGAATCAATGGCTTGCGATGCTCCTGACTTTTCCATTCCAGAAGCTGTTCATATACCTTTCTCTTCATACCTTTACACTTTTAGACACATGAAAATGCCAGAACGATACACTTTTCGACACATGAAACCATGCTATCGTTACACTTTCTGACACATAAAACCTGCGCAAAGATACACTTTTCGACACATAAAACCAAAATTCCGCTGCCTTTTCCGAGATTCATTAAGACTATTTAACCCAAGTTGTTTTGCCCCATACGCCCTGAAAGGGCAGAAGCTCCTAGCCCAGGGCAACGCCCTGGGAGGGCACTGAAAAAGGTACCCAATTTTAAGTTGCATAGCTTGTTTTT
>OHTO01000332.1_pt1 | contig 11720 bp, 10 predicted proteins | sample 1578981 | NCBI WGS metagenome assembly OHTO01 (sample SAMEA3879573, study PRJEB24766) | human gut metagenome | biome: human-associated habitat; feature: feces | place: USA | collected 1985/1987
AGTTCTGCCATCCTGGATTTGGCTTCCTCATATGCCTTCTGCCGCTTGGCGTTCTCCAGTCCATAGCCGACACCGGTTTTGTGTATATAGGCTATATCCGCACAGAGTATTTCATTCTGGCGACTCAGTTCGTCCACCTGATAGCGGAGCTTGCCGTCACTCTTCTGCATACAGTAGAGCAGTCCGTCCGTGATACAGTCCTGCATACGGTTGAACTCGTCCTTGTAAGTGGCATACATCAGGTCAACATTTCTGTCAGCCTCCCTTGCCAGTTCTTCCTTATACAGTTCCTCGATATATTTGCGCTCACTCTCCACTTTCTTGATTTTCTGCCTCTGCGTCTCTTCGGCAGTCACACGTACCGGTATGATACGTTTCACATCAGACTTGGGTTCCTTGAAACGGACACGGAATCCGGAATTGAACCAGTCCCATTTCCAGTACATTTCCGCACCTGAGTATTTCTTATGCAGGAAAAAGTAATACCAGTCCGGAGCAAAATCCCACGGACCGTTTTCCATAGACTTCCACTGCTTCTGTTTTTCACTGTCACTGACTATGCTTTGGGCATTGGCAACAGTAACTGTACCTGAAACTGCCATACAGAACAGGCACAATAACATAATTCTAACCTGCATATCCCTGATTCCATTTGTTGATTACACGCTCAGCTATCTCATTCTTCACATTGGAGTTCAGTATCTCCCAGATATAGTCCGGCTTCCATCCGCAGTCCGTGACAAGGAAACAGTACAGGTTGGCATTGTCTATGATGTACCTTGCCCTGTCGATGGAAGCCTTCAGTGTCATTACCAGATTCAGTTTCTCATCCATGGAAGCCTTCATCAGGTTTATACCCGAAGCGGCCACGGTTGCATACAGTCTGTAGCAGTGTTGTATCTCCCTTGATATTGCCACGTTGGCATCTGCATAATACCAGGCCACGAAAGGCTTCTTTGATACATGACTGAAAGTATTGCCGGTAAAGTCCTTGTATTCCGTTACCAGCTGATACAGTGAGTTGGCCGTTGAAGAAATGGCACCGGCCAGCACCAGGTACGAATAGGCATTGTTCAGCCTTGTATCCAGAGTGGTACGGACATCATTAAACTTTTCCGCACCCTTTTCAATGAGCGACTGCTCGCCATAGCTTGTGGCCACTCTTGTCAGAGCCTTGTCCTCGTCCTTCTTTATGGCCTTGTGCAGGGCTATGAGTGCTTCGATAGTCGGCAGGTCTTTGGGTATTATGAAAGCAGAAGCATTTACAGGCAGCAACAGCATTATAATACCGGCTGATATGATACTTATATTCCTGAGTTTCATGACAGAGATATATGAAAAGGTTAATAATTTGAAGCAACCAGGCCGTTCCAGTCCTGTACAAGATTTCCCACATGATTCTTCATGGTCACCACATTTGCCCATCCTTCAGGATCTATGGCAAAGAAGAGGTCGTTTGCAGTGGCATACTGTGCCATCAGAACCATCCCTTCCACCTTGTAGCGTATCCTGTTCAGGTCAGTATAGATGCTGTTGGCCAGTGTCAGCCTTTCATACCTGTCCAGCAGGTTGTAGCCGTCATCCTTTTTTTCGGCAGTTGCCTGTCCCTGCAACGGATTGGGAATTTTTGCATTGTTCACGATATTGACGAAGTTGCCGACCAGCTGCTGTGTTTCCGCAACAAGGTTGCCGAGTTCGTTCAGACAGAGCAGCCTGTTTGAAAATTTAGCCTTGCTTACCGTGCTGACAAGTACCGGAACATTTCGCAGAATATCGAGAGCGCACAGGCCTATTTCCTTATAATAAAGACTTTCAGTCCCGAAACCGGATATGTTCTCCATGCTCAGCTTGTAGAGTTCCTTCATGGTAGCCATGCTTACCGTATAGAGTTCCACCTTCTGTTTCTTGGCTGCAATGGTATCCACACGCTGGTTGTGCTGTTCCTCGATAAGTTTCTGTGAAGCGGTATTGGCCATGACAATCTTCAGGCAGTTGCGGTCGAATACGATTCTCCAGGCAGCATGTGCATTAATGCAGACAAATGCAGAAAGCATTATAACCGATATGATTCTTAATACTGTTCTTACCATAGTGACATAACTTTTTGATGTTGGTTGACTTTTCTTGCAAACTCCAGATACAGAAGCCCTCCATCCGCCTTGCGGTCTTCCTCGATACGGGTTATGGCCTCCTGCAGCGTACCGTACCGGGAAAGATAAATCTTCAGAGCCTCCTTTTCGCTACGTTCTGTAGTATATGCCCAGTAGCATTCCGGTGCTTCCTCCACACCATACACATCCGAGTGCTGTCCCCGGCAAATCCACACCTCCTTGAAGTAACTTCTTCCCTCATGGTTATTCAGCGCATTGATGGTGAAAATCTGCTGACGCTGTATGTCAGTGAGTCCCAGAATGGCTGCAATATCCTCATACCTGTCCTTGAACTTGGTCTGGTCAAGCAGAATCTTCACATCCGAGTTATTGATGATGGCCTCCTTCACAATAGGGGAGTCAATCACGTCATTAAGCTCCTGAGTAACCACACCGGCTATTCCGTGGAACTTCCGGACGGTCTTATACAAATACTTTATATATTCCGCCATGGTAGGTGATGCTATTGCCTTCCATGCCTCTTCAATGATAAGAGCCTTCCGTCCCTTTTTGATACGCATCTTCTGCAGGAACACGTCCATGATAATCAGCACCACAATCGGGAAAAGCACCGGATCATCCTTTATCTTGTCAATTTCGAACACAATGAAACGCTCGTCAAACAGGTTAATGTCGAGGTCGGAGTTCAGCGTCATCTCCAGCTCGCCGCCACGGTAGAACTGTTTCAGAATGGCCGCAAAGTCATGTATATTGAAACTGATTTTCTCCAACTGTGTAATCTGCGGAATGCGTTCCAGAGCAAACTCGTAATAGGAATTGAACGAGAGTTCCTGAACCTTCAGCCTGCGCTTCTGTTCCTCCATGTGGTCAATCTGCCTGTCTATCTTAATCAGCATGGAATTGTTATAAAGTTCCCTCTTATATTTTTCTATGATGGCAAGTGCACGTTCCTTTTCCGATTCTGTGGCCGCTTCATCATTAATCAGAGCTGTCAGTGAACGGCACTGTCGGATAAGCTTCAGGCGGCGTACTTCGGAAGGCAGCAGCAGGGCACGGCTTTCAGCCTTCTCCTGAACATCTTCTGTATTTATCTGCCTGTCGATGTCCTCCATGCTGTGCGTGTACTGTTCATAGTCATCCTCCATTTTGGCGGCGACCAGCAGTTTCTGTCTCAATGCCTCACGCTCACTGTCGCTGAACCCTTCAAAAGGATTAAAATAGGCTTCGTAATATTCCACAATGGTCTGGTTTATCAGCATGTCCTCAATCTTTGTTGGAAATGCGTTACCTTTGAATATCAGGAATATCAGCGATTTGAGAAAGTTCTTCTTCTCACCGAAATTAAGTTCATACTCCTCCTTCGTGACCTTAAACGGATTCATGGAAATGGGCTTCTCCTTCGAGTAGGCTATGTATGTACCCTTGTAATATCCGCATATGCCTTCGTAGGAATCACCCGTATCCACCATGACCACATCCGTATTCTGTTCCAGCAGCTGGCGTACCACACTGTTCATGTGGAAGGACTTGCCGGAACCTGAAGGACCGATACAGAAGAAGTTGGCATTGTCCGTCATCTTCCTTTTGCCTTCCTTGCCTGTGATGTCGATGCATACAGGCAGTCCCTGACGGTCGGTGTAGTATGTGGTCAGCGGTGTATCCTCAGACTCCTTCAGATGCTCCTTGAAGAAAAAGCACAGGGCTGCATCCGAAAGCGTCAGGAACAGGTCATAGTCCGGGTTGAATGCATATCCGTTACCGGGAAAACTGTCCATGAAAAGCTCCAGCTGATTGTAGGCTGTTTTTGACGGCATGATGCCGCACTCATACAGCTTTGTCTCCAGAAAGGAAGTTACAGGAGTTACTTTGTCAGGGGGACAGCTCACCAGAATGTTGAAGTTGCAGTACACAAGCATGGTACTGTCAACGGCCAGCCTGTCCAGCACTTCCTCAATATCAGCCTTGGCAATACGGTTGCTCGGGTCCGGCATGGAACCGTGACGCTTCGCCTTGGCCTGGAGCTTGCGCAGCAGCTTCCTCTGTCCCGGTATCTGAATGACCTGGTTGAACACCACACAGTCCGAGTAGGGGACGCCGGTAAGGAAAGAAAGCAGGTCTGTAGCAATTCCGTATCCGTTGATGTTCATCTGCGTGTACGGCTTTACCATGGAAGGCAGGTTTATCTCGTCAATATCGACCAGCGGATAGGAACGGATGATACGGTCACCAGTCCTGAGATATTCGTCCGAAGCCTTGAAGTTGGTCATTGAGAACGGTCCATGCCGGAACTGGAATGCCATGAAACGGTGACAGTACTCGCTGACTTCCTCCTTGTCGAGCTTCCTGTGCCGGATATGCTTTTCGGTCAGAATATCATCCGTCTTTGATACCTTGGCATGGAAATCGAGCCATCTCTTCGGGTCATACTGGATGAACTGGCTTCTCTGAGCCTCCTGGGTGAGGATAAGAAAAGTCCTTATCTCTGTGAACTCCCTTCCCTCGAAGTATCTGAAATAGCTCCTTGTCAGGAACTCCGCATCATCCGGCACGTCATGGTGATATGCCTGTCTGCACATAATATCCTGCTTCTGCAGAGTATATCCCTCACCGATGGTCTGAAGGATATTGGATAGCACGTCATGAAACAGCATGTACTGCTGCGCATCCGTACAGAACTGCTGAACCGGATTGGTTATTTCGAAGATAACGGACGGCTCGCCTCTGGCCGAGAACAGCACGACATTGCCGTCCGTCTCCTCCAGCTGCGCATAGAGTCCGTCAAATATTCTTTTCCTTATGTGTGCCATACTGTATAAAGTGATTTACTGTTCTTTTCTCAGGCTTCTGTAGATATAGATGCCTCTTGCCCTTTTCTTGTTGTGGAGTCCTCCACGCTGCTTGATGTAGATGGTTATCAGTCCCACCAGTGCCATGACCATCATGGCTATGAACCCTGCAATCTTTCCCAAAGCGATTGAGAAACCGATGAAGCCTACGAATGATACGCCTATGGCTGCCGCTGCCAGAGTAAGGAAACGGCCACGTATGCCCATAAACTCCAGCGGCTTCTGCAATCCCTTGAACACAGGGTAACCTTCCTGATTCATTGTCATGCCGGGAAAGGATTACTGGAAGAACAGCGGAAGAGCTTCCGAAAGTGCGATGAATGCGATACAGCCTCCGATGGTAAGCATGATGGTCTTCTTCACGTCCTGGTCTCCGTTCTGCATCTTGAAATAGACGTTGAAGGCACCGACCAGAACGATAACGGCAGCAATGGCCTTCATCAGGTTCGATACCGGAGTCTGGTAGGAACTGACTTCCTGTGTGGCTTTGGTAAAACCAGCTGCACCCTTGCTTCCTGCCATTACGTTTGATGTGGAAATAACGAGTGCTATGGCCGCCATCACGCTCTTCTGTGCAAAACTTGAACCGATGAAACGCTCCGTAAGATTCCGGGCATTTTTCTTTATTATCTGCATTTCTGAATAATGTTAAAGGATTTCATCGCCAAAGAAACAGATGTCACTAAAGGAACGGTATATATATCAGGCATTCTCACAGCTGAAGATAACGGCACCGAGGTCACTGGTACCGGTCTCTGCCAGCCGGTTTATTTCCTGAATGATATTCTCAACCAGAATGCCGTCAGTCATGATGGCCTCCCGGTAAACGTGTCTGGGAGATTCTGATTTGGATGCAGATTTTTCTGTACTGTCAGAATCACTATTTTCATTCTCAGCTCCGGGATTCTCTATATTATTCTCTTCCTGATTCTCTTCTTTGGATTCAGGTCCATCCCGGTTTATCCTTATCGGCTTGAAGCTTCGTGCCTCTTCCGATATGTCTATGTCCTCTTCTTTATGGCTGTTCTGCTCGGCATTCTGTGCGGCCTTTGCCCTCTGAATGTCCATAAATATCATTGCCGCATAATAGAGAGCCATTATTATAAAGAGAAGGAATACTATCTGTCCGTACTGCATGGCTGTTGTAATATGATATTGGATGAAAGAGCAGAACTGTCCTCCGGAAGCGGAAGGATATGCAGTCCCAGTCTGATGCCCCGGCTTTCCAGACGTTCCCTGCGTTCCGTACTGCCGGTATAATAAATCACGTTGTGTTCCTCACTGATGATGTATCCGTTTGACTTCATGTTTGAGCGTACCCTTACCTTTGCCCTGTTTGAAATGACACGGATACCGGTTATGGGTTCCAGTCCGAAGACGATACGCCGTCTTTCCCTCTTTACCATCTGAGTACGGATACGTGATGAAATGAGGTGTTTCTCTTCACCAGTGCGTTTGAGTCCGATTGCAGCGGCTATGCGTCCGACACTCATCCGGGTAATGCCGAGAGCTTTCCCTATCTCAGAGAAGGAACACTCCTGAAAGTGGTTCCTGATATAGTCGGCACGCTCCATCCATCTGGATTTGGCCATTTTTACAAGTCCAAGTTCACGGGCTTTCAGCTTGACAGTCGATTCGCTCAGATTAAGAACGGCAGCTGTATAGGCTGTGGTCTCTACCGGATACAATTCGACAAGAGCGGCCAGCATCCTGTCAGTCCAGTCTGTCTTTTTCATATCCTACAGATTATAACTGTTAAACAAAGATTTCTTTTCCCTTCTGTATTCTGCCAGACGTGGTAGGTAGGACTTGAAGAATGCCCTTACGATGGCATTCACCAGGTCAGAGCGGCATCTGCCATGTATATCGCAGTCATCCAGTGAATCCGCAAGGTCACGGTCAAGCTTGCAGACAAGTCTTTCTGTTTTGTCCGTTTTGGAATCGTCCGATTGAAGGTATTCCATGAAGTCATCCCAGCATCCTGTATCCGAGAGGGAAACAGCAGTATCCTTTTCCTGTGCTTCGTTATTATTTTCCTTTTGCTCAACCTGGGTTTCTACGGAATCTTGCGTCAATATAAGTTCTGAATCATTGATGCCTCTTGTCAGGTCATCTATTTCCGGTATATCCTTACTCATAGTGCTATGGTTATTGAAATTTACTGATTATTCTGGTTCTTTATTCTGATTGCAGTTGCCATTTTCTGAAGGACTGGTTTTAGATTGGCCGGTATTGTCATTTGATGCTTCATCAGACGGCTGTGCCTTCTTTTTCTTCTTAGATTTGGGATTCAGATTTTCCGTCAGCTGTATGCCTTTGAGTTCTTTTTCCCTTATCGGTTGAAGTGTATCGAAGATACTCTGATAGACCTTGTCAAAGACCGGTGTAACGATAGTAGCCTGCATATCAAGTGCCGCCATAGTGCTGAACCGTTCCATATCCGCACGTTTGGGAATCTTCGCAGTGACATATCCATAGTTGGAGAAGGTATCCCTTGCATTGTCCCAGATAAGCAGTTCGGAACGCTTGCCGATTCTTCCGTCATTCAGATTGGGAATGATGAAGAGTCTGGCCTTCATCCTTTCACCGACAGCCTTTTTCAGCCGGTCAACAAACATGAGGAAACTGGCTGTGGACGGAACGGTTACCAGGTCATAATGAAATGGAACAATAATGATGTCCGAGTTGACGAACATGGGTATCAGCCCTTCCGCTTTCAGACTACCGGGAGAGTCCATAAGCACAACGTCAATGTCAGGATCGTTGTGCAGTTTCTCCATCAGGGAAGTCATCATTGCCTTGTCGTTTGCTTCGTATGCCCATACCTCGTATGGCATTTCTTGTTCGCCATATTTTCTGATGTCGGCCTTTCGGCACTTCATGATGGAGTGCTGGAAGTCGCAGTCTATCACCACAACCCTTGCACCTTTTGTCACCAGATAGTTGGCAAAGGTTACGCAAAGGGTAGTCTTTCCTACACCTCCCTTCTGATTGGCAAATGTCACTATAACCGGAGTCTGTATCATTTCAAGTATTGATTGATTTTGTGACAAATGTATCAACCAAGATTTTCAGGTAAGAAATGTGCAACACATTTGTGATTTCGGTTTGCTAAACCTAGATTTTATGATTTTAATTATTTAATTATCAAGATTATTACAGCTGAAAAGGTTACAAATAGAAGTCCTATTATGTAAGGAAAATAGTTTTAAAAAAACGTTGTTTTTGAGATGTTGTGTATATTGACCATTTTTATAAATCATAATACAAATCTTCTATGTGATTGTACTATTAATAAAAAAAATGTGAGTATTAACGATTTTACGCTATCTTTGTGTAAATCACACCTTTTTTGGGTATATCTTTAACATAAAAGAATAATCTGTAATTATTAAATTTGTAATAGCAATGTTGGATCAATCGTTTTCAGCACATAATTTTGATATAATTTACGGAATAGAAAGCCGCAAAGGAAATATTGATATACATAGTATGCCTACAAAGTATCTAGACATTGTCAAGAAAACAAAGGATATAAAATCAATAATTAAAGAATTAAAGAATAAGGAGGATGATAAATCAATCGAGGATTTACATCATAATAAGGAACTGTTGCTTGAATTACAAGAAAATAAAAAACAAGCTTTGTATGAGCATTTAGAGGAGATTTCTGATATCGTTAATAGCTCTTCGTTTAGATTTGAATTAAAGAAATTGAAAATAAAAGGGAAAGAGGCTTTTTCCATTGATACAACTAAACATACTCAGTTTTTTGCAATAAAGCAGTTACAATACAATTTGAGAAATGTTTTTAAAGTAAGACAAGCGAATCGGCATCAGATACTGTCAAATATCAAAATATTTTTAGACTCCAAGATTCCTGTTTATGTAATTAGAACAGATATATCAGGATTTTATGAAAGTATTCCACAGAAATCTTTGATTAAATCTGTAGTAGAAAATTCTTTATTGAATTATAAGTCAAAATCTTTTATTCGAGGAATATTGAGAGAATATGAAACAACTAAGGACAAATCATTGATTCCTGAGAATTATGGTGTACCTCGTGGTATTGGAATAAGCTCATATTTAAGTGAACTTTATATGCGTGACTTAGATAAAAAGTTATCATCCCGAAAAGAAATAATATACTATGCACGGTATGTTGACGATATATTCATTATTTTATCATCATTACCCAATGGAAAAACGTTGCAATCATATTATGATGACATTGTAGCTTTATTCAATGATTATGAACTAACATTAAAACAACCAGGCATAGGGAATAAATGTGAGCTAATTGACATGTATTCATCACTAAACTTAAAATTACAAAAGATTGAATACTTGGGATATTGTATTGAAATAGAGCGTATCAATGGAAAAATTGATTGTAAATTTCGGATGAAGAAGGAAAAGCTTGATAATATAAAAAAGAAAATGGATAACGCTATTAAGCACTTTAATGACTTAAGTGTCATAAATGTTAAACAAGCATATCGTGATTTAATGGACTCTTTAGATTACATTACGGGAAATATAGCTCTTAATAAAACAAAGTCTGGTGTAAAAACTGGTTTATATTATAGTAATGATTTGTTAGACAATGATTTGCCTGACCTTAAAGGGTTAACACGTTATCTTCATAGTCGTAAAGTTGAACCATATAATAAACTCAAAGGTTATGAGGTCTTAAAATCACGAATAGAAAGTAAGATAAAAAAAATAGATTTAGCAAAACGGTGGAATGAACGAAAATTTAATAGATTCTCATTAGAACAAATTGAAAGAATGGAAAGTTGGTTATGAAACGTCGTAAAAAAATTAAACTTCAATACAAGAAAGAACGTGTGGTTTTTTCAGATATTCTCCCATATGAATTGCCGATTATTTTTTCTAATCGGTATTTCTATAGATTTCTTGTGAATAATAAAATTGCAATCTGTAATATTAACTCTAAAGATTGTAATGTTTCTTGGAGTAATGAAATGCCAGATGGAGCAAGATTTATTATGGCAATATTAATGAATATGAATGCATCTCCTTTGTTAACTTGTCATGAGTATAAGTATAATGAATTTAAGTCAATTCCATTTGTCTATAATGTCCAACATAAACCGACAAAACCACGTCAATTGGCAATTGTTCATCCAATTAACCAGATTAAAGTGGTTGAATTTTACAATAAATATAAGGATGCTATTATCTATCTTTGTTCCAAAAGTAATTTTTCTATGAGAAAACCTCAAAAGGTAGCTAGCTATTTTTTCTATAAAGATAGGCTTCATCATATTCTCTTAGGTAGAAAGACTGATAAAATGGAAATGTATTTTAAAGAATATGAGAACTTAAAAACTTTTTTTAGTTATAAAAAATATACGAATATCTATAAATTCTATGAGGATTATCGTTATCAGAGAGCTGAAAAAAAGTATCAGCATTTGCTAAGGACTGATATACAAAGTTGTTTTGATAGCATATATACCCATTCGATTGCATGGGCTGTGAATGGAGGAGCTAATATATATAAAGATAACTTTAAAGGATATGATATGTCTATTGGTTGCGTTTGGGATAAAATGATGCAAGAAATGAACTATAATGAAACCAATGGTATAGTTATTGGTCCTGAATTTTCACGAATATTTGCAGAGGTTATACTTCAGCAAATAGATACGTCTGTTGAGCGAGAATTATTGAAATTGGGGTATATACACAAAGTAGATTATGAGTGTTATCGTTATGTAGATGATTATTTCTTTTTCTTTAATGATGAAAATGTAAAAGAAATAGCGATTCATCTATTTCAAGATTATCTGAAAGAATATAAATTAAATCTAAGCCAAGAGAAGACTGTTGTATTAAATCGTCCTTTTATAACAAATATCACTAAGGCAAAAATCAAAATAGATAGTTTAATTCAAGAGTATGTAAAATTTTATAATGATTCTGACAATCAAAACATTGATGAACATACAATAGAGCAAGAGAATATTGATATAAATGATCTAGATACAAATGAAGAGGAGGAGTCTATAGTTAATATAAATAGAGAAAAAGCTGAAGAATGCATAAATAGTAATGGATTCTTTAAATTAAAGTCAACAAACTTCAATAGGAATTTCAAGGCTATTTTAATAGATAATGATGTAAACTCAAAAGATGTTTTAAACTATACAATTGCACGTTTGGCAATAAAGCTCGAAACTTCTCTGAAAGCTTTTGATAAAATTTATAAGGGTTTGTGTCTAACTTTAAGAAATGAAAAGTTATATGACCTCCATGAAAAGGCATCTTGTAAGATAAAGCAGATGGAAAAGATTCTTTCCAAATATCTTTACGAAGTATTAGATGTAGTTTTCTTTATGTATTCAAATAATAAACGTATTAATACGACATTAAAAGTTATGCAAGTCCTTAATGCAATTATAATTTACCTAGATAATGATTATATAGTCCAAAGAGGAAAAATTAAAAATAAAATAAGACGTTTTAGTGAGTATGGTCGTGAAATTGTTTTTAAAAAAATACGTGATGAAATAAGCCTCGTGCTAAAAACATCTCCTATAGATAATAGAATACAACTAGAAACACTTTATTTTCTTATAACTTTAAGAAGTATGAATAAAAAATATAGACTAGTTTCAGGAGAACTAATAACGTATTTAAATATAGAGAGGCAAGAAAATGGTAATCTTAATTTTCATCATTTGAATGCTATTGCTATAATTCTTTTATTATATTATATGGGTAACGAAAA
>OHTO01000337.1_pt1 | contig 11606 bp, 8 predicted proteins | sample 1578981 | NCBI WGS metagenome assembly OHTO01 (sample SAMEA3879573, study PRJEB24766) | human gut metagenome | biome: human-associated habitat; feature: feces | place: USA | collected 1985/1987
CGGACAGGTTACGAAACACAAACCACAGAGCTCTCAAAAATGCTGACTCTGCAAACACTTGGGAAAAACTTTAGGAGAAAAAATGCCGAGAAGAAAAAAAATCATTTTCTTACATCTCGACGGTTGTTCGGAAACACCATCAACTTCAAGAACCAATACTTACACCCAGACAAAAGCAAAAAACATCTACTTTATCCATCAAGCTACACATATTCCAATCCACAAATAAAAGACAACCTGTTCTATTTAAAGAAGAAAAGTTTTCAGTAGATTTGCACTATATAAAGATATACAATGAAGAAAATAATTATCGCCATCGATTCATTCAAAGGCTGTCTAACTTCAGCAGAAGCAGGAAAAGCTGCCGAAAAAGGTATCAAAAGCATAAATCCTTTCTGCCACACTTCAGTTATTCCCATCGCTGATGGCGGTGAAGGTTTACTGGACGTACTCATCACAGCCACTAAAGGGAAATATATAACCTTATCGGCACATGGACCGCTAATGAAAATGGCAAAAACACATTACGGTCTGTCCGGCAATGGCAGAACAGCTATTATAGAAATGGCTGCCATCAGCGGACTACCTCTCGTACCTATGGAACAAAGAAATCCTATGCTGACAACAACCTTTGGTACAGGAGAATTGATAAAAGACGCATTAAACAAAGGATGCAGAAATTTTATAATCGGTATTGGCGGAAGCGCGACTAATGACGCAGGATTAGGAATGCTACAGGCACTAGGTTTCCGCTTTCTAGACAAATCAGGGCATACCTTAGGTACAGGAGGCCAAATAATGGAAGCCGTGGCAAACATAGACACATCCGGTATTCATCCCGCATTAAGAGAAACACACTTCATGGTAGCATGTGATGTAGCCAACCCTTTCTACGGCCCTGACGGAGCGGCATATATCTTTGCACAACAAAAAGGAGCCGATTCAAATATGGTGCAAAGACTGGATGAAGGCATGCAATCATTAGCCGAAGTTATAAAGAAAACGACAGGAAAAGATATCACGAACTACCCCGGTGCAGGTGCAGCCGGAGGCATGGGTGGTGGACTACTGGCTTTTTTTAACGCAGAGCTAAAACCGGGAACAGAATTATTATTGAAAGCCATCGACTTCTCCGAAAAAATAAAAGGAGCAGACCTCATTATTACGGGCGAGGGAAAAGCAGACCAGCAGACAGCTATGGGAAAAGTACCATACGGAATACTAAAGGAAGCACAAAAAGAACATATTCCCGTTATTGTACTGGCAGGCAGTATAGAAAACCTGCCGGAATTAAACAAAGCGGGATTCAAAGGTATATTCTCTATAGCCCCCGGCCCCATCACCCTGGAGAAGGCAATGGAACCGGAGTTTGCTAAAGAAAATATCACCCGGCTGGTTTCCCAACTCTATTCAGTTATAACTAGCTTCGGCTAATTTGCAAGCCTTTGTCGGACAAAGCCATATCAACGAAACGGGCACAACTGTTGGGTGGGTTCTGAGTAAGAATACTTCGAATACGTATAGCAGCCTCAGGATCTTTAGCCACCATATAAAGATAGCCGCCTCCCCCCGCACCTGGCAATTTATATCCCAGGCAATAATCATCAATCCGGCGAATGATAGTCTCAACTGCCTCGGGATTAGTGCCGGGATCCAACGCTTGGTTCAGCTTCCAGCTTTTACCAACCAAACGCCCCATTTCATCGAAATTCCCACGCTGAATGGCTTCGTACAAGTCAAGAGCATGCCCCTTCATACCGCCAAGTATAGACAAATGCTCTGTGGAGTTGAGGAACATGCTACGCACGATTTCAGCTAAAATTCCTTTGGCTGTACGGGTAATTCCCGTGTAATAAAGCAAATGGCACTTCTGATATTCGCCACCTGTAAACAAATAATCGGGCAACCAGCGCACTAACGGACTCTGATCCATACCTGCATGAGTCTGCAATAATTTCACTCCACGAAGCACACCTCCGTATTGATCTTGCCACCCCCCTCCGGTAGTCAGCAACTGTTCCAAAATAAGCGTACGGTTACATATCTCGTTCTTATCCCAGTTCAGTCCGCAAAAATCAGAGATTGCCCCCAGCACAGTTGATGCAAGAATAGAACTTGTACCCAGACCGGAGCCCGCAGGAATCGCAGAAAGCAGAGTGATTTCCATTCCGGAGCCAAACGCCTTCAACTGCTCTTCCAATGAAACATACGATTCGGTGGAAAAGCCCGGCTGGAAACCTGCCAGCACCAATGCCGCTTTAGGTATAGAGAATGGGGATCCCACTTGCATGAAATCCCTTACCTCCCCGTAAGTTGTAACCACTTCCATAGCGCCTAAGTCTATAGAACGAAGAATTATCTTATACTCCCGACAGGGTTTCACGTAAACTTGTAGAGGAGGCTGCCCGTTCAACTCAATAGCAATATTCACCACATTCCCCCCTTCATTCAAGCAATAAGGTGGAGTATCCGTCCATCCGCCGGCCAGATCAATACGGACCGGACTACGCCCCCAGACAATCTGATCGGAGTACACTGACAAATGCGGTTGCTGCCTCTTGGCTAAAGCCGAAGCAGTAAGTCCGTCGCGCATCAAACGAAAAGCCTCATTCTCATATTCCCGATAAGCCAGCCCCTTAAGCTGCTGCACCCGGGCACGGAACATATTATCACTGATACGTGTCATCAGCGGAGCCGATTCTGATAAAGGCTCAGGCAACGACAGATCATACCGAGCAAATTCTCCAGCAGCATTCTCCAAATTTAGCTGATAAAAGACACTTCGTTCATAATTATGCGCCAATGCCGGCCAATTCTTTATCCGGAAAGCTTCACGCTGTTCTGCCAGACGATAAAGATTAGAATAAGCAGATATATCATCGGCAGATAACTTACGACAGCGTTGCCATATTTCTTTTCCTTGCTGTAATGCCGGTTCAGAGACCATCCAGCGCATAACTGCTCCCAATTCCTCTACAGATGAGCAAACCGGAAACAAACGCGCGGCCTGCAAGTCGTGACCGTTTTCTATTTCTTCCACCGAAATGCCGCGTACAGCACACCACTCACCTACAGACATTCCTTGATAATATGTTTCTTCCTTAGCCAAAGCTCCCTTGAAAGTATCATTGAAGCCGTATGGACGCGCTACATAGCCAGATTCTCCAAAAGGAACCACATCAATACACACACCGGACGGAACCTCCAGGTTCCAATTATTAGCGGGAACCCCTGTTATGATGGTCTGGTGATGGATATTCCATCCTGCTCCTACATAACTGTTCTCTATCCATATTTCCGAATTTTGTGAGGTAAGTTGATAACCTACCTCAGCATTTTGAACAAACATGGCCGGATGCGGTTTTACCTTCTTGTGCATAATCTCCCGCTGGTCGTTTACCAGATTTTGTACTGCCAATGTAGAAGAAATAAGTTCACGACTGGTTCCGTAATGATAAAACTCCCCTCCGGGCAACGGCAGAATAGCCACACTCAGCTTGTTAAGTTCATCGTCCATCATACGCGGGTGCTCTCCCAATGTAAGTCCGAAATCAGAATACATGTCATAATAAGAGAGTTTTCCTTCCTTATAAGATCGTTTTACCAACAGACTAACCGCACGGTCACTTAACAGCCAAATTCCGATATCCATCAGAAAAAGATGGGTTTGCATTAATTTCCCCAATTCCTCCACCGAAGGTTTTTGAAGCATGAAATCAAGCTTATCGGGAGTAGCCCGTGAAGAAACAAAAACACCATGGTTTTTTGCCAGATTAGGATCTACCCATAAACCGTAACACACCACATCCGCATCAGGAATAGTCTGAAGCGGTTGGCCCGCACGGATATAAACATCTCCACTTGCAATCAATGTATGAAGAGAAGACGGAGCTTTCTCCATGATTTGTTCATATAAAGGGAGCTGGAGGGAAAGCAGATTTTGTGACAGCCGTTGTCCTCTGGCCCACCGGAATACAGGAATGGGAGTAAGAATTTTGCCGGATGGCGCATATCCGGGCAAACGACGACTCTGCCCGCCTGCATGAAGTAAAATACGTTTTTCTTTTCCCAGCCAAGTAAGAAAATCGCTGTCAGGAGCTACTTTCTGACAACAAGCCTCCAACAGCCATGCAGTCCCCCCGCCTGATCCTAGCTTACTACCTATAGGATCGGAAGTACAAAACCACTCTGTCTGGTCCGCTTTCTCTATATCATGAAAACATTCCACCAGATTAGGGGGAAGTGATAATAATTTTTTCATAGCACATCTTTGTTTTTATTGCACACAAAGATGCTTATTTTCCCCTAATAAGCCAAAAGATAAGACATGAATTTTAATCAGTAAATTCAAAAACACGCTCATCCAATGACTTCACTTCCTTAAAGCCCGGTTGTGCAACAGGCACACCGAATGGCATCTGCGCTATCAATTTCCAGTCATCAGACAAATTCCAAACTTTACGTACTTCATCATCAATCAGCGGATTATAATGTTGCAAAGACGCCCCCATTCCTGCATCTTCCAGCATGGTCCAGACTGCCAACTGATGCATAGCATCGGTCTGCTCTGCCCAGATAGGGAAATTATCTTTATAAGTGGGGAAACTTTCCTGCAAAGAGCGAACGATAGCCATATCTTCAAAATAGAGAATAGTACCATATCCACAAGCGAAACAGCCATCAATCTTTTCTTCGGTCTTGCCAAATACCTCAGCCGGAACCCGCTTACGCAAGACATTTTTTACAATGTTCCACAACTTTTCATGCGCCTTACCTGTTAATAACACAACACGAGTGGTTTGAGAATTGAAAGCTGAGGGGACAAATTCTACAGCAAAACAAATTAAATCTCTTATTTCTTTATCAGACAATGTCGATTTGTTTTGGATCCGATAAAATGTACGACGGGCTTTCAGAGCCTCCTTAAAACTTTTTGTCATATAAAACAACGTATTTATGGGTTATTATAAATGAAGAACAAACAGGTAACAAAAGAAGTTCACTTTTTTTGCTTTTTTCAATGCAATAACCTATTTTTGTTAGCTAATTATTAACATTAAAAACAACACATTCAATGAAAGATTTTCTAAAATTTACGTTTGCCAGCGTCATCGGCGTCATTCTGGCAGGCGTAGTGTTCACTATACTAGGGATTATCACTCTGGTTGGCATAGTCGCCTCATCGGATACTGAAACGGTGGTGAAAGACAACTCTATCTTCGTACTCGACTTTAAAGGCAGTTTGTCCGAACGTGTACAGGAAAACCCACTCCAACAACTTTTGGGAGAAGAATTTGAAGCATACGGTTTGGATGACATTCTAGCTTCTATCAAGAAGGCAAAAGACAATGACAAAATCAAGGGTATTTATATCCAACCTTCTTATCTGGAAGCATCATACGCTTCCTTAGAGGAAATACGCAATGCATTACTGGATTTCAAAGAAAGCGGCAAATTCATCGTTGCTTATGCAGACCAATATGCACAGGGGATGTATTATCTTTCCAGCGTGGCCGATAAAATAATTATCAATCCGCAAGGAAGTATTGGATGGCACGGAGCAGGCATGCAACCTGTTTTCTTCAAAAATCTGGTTTCCAAACTAGGACTGGAAGTACAGGTATTCAGAGTGGGTACTTACAAATCAGCCGTGGAACCGTTTATTGCTACAGAAATGAGTCCGGCCAACCGCGAACAGATGACCGAATGTCTAGAATCTGTCTGGCATCGTATTCTTGCAGATGTATCCGACTCACGACGCATCCCGACAGATACTCTGAATGCTTATGCTGACCGATATATGGATTTTTGTCAGGCAGAAGAATATATTCAATGCAAACTGGCAGATACCCTGATGTATAAAGATGAGGTTATTTCCTATCTGAAACAATTAAGCGGTCGTGACGAAAACGACAAACTAAACAGTCTTTTCATAGAAGACATGATAAACGTCAAGAAAAATGTGCCCAAAGACAAAAGTGGAAATATAATAGCCGTATATTATGCATACGGCGAGATCCTGGATGCTCCCGGCAGTTCCACAGAAGATTGTATTGATGTACAAAAGATGTGTAAAGACCTGCGCAAATTACGTGATAACGATGACGTAAAAGCTGTTGTATTACGCGTCAACTCACCGGGTGGCAGCGCATACGGTTCAGATCAAATATGGCGTGAAGTAGTAAGACTGAAAGAGAAAAAACCGGTAATCGTTTCTATGGGAGATTATGCTGCATCAGGAGGCTATTACATTTCCTGCGCTGCAAACCGCATTTTCGCTGACCCGACTACGCTGACTGGTTCTATCGGCATATTCGGCATGATGTATTCAGGTGAGAAACTGTTTACTGAAACTTTAGGACTAAATTTTGATGTAGTGAAAACTAATAAAATGGCTGATCTGGGTGCCAGCCTAGGTCCGGTTCTCACCCGCCCGCTAAATGCATCAGAACAAGAATTAATGCAGAACTATGTCAACCGAGGATACAAGTTGTTCGTAAACCGTTGCGCTGAAGGTAGAAAAATGTCTACAGAGGCTATTGAAAAAGTTGCTGAAGGCCGTGTATGGACCGGTGCCATGGCAAAAGACCTTGGTCTGGTAGACGAGCTGGGAGGTATAGACAAAGCATTGAATGCCGCCGCCACCCAAGCCGGTATCGAAAATTACAGTATTATCGGCTATCCTGAAAAAGAAAATATTTTCGCAAGCCTGCTGGGCAATCAGAAAAAACATTATATAAACAGCGAAATTAAAGAATATTTGGGAAGCTATTATAACAGCTTCAAGGCGCTGGAGAACATAAAAGACGCCAACTGTATACAGGCACGTATGCCGTTTGACCCTAATATCCAATAAATTGCACATGGAAGGTAATCTTATCAAGATAAACAAGTGGCTATATCCGGTTTCATGGATTTATGGAACCGGTGTATGGCTGCGTAATAAATTGTTTGACTGGGGAATATACAAAGAACGTAAGTTTGATATTCCGGTCATCTCGGTAGGCAACATCACCGTAGGCGGAACCGGAAAGACCCCCCATACAGAATACCTGATAAGATTATTGCAGAAAGATTACAAAGTAGCCGTACTAAGCCGCGGCTACAAACGCAAATCCAAAGGCTTTGTACTTGCCAGACCGGATACGTCCGTACAGATGATAGGTGACGAACCTTTCCAAATGAAACAGAAGTTTCCGGATATCCATATGGCAGTAGACCGGGACCGTTGTCATGGCATAGAGCAGTTATGCAATAGTCACATCGCCCCTGGAACAGAAGTGATTATTTTGGATGATGCTTTCCAGCACCGATATGTAAAGCCCGGAATAAACATCTTATTAGTAGATTACCACCGACTGATTTGCGAAGACACCTTGCTGCCTGCCGGACGAATGCGCGAACCTGAAAACGGAAAAAGCCGGGCACATATTGTTATTGTCACTAAATGTCCTAAGGACATCACCCCTATGGATTTAAGAGTCTTAAGCAAGCAAATGGAACTTTACCCCTATCAGCAGCTCTACTTCACAACATTAGCATACGGCAAGTTGCATCCGTTGTTTACAGCAGGGAATGCAGTTTCATTAAAAGAGATAGAAAAAGACAAGCATATCCTATTGGTGACAGGCATAGCCTCCCCAGCAAAACTCATTCAAGATTTATCACCATACAATGAGCACATTGAGTCACTGGCTTTCAGTGACCACCATGACTTTACAGCAAGAGATATGGAACTGATAAAGAAGCGTTTCATGAAACTTCCGGAAGGTAAACGCATGATTATCACCACTGAAAAAGACTCTGTACGACTAGCAGCCCATCCACTGATGGACGAAATGCTGAAACCTTATATATATATGCTGCCCATTGAGGTAGCCTTTTTACAAGACCAACAAGAACTGTTTAACTCAAATATAACCGACTATGTTAGAAAAAATTCAAGAAACAGCAACTTTTCTTAGAGAAAAGATGCATACCAGTCCCGAAACTGCTATTATATTAGGTACCGGCTTAGGAAGCCTGGTACACGAAATTACCGATAAATACGAGATCAGTTACAAAGATATCCCTAATTTCCCTGTTTCAACCGTAGAGGGACATAGCGGTAAATTGATTTTCGGCAAATTAGGTAATAAAGACATCATGGCTATGCAAGGACGTTTCCACTTCTATGAAGGATACTCCATGAAAGAAGTTACTTTCCCCGTACGGGTGATGCGTGAATTAGGCATCAAAACATTGTTCGTATCCAATGCAGCTGGAGGTACGAATGCAGACTTTGAAATCGGTGATCTGATGATTATCAGAGATCATATCAACTTTTTTCCCGAACACCCGTTGCACGGCAAGAACATTGAATACGGCCCCCGTTTCCCGGATATGAGTGAAGCCTACTCCAAAGATCTGATAGACAAAGCACTGGAGATCGCTAAAGAAAAAGGTATCAAAGTACAACAAGGAGTATATATCGGTACACAGGGACCCACCTTCGAAACTCCGGCAGAATACAAGATGTTCCACATTCTTGGAGCTGACGCCGTAGGTATGTCTACCGTTCCTGAAGTTATTGTAGCAAACCATTGTGGCATCAAAGTGTTTGGAGTATCGGTTATCACCGACCTAGGCGTGGAGGGAAAAATTGTGGAAGTTTCACACGAAGAGGTTCAGAAAGCGGCAGATGAAGCGCAACCGCGCATGACTACCATTATGCGTGAAATGATTAATCGAATTTAAGAACATGCAGGAAATAAACAGAACAGAAATAGCGACCTTAGGTGAGTTCGGCCTCATTAAACATCTAACGAAGGATATCGAGTTAAAAAATCCGGAAACCCAATATGGTGTGGGAGACGATGCAGCCGTATTGGAATTTAAAGATAAAGAGGTATTGGTAACCACAGACTTACTGATGGAAGGGGTACATTTTGATTTGGTTTATACCCCATTGAAACATTTGGGATATAAATCGGCCATCGTAAACTTCTCGGACATTTATGCTATGAATGGTACTCCAAAACAAATCACAGTTTCTATCGCACTGTCCAAACGCTTTTGTATTGAAGATTTAGAACAGTTCTATGATGGGCTAAAACTGGCTTGTGAACTACACCATGTAGATATTGTGGGTGGAGATACAACTTCATCCATAACCGGGCTCGCCATCAGTATTACTTGCATAGGTGAAGCGGACAAGGACAAAGTGGTTTATCGCAACGGCGCACAAGATACAGACTTGATTTGTGTCAGCGGTGACTTGGGAGGAGCTTATATGGGACTTCAACTTCTAGAGCGTGAAAAGGCTGTTTTCCAAGGAGAAAAAGAAGCAAATCCGGATTTTTCCGGAAAAGAATATATTTTGGAACGTCAGTTAAAGCCTGAAGCACGTAAGGATATCATTGAGAAACTGGCTAAAGCGGGAATCAGGCCCACCGCTATGATGGATATTTCCGACGGCCTTTCTTCGGAACTGCTACATATATGCTCACAAAGCGATACCGGCTGTCGCGTTTACGAGGAAAGAATTCCCATTGATTACCAAACGGCTGTAATGGCGGAAGAGCTGAATATGAATGTGACAACATGTGCTTTAAATGGTGGTGAGGACTATGAGCTATTATTTACTGTACCTTTAACAGAGCATGAACGAGTTTCGGCTATAGAGGGTATAAAAGTGATTGGTCACATCACCAAACCGGAGCTGGGATGTGCCCTGATTACCCGTGACGGACAAGAGTTTGAGCTGAAAGCGCAAGGTTGGAATCCACTAAAAGAAAAATAATTTTAATTAAACAACACTGATAATAAGCATCTTATGCTTTTATCAGTGTTTTTTTTTAGAAATAGTTTGCAGTTTAAAAAAGTTTCACTACCTTTGCAACCGCAAACAAGAAATAATGGTGCCATAGCTCAGTTGGTAGAGCAAAGGACTGAAAATCCTTGTGTCCCCGGTTCGATTCCTGGTGGCACCACTTTTACAAAACGAAAAATCATGAAAACCGCTGAAATACAGTTATTTCAGCGGTTTTTTCTTTATGTGCTGTCCGCAAAAATGTGCAATCCGGTGCAATAAAAAATTGCTGATTCGGTGGCTTTTTTTGAGTCCCATGAAAAAACCACCGATATGTACCATACTTCACTTATTCTCAACGATTTGCGTGAATCATTTTCAGGGATGAAATTCTACATTTGCATACCCTACTGAATGACGGATGAAATACAACGTCTGCTAAAGGCTTTCTTATCCGATGATAATGATTGTACCTACAGGCGGATAATAGTAAGAGAAACAAAAAACGGTGGTTTTTTAGAGCCGACAATAATAAAAGCCACCGAATTTAACATTTCTCTCCAGCCATCCGCTCCATTCAGGATTGACGAAATAACCGAATGTGCAACTTCAAAAAGAAAATGATCATGAAACAAGGAACAATGAACATTCTATTTTTCGTTCTGAAAACAAAACTGCTGAAAAATGGCGAGGCTCCAATCCTAATGAGGATTACCATCAACGGGCAATATGAAGAAATAAGAATACAGAGAAGCGTTCCATTAAAGAACTGGAATCCGGCCAAGGGATGCAGCAAAGGAAAAGACAGGGCTTCCATCGAATTGAATAACTATATTTCCGCCCTCACTACACGCGCATATGAAAAGCACAAGGAACTGACCTTTGAATCGGCACTGATAACTCCAAAGACGATATTAAAGCGTGTGTTCGGAAAGGATGAGACTGTCCGGACGTTGCTTGGAACAGTCAAAGAAGAAATTTCCTCTATGGAAAAGGTTGTTGACATAGACTATTCTCCCGTTACCATCAACCGTTATAAGAATGTGCTCAGAAAACTTGAAACGTTTGTGCCGCGTTTTTATGAGAAGGATGATATTACATTCCATGAACTTTCCCCTGATTTCATCAAGGCTTTTGATGTTTTTCTGAAGACAGAAGCCGGACTGTGCCGTAACACAATAGTCCGCTACATGAAATGTCTGAAGAAAATCACCAATATGGCAATAGCCAAAGAATGGATGCGGAAAGACCCGTTTTACGGATATAAGATGGAACAGGACGAGACTGATCCGGTATTCCTGACAAATAACGAGCTTCAGGCTATAATGAACAGGGAATTTGATATTCCGAGACTGGAGCTTGTCAAGGACATCTTTTTGTTTGCGTGCTTCACCGGTCTGGCGTTCGCTGATGTATCCACATTGAGACCGGAACATCTGGAGCAGGACAATAACGGTGACTGGTGGATAAGAAAAGGACGTGTAAAGCTGGAGAGAAGAAGAAGGTCAAGTTCCATAGCAAATGTTCCGCTTCTTCCTGTTCCATTGGCAATACTGAAGAAATACGAATCACATCCGATATGTCTTAAACAAGGGACATGCCTTCCTGTTGTCTGCAATCAGAAGGCAAACAGCTACCTGAAGGAGATTGCGGACTTCTGCGGCATCAAAAAGAATCTGACCACACATGCAGCCCGACATACATTTGCTACGACCGTCACACTAGCAAACAACGTTCCATTACAGGAGGTGTCTGCCATGCTCGGACATGCCTCCACAAGAATGACACAACATTATGCAAGAGTCATGGACAGAAA
>OHTO01000340.1_pt1 | contig 11538 bp, 10 predicted proteins | sample 1578981 | NCBI WGS metagenome assembly OHTO01 (sample SAMEA3879573, study PRJEB24766) | human gut metagenome | biome: human-associated habitat; feature: feces | place: USA | collected 1985/1987
ATTTTAATAATGGGAAATATGTATGTAGTTATGAGCAAACTAAAGGATAGAATATACCCCGACAATAAACATATTATAAAATTTGTAATGAGAAAGATAGTATTATCATTATTTGCATTATGCAGTTTTTCGGCAGTAATGGCACAACAGAAGATACGTAATCTGTCTGTGGAATTACTTGGTGCCCAAAATATTGTGGGCATCAACTACGACAGTAGATTCAACGGAAACTCTGGGTTAGGCTACCGTGTGGGCGTTGGCTATGTCTATGGAGACACTTCTGGTTGGGTTGACCAGAAAATCAATGGCGTTGGTGTTCCGTTGGAGCTAAACTATCTACTCGGAAAGAAGAATAGCAAGTTGGAGCTGGGTTTCGGTGCGAGTCTTGGTGTATATCAAGTAAAGGAAACAATAGGACACGTAAAAGATACAGGGTGGTATCCAGGTGGGGAGAATACAGACGAAACTTCTCCTAATATTGATTTTTATACTTCATCAAGAACTCAATTCGGTTACTTCTTCTTCAGCGACATCGGCTACCGCTATCAGCGCCCCAACGGATTCATGTTTCGTGTTGGCGTATCGCCGTCCTTCAATTTCGGAGACAAGTATGGACTCAACAAGGCTGCTTTCTTTCCATATATCGGCTTAGGCTGGTCGTTCTAAGCAGATTTCGGGTGCTCCAGATGCATATTTACGCTTTAGGAGCACTTGCTTTAATTATTTCTCCAACCATTTCTTAAACAATGTCGCTTTCTCCTTGCTTATCACAATATTCTCATCCTCACATCCTTTCAATCTTACTATGAGTTTGGAACTGAAATAAAAACTGATTTTCCTGATGCCATTAATGTTGGCGATATACTGTCGATTGAGACGGAAGAAACGGGCAGGGTCTAAAGCCTGCTCCAGGTCGTTCATGCTCATGGGCAGCGGATAGGAAGTGCCGTCGACAGCAAACGCCGTGATTCTGTTGTCGTGCATATTGATGTAGCTTATGTCGTCGGCGCAGAGCATGCAAAGCTCGTCGCTTTTCGTGATTAGGAAGCGCTCACGGTATTGGCGTGTGTCGTTAAGCACGCCGTGCAGAGGTCTCTCTACGGCAGACTGTTGTGCATTGCGGTTAAGCCGCAGCTTGTCGATTGCGGCACGCAGCTCGCCTGCGTCAATCGGCTTCATCAGATAGTCGAGTCCGTTGTTCTTTATCGCCTCCATTGCGTATTCATCGTAAGCCGTGGTGAATATCACGAACGATTGTGGCATCACCTTGCGGAACGCTTCAAACACGTCACCATCGGCAAGTCGGATGTCGGAAAAGATAAGGTCATAGTCGTTGTTGGCAGCAAGTTCCTCTGTCACCTCCGCCACACTTTTCAGCGGTCCATGCACGTCTATCGTGTCGTCAATATCCATAATGAGCCTTTTCAGACGTCTTGCGCTGAAATGGTCGTCTTCTATAATCAATACCTTTTGCATCGTTCTTCTATTGTTTTCGTTTTATGATTGGCAGTCGCACCTCAAAGGCATCCTGTCTGGCTACGAACTCTGGCTCTGCCTCGCCCTCCAGCCGGTAGCGTTGCTTCAGATTGCTGATACCTATTCCGTACGACTCTATGCTCTGGTCGTTGGTCTGGTTGGTATATATGCGGTTGTTCTTTATGACGAGCATGTCGCCCTGGCGACCAAGAGACACATGAAGCTCAGTGCCGCTCTGCGGGCAGTTATGCTTCACGGCATTCTCGATGATAAGCTGTAGGCTCAGCGAGAGGATGTATTCGTTGCGGTCGCCGTGCAAATCGTCGGCGTGCAGGACGATGGCATTGTCGTAGCGCATGTTGAGCAGGCCGATGTACGACTTGATGAAGTCGGTGCCGTCTGCAAGGGTTATATACTCCTTGTCGATATGCTGAAGTATGTAGCGGTAGATATGTGAGAGTTTCACTACATAGTCCTCAGCCATCTTCGGGTTTTCCCCTATCATTCCAGCAAGTGAACTAAAACTGTTGAACACGAAATGTGGGTCCAACTGCAGCATAAGATATCGCTTCTGTAAGGCGAGGTTCTCCTTGCCTTTCAGAACAATCATGTCGGAAAAGTGCATCGAAAGGTGGATGAGTGCTACAAGACTCGCTATCAGTCCGAATAGAAAAGACGTTCCCCATATATCCTGCATCATAAGCTTAGGTGCTACAAGGCTCAGCAGCAGTTCGCAGCCACCTGCAATAAGCAGGTTGAAGCCCAACACCACCAGTCCGTTCTGCACGAACACACGGTGGCCATGTCCCTCGCGCCAAAAGCGCCGCTGTCTGAACAGCCATCGGTTGAGATACAAACTCGAAAGCGAGAACAAACCGCAGAGTGCAAAGTCGATAAGCAACTCAGGATACAGTCCGTTTACCGACTGTAGGAAGTCGGGCAGGTCTACCAATAACCAAATGATATCATACAGGAAGAAGAAGATAAGCGAGTAGACAAGCCACTCAAGGAAAGAGTTCTTGGATTTATGCATAATTATATAATAAAATGATTATCCTTGCTCCAACAAGTTCTTGTCTGTCAAGAAATCCAAGAGTCCGACAGTCAACACACCGTATTCGTCCTCCTTGCGATGAATATCATCACCAACAATGACAATCTTGCGAAAGTGGTCATTGATTGACAATAATGGGCGACGTTCTTGCTGTTCCTTTTCTGGCGTAGGCATGTGAAAAGCCGACTGGATATACACTCTGTATGGAGGGCGGTTCACCACAAAGTCTACCTCCAACTGTTTTCTGACAAACTTACCGTTCTCATCCTTGCCACCAAGTTCAACCAATCCTACGTCCACATTATATCCACGGCAACGAAGCTCATTATAGATAATGTTTTCCATAATGTGCGTCTCTTCCTGCTGTCGATAGTTGAGAATGGCTGCACGTATGCCGATGTCCGCGAAATAGTATTTCGTCTCGGTACCAATATATTTTCTGCCTTTCACATCATAGCGTAAGGCTTCCTCTATCAAGAAAGAGTCTTTCAGATAGTCAATGTATTGTTTTATAGTGTCTCTTTTTATGGTTACCCCTTGTGCAGATTGAAAGGTATTGGCTATTCTCGTTGGATTGGTTGACGAACCAATGCCCGAGGCTATTACACGCACCAATTCCTTCATTCCTTCAGGATTACGCAGATGGTTGCGCTCAATTACGTCACGCAGATAGGTCGTTTCATACAGACCACGCAAATAGTCTGTTTTCTTTTCTTCCGTTTCAAGCAAAGCCACCTGTGGCAGTCCTCCAAAAGTATAGTAATCCAACCAAGCTTTGCGTATATCTCCACCAATACTATTATTGTATCTTGACATATTATTCCTTGTTTTTCTCTTTGCGAAGATATATGTTTATCCTTGAATATCAAAGACAAACAGTAAAATTCCGTAATTTGTGACCATTTTATTCCCGAATTTGTGACGGTTTTATTCCCGAATTTGCGACCATTTTATTCCTGTATTTGTAAAAACGCTTCCGTATGTTTGCTTGCAAAGGGGAGTAATCATCCAGGAATCCCGCATTGTATATTACTTACGCAGAAAAGGAAAAATCCCGCTGGCTGTGAATGTTGCCAACGGGATTTTTTTGAATTACGCACGCCAGAAATTGGTAGTGCGACATTATTTCATTATTTTTGTCGCAAAATATGCGACGTTTTGCGTCGCGCATTGTCGCACTTAGTAATGCTTACCATTACTTCGAAATATAAGCCTTTATGTATATACACGAAAGAGAGAATTGGACGGACTTCCGTTGGGATGCTTCTGAAGTATCAATCCTTCAGGAGACAGTATGTCGTAAACAAGGGCTGCTTTACGGCAGGCTGAGTTCGCTCGGATTTGACAGTAAACTCAAAGCAATGGCTGAGAACCTGACGCACGACGTGGTGTATTCTTCAGAGATTGAAGGCATACGTCTGAATGATGAACAGGTACGTTCTTCCATCGCCCGAAAACTGGGAATTGAAAACGTGAAATACACAGCGCCCTCTCACTATATTGACTCCGTGGTGGGCGTAATGCTCGAAGCGATACAGAAGTATGACCAACCTATCAGTAAGGAAAAGCTATGTGCTTGGCAATCAGCTTTCTTTCCTACGGGATTCAGTGAAGGCTGCCCTTTAGAGATTGGACAATACCGCACCAATGAGGAACATATTGTCAGCGGTATGTTTGGCAGAGAGAAGATTCATTATGTTGCTCCTTCTCCTCATTTGATAGAGGGCGAGATGCAAAAGTTTATAGCTTGGTTTGATGGCCACGACGCTATTGGCAGTGTTGTGCGTTCTGCCATTGCTCATTTCTGGTTTGTAAGCATTCATCCTTTTGAAGATGGCAATGGACGTCTGGCCCGCATTCTTTCAGACATGCTTCTGGCACGTGGGGAAAAGAGTGAATTACGTTTCTACAATATCTCAGCCCAAATCAATAAAGACAAAAACCACTATTACGACATTCTGGAACGCATGCAACGCGGCGATGGTGACATAACAGAATGGTTGGTGTGGTATATGAAGAAACTGCTTGATGCACTGGATGAAGCGGAAACTATGGTCACCACCATTTTGAATAAAAGTTTCTTTTGGCAGAAAGCATCCTCCGTTCCTATGACAGAGCGACAGACAAAGATGCTTAACCTCTTCCTCGATGGCTATGAAGCAAAGATAACGTCAAAGTCTTGGGCTTCGTTGGCAAAGTGCTCCAAGGATACAGCCATTCGTGATATACAAGATCTTATCAGCAAAAACATTTTGACGGAAGACATTCCAGGAGCCAAGCGTCCAAGCTATTCCATTGTTTTTGATGCGGAGGACCTCACGCAATTCTTTTCCGATGTGCATGTTGCTCAAGAGAATGGCATACCTTATATATGGGCTTTGTTTAAGAACCATAGGAAAATACGTGAAAGGATATTGCCACTCGATGCTGAACGGTTTCAAAAGGGGGATTTGCCGCTATCTAATCTGCTCAACAAATACTGCTCGTATTTAGTAATGGGGAAAGAATAAGTCGAACCAACAACAGAGGCTGCGCCGTAATTTCCAATTGGAATTACGGCGCAGCCTCATCAATTATTTCAGAAATTCAGGTTGCTTTCACTTGTCGCCACGGCATTGCAGCAGCGCCACGACAAACCAGAGGAGCAGAAGGATACGCACTGCAAATCCGAGCGTAAAGGGGAACAGGAACATCAGCAGGGCGGCCTGCGCATGGAGGATGCGGAGCGCATAACGGGGAGAAGGGGTCTCGCCCAATATAATGCCGTAAAGGCACATCAACTTCTTCAACCACGATGGGACGAGCGGTTTGGCAGGGCGTGAAGAAGAGGCGGAAACGCCGCAGAGCGTCTTGCGGGAAGGAGCGGTTGCGAGAACCGTCGGTTGGAGCAGGTTGTCTTTTGTGGTCATAACTTTGCAGATTTTTATGGCGGCCTCTGTGGAGAGGCGAGTGCCGGTTGGGCGCTCCACCGCAACGCAGGCTTCGCTGAGGAAGCATGTTTTTTCGGTTTCACGCCTTGATGTTTGATTGATGCTGCAAAGTAACAACCATTATTTGACAGACTGCGTCACTTCAAAAATTTCTCTGTTAAATCTTTAGTCCGTCTCTTGATATATTCAACAAATTCTGGAGACCCCACGATTTCGATGTCGTCGGCAAGTCCCATCACGAAGCGTCCGATGCCTTTGTAGCTGCACACTTCCGTTGTGAGCAAGTGGCGTCCGTCGTCGTTCAGTTTGATTTGCGTCTCGGCACCGGGATATTCTTCGAGAAGAATGCTGGTGGCCAACGTGCCCATGAGGAGTTTGACAACGTGGCGGTCTTCGCCGCCGAAGTGGAAGAGGTCGACATAATAAGGCGCATGCTTCTGCTTGTGCGACCAGAGGACGTCGAGGATTTCCACCTTTTCTATGCGGTTGAGCTTAAACGTCTTGCACATGCCTGTTGTGATTTCATAGCAACGCACTTCACTGTTCTCTGCCGTGAAGAGATAAGGTTCAACAATGCGGTTGCTCACCTGTCCGGTGTTGGCCGAACGATAGTTTTTCAACACAACGACACGCTCGCTCTGGATGGCGTTGTAGAGGCGGCTGAGGTTTTTCGCCACCTGGTCGTCAACACCGTGCTTTGCCATGACGTTGAAATCATAGAGCGAGGAGAGTTTCTCGCGCAGATGTCTCACCTGCGGCGAGTTGTCGACCACGGCATTGAGCACTTGATTGATGGCGATGGCTTCATCATCGCTGAAGTGGATGCGGTCGGTGATTTCCAAAAAGAAGGGCGATTCATGGTCAAGATTATACCGAGTTCCTTTCTTATGCACGATGAAGCCCATGCTGCGGAAGGCATCGATATAACGATAAATTGAGCGACGGCTCATTGAGAGCTCGCGGCTGACTTCCTCCACCGTGTAGCGTCTGCTCGATGCAAGCATAACCATCAGACGGAGTTGCCGGTCAAATTTTTCTAATTCCATTTTGTTATAATGTATCCAGTCACATTTAGCTTGTAATGCGCAAAAGTATGAATAATTTTCCAATCCCACTTATTAAAAATGCAATTTATATGTGATGTTTTGCACGCATTTAAGAAAATTCAACATTGCAGAATGTGGCGTTTATCTAAAAAAAGCGGAGGGACAGGCGGAGAGATAGGCCGGCCGCAGGGAAGTTCTTCACAAAATTGTTTTTAAACATTCCCACGCACTGAAAATAAATAATTATCTTTGCTTGTATTAATGAGAAGGGGCGCTTTCAAGGGGCAGATCTCTGCTTGTTTTGATGCCCCCGACTATCATCCCCCAGCCGACAGCCCCAACTGGAACCGCCATAGGCAAAGAGGAGGAGAAAAAGAAAGCATGCATCATGGACCACACCAACGACAATAACAACAAACTGCTGGTTGGCGCCGTGGAAGCGCTCTCTGACATGCGCGACATGAAGGGCCTCTTCCATCAGCACCGACACGGCGACCCGCTGCCATCGACACCGATTCTCGAGGAAATCATCAGCCTCTGCCGCGCTGTGCTCTTTCCTGGATATTACGGACGCTCGGCGCTCAACAACGTGACGGTGAAGTATCACATCGGCATGGAAGTGGAGCGGCTTTTCGCGCTGCTCACTGGCCAGATTGAGGCAGGATTGTGTTTTTCACGACAAGACGGTTCGGGATGCTATGGCGACCACCGCGAACATGCCTCGACCCTGGCGGCGCTCTTCGTGAGCCGCCTGCCAGAAATCAGGAAAACGCTCGCCACTGACGTAGAAGCGGCCTATCTCGGCGACCCTGCCGCACAGAGCTACGGGGAAGTGATCAGTTGCTATCCCGCCATCAAGGCACTGACGTGCTACCGCGTGGCCCACGAGCTTTTCCGCCTTGGCGTTCCGCTCATCCCACGCATCATCACCGAAATCGCACACAGCGAAACGGGCATTGACATCCATCCGGGAGCTGAAATCGGATCGCATTTCACCATCGACCACGGAACGGGCATCGTGGTGGGGGCTACGTGTATCATCGGCAAAAACGTGAAACTCTATCAGGGCGTAACGCTCGGCGCGAAGAGTTTTCCGCTCGACGAAGACGGCAACCCCATCAAAAACAACCCGCGACATCCCATCATCCACGACGACGTGATCATCTATTCCAACGCAACCATCCTCGGGCGCATCACGATTGGAAAGGGCGCGGTCATCGGCGCCAACGTGTGGATTACGCACAACGTGGAAGCGGGCAGCCAGGTGACGAACGGAAGATAGCCGACGCACCTCTCTCACTCAACTGAATTTTCAAACAATCATATCATAGAACATCCAAAACCATCAAGGCTTTACTGCTTGGCTGCCGCCGGAACCGTGAGCGCCCCGATGGTTTGAGCAAACAACAATGGAACAATTCGAACTCATTGCCAAGACATTCCAAGGTTTAGAGGAAGTGCTGGCACAGGAACTGACGGAACTCGGCGCCAACGATGTGCAAATCGGCCGCCGCATGGTGTCGTTCAGCGGTGACAAGGAAATGATGTACCGCGCTAACTTCTGCCTGCGCACTGCCGTGCGTATCCTCAAGCCCATCAAACATTTCACGGCCAAAGATGCCGACGACGTCTACAACGCCGTGAGGGCCATCAACTGGAGCGATTATCTGGACATCGACACGACGTTCTCGGTCGACTCGGTAGTTTATTCGCAGGAATTCCGCCACTCGAAGTTTGTGGCCTACAAGGTGAAGGATGCCATCGTCGACTATTTCCGCGAGAAAACGGGCAAGCGCCCCAACATCCGCATCACCAACCCCGACATCAAGCTCAACGTGCACATCGCTGAAGACAAATGCACGCTCTCTCTCGACTCGTCGGGCGAGAGTCTGCACCTGAGAGGCTACCGCGTGGCCTCTGTCGACGCGCCCATCAACGAGGTGCTGGCGGCTGGCCTCATCAAGCTCTCGGGATGGAAGGCCGACAGCGATTTCATTGACCCCTTCTGCGGTTCGGGAACGATTTTGATCGAGGCGGCACTCATGGCACGTAACATCTATCCGGGCGTATTCCGCAAGAGTTTCGGTTTTGAGAAATGGAAAGACTTCGACAGCAACCTTTTCGACGCCATCTACAACGATGACTCGGCAGAAAGGGAGTTTGCACACCGCATCTTGGGCTACGACTTGAACATGCACGCCGTTGAAGCGGCACGCAACAACGCGAAAAGCGCTGGCGTGGCCGACATCGTCAGCATCGAGCAGCGCGACATCCGCAAGTTCGTCAAACCAGAAAACCCGGCCATCATCATCACCAACCCGCCTTATGGCGAACGCTTGACGCCGCCCGACATCTTGAACATCTATTACACGCTCGGAGAACGCCTGAAACACGAATTCCAAGGCGGAGAGGCATGGGTGATCAGCTACAAACAGGAATGTTTCGACGAAATCGGACTGAAGCCGAGCATCAAAATTCCGCTCTACAATGGTTCGCTCGACTGCGAACTGCGCAAATACCAGCTTTTCAGCGGCAAACTGGATGACTTCCGCGCCAGCGGCGGCGAAGTGAAGACCGACGAGGAGCGCCGACGCATGGGCGAAAAGAAGCGCTTCAAGCAAAACAGAGGTGACTTCAACAACAGATATGCGGATGGCGACCCACGCGCCAACAGAGAAGAAGAGGATGACCTGCCACCAGAATATGCCATCTTGCGCAGCAAGCACCGCCAGTTTGAACGCAGCCGCAACTTCAAGGAGCGCGATGAACGTTCGGCACGCCGACAGGGCGAACGCCGCGATTTCCAAGATGGCGACCGCAAATTTGGCGGCAAACGCAAGTTTGGCGGCAAGCGCAAATTCGATGGCGGACGCAAGCCGTTCCCACGCAGAGAAGACCGCGACTGAACAATGGTTTAGTAATGGTAAAAAAATAACTTGAACAATTTTGCGGAGTAAGGAGTTGTTTCCTATGTCCTGTCAAAATTGCTCAACTTATTCTTTCACCATTACTTAAGAACCGGAAGGATTAATGTTTAATATATAAATAGGTGGTCTAATGACTACCTATTTATAATGTGTGATTGTTGCAATTACACATTACCACCAAAACCGACATGTTAAAAAAAATAATCATGGCAGCTGTGGCCGCACTGTGCCTGCTGCCGTTCAACGCCATGGCACAAGACAAAAAGAGCTTCACGCTCGAAGACCTCATGTGGGGCGGAAACAACTATTGGAACATCATGCCGTCAAGCCCCTTCACGGCTTGGTGGGGCGACTGTCTCCTCGAAACGAAAGTTGACAAGGTTTGTACGCTGTTTGACGAGAAAGGACAACAGCAAAAGAAGCAACGCGTGCTCTTCACTGTTGAAGAGGTCAACGCCGCTATCGACACGGCCAAAGTGGGCAAGGTGTACAACCTCGCCTACGCCACTTTCCCCTACGCCGGAAAGACTTTGGCTTTCCTGACCACAAAGAATGCCAACGTGCTCTACAACTGGAAAACGAAGAAGACTGAATGGACAGCACCGCGCGAAAGCGGTGTGCAAGCACGCGACTACAACAGCGGAAGCCGCAGCGAGGCTTACGTGAAAGACTGGAACCTCTTCGTGACAACGGCCGACGGCAAACGCCATCAGGTGACCACCGACGGCACACGCGAACTGCAATATGGCATGAGCGTCCACCGCGATGAGTTTGGCATTTCGAAAGGTACGTTCTGGAGCCCCAAGGGCAACCTGCTGGCGTTTTACCGCATGGACCAGACGATGGTGACCGACTATCCGATGGTGGACATCGCCCACCGCGTGGCGCAACTTGCACCAGAGAAATATCCCATGGCCGGCATGACGAGCCACAAGGTGACTGTCGGCGTGTTTAACCCGGCCACCGACAAGACGGTGTTCCTGCAAGCCGGCGACCCCACCGACCGCTATTTCACCAACATCGCATGGAGTCCCGACGAAAAGACAATCTACATGTTTGAACTCCCACGCACACAGGACAAGGCTGAACTCGTGGCGTATGACGCACAGACGGGAGCCCGCAAAGGTGTGCTCTACACGGAGGAGAACAAGCGCTATGTGGAACCGATGCACCCCATCGTGTTCTTACCGTGGGACAACTCGAAATTCATCATGCAGTCGCGCCGCGACGGATGGAACCACCTCTATCTCTTCGACGCTACGGGCAAAATGCTGAAGCAGCTCACGAAGGGACGTTTTGAAGTGATTGACCTGATGGGATTCAACACCAAGACGCAGAGCGCGATTTTCAACTGCAACAAAACGGGAGACATCGACCACACTCACTGGAGCGTCAGCGTCAAAGATGCTCGCATGGAACTGCTCGACAACGGACTCGGCGTTCACAACGGTTCGCTCTCTGCTTCAGGCAAATGGATTTACGACACGTGGTCGAGCCACGACACGTTCCGCCACATCGACCTCGTCGGAACAGCGAAGAACGGCGGAAAAGTGGTGGTGACGAATTTCAAGAAATACGACTCACCTTGGAAGAGCTATAACGTGCCTATAATAAAGGGTGGCACCATCCTTGCTGCCGACGGCAAAACGCCGCTCTACTACCGCCTCGTGCTCCCCGTTGGTTTCGATGCCTCGAAGAAATACCCAACAGTGGTTTACGTTTACGGCGGCCCGCACGCCAACAACGTTGAAAACCGCTGGAACTATGCCTCACGCCCTTGGGAAATCTATATGGCGCAGCGTGATTTTTTGCTGCTTAGAGACATGACAATTATGATGTTATGGATAGGATTTATGTATGTTTTCTTGTCGTGGTACATTAAAAGACCGCTTTCATGTAAATTAATCACAGTCTTTATAATTGAGTTTATGCTTATGTGGATTGGTGCTAGGGTAAAAGGAAACCGATTTGCTTACAATGTTATCGCAAAAGATTTGGCAAAATATTATAATGAACACAACAGCAAATCTTTGATTTCTTGAATAAGCATATTATATGATGTGACACTAGCTTGTGTCGGTGTGAATAGCTATTGTATGCTTTGA
>OHTO01000343.1_pt1 | contig 11478 bp, 7 predicted proteins | sample 1578981 | NCBI WGS metagenome assembly OHTO01 (sample SAMEA3879573, study PRJEB24766) | human gut metagenome | biome: human-associated habitat; feature: feces | place: USA | collected 1985/1987
CGCCGACCGTACAGAAGATGAAGTCGGTGTCCTGCTCGGGGACAAATTTCAGCTTTGTCTGTGTACCGTTGAGGAAACCTTTGCCTTGCAATCCGCCCGATCCGATGGCAATCTCGCTCTGATGAACATTGTAGCCTGCTCCTGCCAGGTCGTCATCCAGTCCGAGCAGTACGTTGATGCGCACGCGCTGGTGGGGCTGCATCACGTCGTTGAGCACGTAGTCGGCGGAGTAGAAGAAGGCGATGGATCCTAAGGCAAACAACGCAGCGTAGAGGTAGGTGATGAAGCGGGTGCGCAGGGCGTTGTAAATCAAGTAGCCGATGAGCAGTGCGGAGAGGATGAGTTGTACCCAAACGATGTCGAAGGGGATAACAAACTCTGAGAAGAGAAAAGCCAACACCGTCACGCCAAGACACAAGCCCAGTAGGCGCAGCGCGTGGGGACGGTCGCCATTGTAGGCATAGACCATTCCGGAGGAGAACAGTTGGACGAGCAGGAGCACGGAAAACTTACCCACCGAGGTGGGCGTGTCGAAAAGCATAGACTGCTCAAATTTGATGCCAATGACGAAGTAGATGATCATTGCCACGCCCGTAAAGAGGAAGCCGCCGGGCATTCCTTCGCGGTAGAGCATCAGGAAGAAGGACAGATAGACGAGCGCCGAACCCGTCTCTCGTTGTCCTACGATGCAGATCATAGGCACGAGGATGATGCCGCAAGCCGCAGCAAAATGCTTGAGGTTGTGGATGTCAAATCCATAGGTGCTCATGAGTTTGGATATGGCGAGCGCAGTGGCAAACTTGGCAAACTCGGCAGGCTGCAATCGTAGGCTTCCCAGAACGAGCCACGATCGGGAGCCTTTGATCTCGTGTGGATTGAATATTGTCGCAAAAAGCAAGAGGACAAGTAGTCCAAAGATGACATAGGCAAACGTGTCAAAGTAGCGGTCGTCAAGCATCAGTATGACAAATCCCAAACAGATGCTCGTGCCTATCCAAACGATCTGCATGCCCGAGCGCGTGGAGAGCGAGAAAATTTCGGTGTCGCCGTAAGTATAGCTCGCACCACAGACGCTTACCCATCCGAAGGCGAGCAGGGCAAGGTATATGCCAATCGTCCACCAGTCGAGCGACTGGAGGATACCTTTCTGATTGTCCGACTTTTCCATTCCCATGATAATCTATCTATTCCTTCTTGCTTTCCTTATCGTTTTCCTTGCGCGACGGCTTATGGTCTTTGTCATCGTCGCGCCGTCGTTCCTCGCTCTGTGGCTTTATCTCGTTCTCCACCCTGATGGCGGGGTCGTTTTGCGGTTGTTCCTTTTTGCTGTCTTGCTGCTTTCTTTCCTTGTCTTCCTCCAGTTTCTTTCTCTGCTTGTCGCGTTCGACCTTCAGCGAGTCTTTGATGGCGTTGATGCGCTTCAGCGAGTCGAGACGCAGTGAGTCGGCACGGCTCATAGGTGATTTGAAGGGGTAGGAAATGTGGCGGCTTTGTATCACGGCAGCCTTCTTCGCGTCCGCCTCCGTCAGTTTGCCGTTGATATACTGTTCCATCATCAGCGATCCGATGGGCACACCATAGACGGCACCCCAGCCACCGTTTTCCACATAGACGGCAATGGCGATCTTCGGCGTATCGACCGGTGCGAAGCCCATAAACACGGAGTGGTCCTTTCCGCGGTTCTGGGCCGTACCCGTTTTTCCTGCTATCGTATAACCGGGATGCACAGCATGGGCACACGTACCACGAATACCAGAAGAGACCATGCCCTTGACCACCTCCTCGTAGGCTTGATGGCTGCCCTTTGTTTGGTGGCGTTCAAGGTATTTGGGGTCGATGCGTCCTCCCTTGATATGGCGTACCACATGTGGCGTGATATAGTAGCCGCGGTTGGCTATCGTCGCACCCAGGTTGGCAATTTGCAGTGGTGTGGCATTGACCTCTCCCTGTCCGATAGAGATGGAGATGACCGAGAGCGGATTCCAACGGCCAAAGGCGTTGTCATAAAACTGTGCGTTGGGAATCATTCCGCGGCGCTCGCCAGGCAGATCGATGCCCAGTTTGTAGCCGAAGCCCTGTGAGACCATGTAGTCGCGCCACTCGTTCATCGCGTCGTCGAGAGTCGGATACTTTTTCCTATTGGACAACATATAGTACAATCCCCAGCAGAAGTAGCTATTGCACGACGTGCTGATGGCCGGGATGAGCGAGATAGGAGCCGCGTGGGAGTGGCAACCGACGTGGAGTCCCTTGAAGGAGAATCCGTGGGCGCAGGGATAGCGAGTGGAGTCGCTGACGATACCCTCTGTATAGAAGGTCACGGCCTGTGTCGTCTTGAATGTACTTCCCGGTGGATATTGTCCGCCGATGGCTCTGTTGATGAGCGGTTTGGCAGGGTCGAGCGTCAGTTGTGCCTGATTCTTTCCACGCAGTTTGCCGATCATGGTCCTGGGATCGAAAGTCGGCGATGACACCATCGCCAGTATCTGCCCCGTCTTGGGCTCTATCGCTACGATGGCACCGAGTTTTCCCTCCATCAGACGTTCTCCAAGCTTCTGCAGCTCCGCGTCCAGTCCAAGCTGGATGTCCTTGCCAGGCAGTGGCTTTTGGTCAAATTGTCCGTTCTTGTAGCGTCCTTTGATACGCCCACGGGCATCGCGGAGTAGGATTTGCACGCCCTTACGACCGCGCAGATCCTTCTCATATTGCCGCTCTATGCCTTGCTTGCCGATGTAGTCACCCGGCTGATAGTAGTCGTCCTCCTCAATGTCGCCCTGTGAGACCTCTGCCACATCGCCCAGTAGATGGGCTGCCAGCGGCTCTTTATATTGCCGGATGCTGCGACGCTGGATGTAAAAGCCAGGGAAGCGGAAGATCTTCTCTTGGAATGCGCTGAACTCCTTGTCTGGCAATTGACCCATGAACAACTGTTGGGTGAATCGTGAGTAGCCAGGGTTTTTCGACCGATCCTTGATTTCTGCCATACGTTTCTTGAAAAACTCCTTTGTGATGCCCAGGGCATTGCAGAAGTCCATGGTGTCCAGTCGGCCTGCCTCCTCATTCATGACCACCATGATGTCGTAGGCCGGTTGGTTGTAGACCAGTAGTTTGCCGTTTCGGTCAGTGATGGTGCCGCGCGAGGGAAACTCTATCTTCTTCAGAAACGCGTTGGAGTCGGCGCTCTTGCGGTAGTCGTCGCTGGCTATCTGCAGCGAGAACAACCGGATAATATAGACTACAATGATGAGCGAGGCGATGGCGCTAAGCACATAGCGCCTCTTCTCCAAGTCAAAATTCTTCATTAGCGGCCCCTCACGTTATCAATGACAAAAACAAGGAGGAATGTCAGCAGCGTGCTTCCACCCACATTCAGTAACCACTGGATGGGATCGAAGAAGCTAAACTGCTCCAACGAGAAAAAGACGACGCAGAAAAGCAGGATGCTGAAGAAGCTATACCATGTGTATTTGCTCACGCCCAGAGTGGCAATGGATGGCTTTAGGTCTTCGGCCGCTTCGCGGGGAATGAACGAGGCCAGCAGATAGGGCTGCACGAAGGAGAGCAGGGTGAGCGAGGCGGCCGTGACGCCCGGCGTATTGGAGAACGTGTCGAGCAGCAATCCCATGCAGAATCCCCACAGCAGCAGTCCCCAGCGTGGATAGTGGCGACGGATGCTGATGATGAAATAGACATAGAGTAGCGGTGTGGCACAACTGAAGAGGTGGATATGGTTGAGCACCAGCACTTGTGCGAGGCACAGGATGACGAAGAGCGCGCCTCTTCGAAGCAAGTCAACATTCATCTTTTCTTCTTTCTCCTTATTATATATTATTGCCCTAAAGCATGGAAACACGTTTGCAGCCTTGATTGCAGAACCGGCCAAGTCTGCTGAAACGCCGGTAGATGTTCTCGGCAAAAGATAGTATGCCGTACGTTTAGTTCTCCGATGGCGACTTGATGGAGTCTTTGGCAGCCTCCATGATCTGTTTCCGCTCGGCGAGTTGTGGAGCGTCGATGACGCAGACGTCTCGTAGATTGGCAAAGTCGGTGGACAATACGACCTGGACGCGGTAGGAAAGTCCGTCCTCAGAGTTGAACACCTTCTTCACCTTGCCGACCAACAAGCCTTCGGGGAACACGGCCGAATAGCCGCTTGTCACTACCCGGTCGCCAATCTTGAAGCGGGCGTGGCGGGGCACATCGTCCAGATAGGCGATGTTGGGCGCGTCGCCTGACCAGTGGAGATACCCGAAGTAGTCGCGACCATCAATGGAGCAACTGATATTCGACTTGTTGTTGAGCACAGGTATCACTACGGAGTAGTGGGTATTGACCAGATAGACGATGCCTACGACACCGTTGCCACAAGCCACACCCATGTCTTTCTTCACACCGTCAGCACTTCCCCGGTCGATGGTCATCAAGTTTTCGGGGCGATCCAGCGAGTTCGCCACCACCTTGGCTTGAATCAAATGGTACTTGTTGAGCAGTCTGAATTGCCCACGCTTCAGGTAAGTGGAGTCTTTGGTCTGGTCATATAGCTGGTTGGAGAGCGCTTTCAATTGCTGCTCCAATTCCAGATTGCGCTTCGTCAGCAACTCGTTGTTCTCGCGTAGGCTGAAGAACGACAGGAGCTTGGCCTCCTGCTCATAGACGATACCTGCGACATAGTTGGCCGACGTGAACCACACGCTGGCCTGATAGCTGTTGAAACGAAACAACAAAACTCCACTGATAATCTCCAGGATGATGAAGAGAAACCAGTGGACATTGCGCGACAAAAACTCCGTAAGATTGTGCATCGGCGCTTTTTACATGAGAAATATTGAATAGTCTGAGGTCAGACCATCCAATACTTCTTCGTTTTGTGATATAAATCCAATCGCCTCTTATCTCATCAAGAATGAGAAGCGGTCAACGTTCTTCAGAGCGATACCCGCACCCGTGGCTACACTATGGAGCGGATCCTCGGCGATGTGGAAAGGAATGTTGATCTTGTCGGTGAGTCGCTTGTCGAGACCACGAAGCAGCGCTCCGCCACCAGTGAGCCAGATGCCGTTCTTCACGATGTCTGCATAGAGCTCGGGCGGCGTGTTCTCCAAGGCAGAGAGCACGGCATTCTCGATCTTTGCCACCGTCTTGTCGAGGCAGTGGGCTATCTCCTGATAGCAAACCGGCACCTCCATAGGCAACGCTGTGATGCGGTTTGGACCATGGATGACATAGTCCTCAGGTGCATCCTCGCCCAGGTCTGTCAGCGCGGAGCCAACATGCACTTTGATGCGCTCTGCCATACGCTCGCTGACCTTGACGTTATGCTGCCGGCTCATATACTCCTGGATGTCTGCCGTGAGGTCATCGCCAGCCACGCGGATGGAGTTGTTGCTCACAATGCCACCCAGCGAGATGACAGCAATCTCCGTGCTTCCGCCACCAATATCGACGATCATGTTGCCCTCAGGAGCCTCCACGTCAATACCAATGCCCAGTGCGGCAGCCATCGGCTCGAATATCAGATAGTCGCGAACCGCGCGGAGCTCCACCTCGGTGCTGCCCGAAGGCACACCAATCACCATGCGCAGCGACGGCGAGAAGATACGGCTGCCCGTGTGGACCATCTTGATAAGGCCACGGATCATCTGCTCGCAAGCCGTGAAGTCGGCGATCACGCCATCGCGGAGCGGGCGGATCGTGCGGATGTTGGCATGCTCCTTCTCGTACATCATCTTCGCCTCGCCACCGACGGCAATCATCTTGCCGCTCCGTCGGTCCAGGGCCACAACGGAAGGCTCGTCCACCACGATCTTGTCATCGCTGATAATGATGGTGTTGGCCGTTCCCAGGTCCATTGCTATCTCTTGGATAAATGAAAAGAGTTTCATTCCTTCTTTCTTCTTGACTTTTTGTTGTTATTGTGTAATGTGCCCGGCAAAAAGCATTATTTGGCAAACCACTCGTGGATGGCCGTGTCGTAATGGCTGCTTACGGCAAATGCTCTTTCGGCAAACTTCTTGCGCTCTTCCAGCTCTGTCTGTGCACCCTTGGCTGCCAGGATGTCGCCCAGCATGGCGTATTCGCCCTTGCTCGGCACGATGACAACGTCCTTGAAGTTCTTGGCTCCGGCGCGGATGAGCGAGATGCCGCCGATGTCGATCTTCTCAATGATCTCCTCTGCGCTTGCCCCACTTGCCACGGTCTGCTCAAACGGATAGAGATCGACGATCACCAAGTCGATGGGCACGATGTCATACTGCTTCATCTGCTCGCGGTCCCCCTCGTTGTCGCGGCGTGCGAGAATGCCTCCGAACACCTTCGGGTGCAAAGTCTTGACTCGTCCGCCAAGGATGGAAGGATAGGAGGTCACGTCCTCCACCTTCTGACACTCGTAGCCCAGCGACTCAATGAACTTCTGGGTACCGCCAGTGCTAAGGAATTTCACACCATTTTCGTTCAGTTTCTTCAGGAGATCCTCAAGGCCATCTTTGTGGAAGACCGAGATCAGCGCAGTCTTGATTTGCTTTGTGCCTGCCATTTGTCTTGCTTTTTATAATAATAAGTGTGCAAATTTACAAAATCTTCGGCAACTACAGGGCCGGTGAGTCCTAAAAATATTAAAACGAAGCCATTTTATTGCCTTTGGTCAACGGTAGCGGGAACTAAAGCCGTACCTTTGCAATATGAACTTTACTAACACACTGCTCACATGGTATGCTTCCCATGGTCGCTCCTTGCCCTGGCGCGAGGCGGGAACGCCCTATGCCGTCTGGCTCAGCGAGATCATCTTGCAGCAGACGCGGGTGGTGCAGGGAGAAGCCTACTGGCGCCGCTTTTTGGAGAAATGGCCCACGGTAGATCTGCTTGCTGCTGCCTCCGAGGACGAGGTGCTGCGGATGTGGCAGGGACTCGGCTACTATTCGAGGGCACGCAATCTCCATGCCGCTGCACGGCAGATAGCCGCCTTGGGACATTTTCCAGACACCTATGAGGCCATCCGTGGTCTGAAAGGGGTTGGCGACTACACTGCTGCCGCTATCGCCTCCTTTGCCTTTGGCCTTCCTTACGCTGCCGTCGATGGTAACGCTTACCGTGTGATGAGTCGTTACTTTGGCATCGACACCCCTATCAATGACGCCAAAGGCAAGCGGACTTTTGCCGAACTGGCGCAGTCGCTGCTTCCCAAGGGGCGGGCTGCGGATTTCAACCAGGCGATGATGGATTTTGGCGCAACGCAGTGTGTGCCGCAGTCGCCTTGTTGCGAGGTGTGTCCGATGGCTGAAACCTGTGAAGCGTTGCGAACAGGGCGTGTGGGGGAATTGCCCGTCAAACGAAAGACCGTGAGCGTCAAAGAGCGCAAGCTGATCTATCTGTATCTCCGTTGCGACGGACGGACGGCTATCCATCAGCGAGGGGCTGGTGACATCTGGCAGGGTCTGTGGGAGCCAGTGCTCCTGGATGCTTCGCAGGTGCGACCCGTCTATGAACTTCGGGCGCAGCGCGTGAAGCATGTTCTCACCCATCGTGTGCTCTATGCTGACCTCTATTTCTATCACCCCGCCGTTCCTCCAGCGCTTCCCGAAGGCTATCGCTGGGTGGATGAGGCCGATTTGGATCAGTATGCGTTGCCGCGGTTGGTAGAAAAGTTGATAGCCATGCTTTGACCAGCATGGCTATCAGTCATTCTTATGTTAGGGTCTTTTTTGAAGTGGTGTCCTTCTGTTGCTATCCCTCTGCTTCAAGCTCTTTGACAAACTCGTTTCGGAAGATGCGGAAGAGTTTCACGATCTCTTCGCGAGCGGACTCTTCCAGTTCCCAAATGTTGATCTCGCCAGAGCGGTGCTTGGCGATATGGCGCACGCAGCGCGCTATCTTCCGCTTGTTGTTGCGTGCCTGAAGCTGATCGACCTCGATTCGTCCTCCGTTCTTGTAAGAGAGGGCGGAGAGCCGGCGCATGAATGCGCAGAAATTGTCATATACCAATGCCAGCCGCATCATCTCCTGTGGGTCGCCAGCCACCTTGTCAACCTCCAGTAGTGGGCCGATGTGGTCGAAGTCCCATTCTTTCTCATCCATCCAGAACCATTGGAAGCAGAGGCGCTCTTCCATGCCGAGCAATTCGTGCTCCAATCTTTCGCGCCCGTTGTCCTCCGTTTGCCGATAGGCGTGGAAAGCATGGGCTACGAGGGCAGAGGGAGTGCATTCGGGCAGGTCTTCCTCCGCAGTCAACTGACTCTTGACAGCGATGTGCCATCGGTGCTCCTTGTACTTCACGAGGGCTTCGTCGCCTTGCATCATCAGTTCTGTGAGTGATCCCTTGGCGGGTATTGTGCCCACGACGGCCAGTCCGTTCTTGTGGTCGCGCAGCGTCAGCGTGTCGTCCTCCTGCCAGATGCAGAGCAGGATATGCAGGCCGCCGTTGATGGCAATGGTGAAGCGGTCGTCGTTGGGGGTGCCGACAAACTGATACTGATACTCTTTCGCCGTGGCGGGATCGACGACCAGTTCGCCCTGGTGAGGACGATCCTCGGCATCGAGCAGCTGGAAACCCTTGACGGGAATGCGAAGGTGGAGCACAAAGGGCGTGCCGTCGTAGGGCGTCAATTTCAGGGAGACCGTCTTGCCACCCTCAAACAAGCTCTTGCGGAAGCGCAAACCATCCCTTGTCTCTTCGCCCTGTGCCGACGTGATGTCGCCTTCGATCCAGTGGAAACTGAACGTCACGCTCTCCTCGTCCTCCTCTTCTAAGTGGACGAAGTCTTCGGGGGCTACGCCAAGGTAGAGGGTGGGAAAGGGACGGATGTTGTCGTCGTCCAGCAGGGTCACGTCAATGGGACCCAGCATCGGGTCGTCCTCCCACTCGTCTGTGCCACGTTGTGAGAAGACGGCGAAGGTGAGGCGCGAAGCCTCTCGTGTGCCGTCGGGACGGCAAAGCCAAAAGGCCGTCTCCTTGGGTACGAAGATGGGTTCTACGATATAGGAAGAGTAGCAGGAGTTGCCCAACTCCAGCTCTGTCCATGGTGTTTTCATACCGTTGTTGTCCTGTTCAATCATGTTTGGAAAACTGATTAGCCGTTTTTGTTTTTGTGCGAAAAGGAGTGCAAAGGTACAAAAAAATCCTTGTATAAAGGTCTGGTTGAGGAAAATATTCCCTTTTTGTTCGTGAGGAATCGTATTGCCAAGTAGTCTTGGCGATACGGTTTGTCAAGGAATGAGTTATCCGCCGGTGTTTCCTCCAAACAATCCGCGGAAAAACTTGACCCAGTGGTTTTCCTCTGTTCCCTTGGCTTTTGCTTTGCGCGTAGCGGGTTGGGAGGGAGAGGTTTTTGCCCCATTGGCTGCTTTCTTTGCCTTCTGAGGAGTGATGGAGGGTTTTACTTTCCTTTGTACCTGCCGTGGCTGGTCGTCCGCTTTCCGCCATTGGGGAATGAACTCATACCCCACGCCCACCATGCCATACTCTATCGGTTGTAGCTTCAGGGTTTCTTCTTTCTCCTTATTATAATAGGGAAGGGGAAGATCCTCATCCACCACTTCCAGTTTCATATAGGCCACTCCGGCAGACAGAAAGCCTAGTTCTCGTGCGGCGGCATAGGAGAGGTCGATCACCCTGCCCCGTACATAGGGACCACGGTCGGTCACGCGGACGACGACCTGGTTGCCGTTTCTCGGATTGGTCACGAGGATTCGTGTGCCAAATGGGAGTGTGCGGTGTGCGCAGGTCATGCTATCGGGATGGTAATACTCGCCGTTGCTCATTCGTCTTCCGTACAGTTTGCCACTGTAGTATGTAGCCTTTCCGTCTTTTATTTTTTGCGCAAAGATGTTTTGTGTGCACAATGTCAGTAGGATGGATGTTATGATGACAAAAAGCACTTTGCCCTTGTGATTCTGTTTCATGGTGCAAATGTACATACTTTCTTTTGAAACACCATATTTTTCAACACTCTTTAAGAAGATGTCGTGCTCATATACCGAAGCTAAATGTGGAAAGAACAGAGAGTTAGCTAGGGGATCCAAAGCAGTGCCCCGACTCCATGAGCCGGGGCATTGTAGTAGGAATTCGCCTAGTGTTTAGCCCTGAGGGGAGGTTAGCGTGCGTCGAAGAGCAGCATACTGGTTTGGGCGAGCAAGGCTATCGGCACGTTGGTTTCTACCGTTAAGGTTTCGCCGGCCTTCTTGGGCATGGTCATCAGTGCGAAAGGTGCGATGGGCTTTTGGTCCTTATCGACCAAGATCATTCTGAAACTGTTGCCCAGAGGCTTCGTGGGGGTCAATGTCACCTTGATTTTTACCTTTGAACGATGGCTAAAATCTACAATTTCGGCCTTCGTCTTGGTGTTGTCAAATGATTGGGTGTCAGAAGCCACTTTCAGCGACTTGCCGATGAGCTTCTTTTCCTCTTCTTGAGAGACCTGATCGTAGTGTTGGTCCATCTTGGAGAAGGCGGAGTCGATGTCAGTTCGGAAGCCCTTGAAAAGCTCCCACTTTTCCTCGTCGCTCTTGTCCTTCACTTTTTCTTCCATCTCTTTGTAAGTGTCGGAGATCTTGTCGTCGATGGCTTTCCTGGCAAACTGTCTGCAATTGTCGATGTAGAGCAACTTGTCAACCATCTCGTTGTCCACTTTCTCCACGCTGTCCTCAGCCATAGCGATAGCATCTTGGGCCCATTTGTCGGGGTTGTTGTCGTTGCCCTGGCTGCAAGAGGCCAGCAAACCAAAGGACATTACTGCCAAGAAGGCGAGAACGTTTGTCTTTCCAAATTTTTTCATCATAGCTATTTTATTGATTAGTTATTGGTGATTTTTGCTTCGTTGCCGTTCATGTTTTGCAAATGTAGTCAAAAAAATACAGATAGACAACAAAAAAGGGTAGAAATCTCTTTTTTCGTGTTTTAGGCGTATAATAAATGTGCCGCCAGAATCCTAATTGGAATCTGGCGGCACGGTAAAGCTATACAATATTAACTGAAAAGTCTTGTTCAAACTCTCCCCTTGCGGTGGTAGTTCGATCTACTTCTTTCGTTTGGGCAGGAATCCTGTGGTGTTGGCGACATAGACGCCCAAGAGAATCAAGGCGCAACCGACGTATGCCATTACCGTCATGGGCTCGCTCAGGAACATTGCTGCGATGACCACCGTGAAGAGCGGGCTGAGGTAGTTGTAGTTGGAGGCAGTGATGGCACCGAGCCTGTCAACGATGACGCTGTAGAGAAAGAAGCAGCAGCATGACGCGATGAGGCCGAGGAAGAGCAAGTTGCCCAGCACCTCTATGTGTAGCAGGTTGCCCAAAGGGAATTTCCAAGGCCAGAAATAGAACAAGGGGAATGCGGTCAAGAGACCGTAGCCGAAGACCTTGCGCGTGATAGTGGCTGCGTCGTATTTCGCAGAAAGGGGCTTCAAGAGGAAGGAATAGAGACCGAAAGAGGCGGATGAAAGCACCGCTATGAGGTCTCCCGCAGGATTGAAGTGCAACTCTCCCTGA
>OHTO01000349.1_pt1 | contig 11342 bp, 9 predicted proteins | sample 1578981 | NCBI WGS metagenome assembly OHTO01 (sample SAMEA3879573, study PRJEB24766) | human gut metagenome | biome: human-associated habitat; feature: feces | place: USA | collected 1985/1987
GTACCCAGGCCGTTCATGAACAGGCAGGTGGTAGGGTTGACCTTGAATAGAAAGGGAACCAACACGGTAGAGCCGAACATGGCGAACAGATGCTGGATACTTAACGGAATATTAAGTAGTAATGGCGGACGTTCTTCAACTTGAATAACTTTGCGTTCCAAAATAAATAACCTCTTTTCTTAAATTTTGCTATGATAATTTTACGTGGATTTTACATTAATTGCAAGGAGTTTTTAGCAAAAGTGTAAAAAACTTTCCATAATCTCGGATTTTCCGATGAAGTGCCGCTCTTGTGTGATGCTTAAGAAGCAAGTATAATAAAGCTGTCATCTTTATTATATATTTTTTGTTGCTATTTCCGAATGAAGGGGGAATAAAAATGTTACAGGTAAATCATGAACGTTTAGCTAAACTTTTACAAGGCCTGGCTGCTTTTACGGACAGTGAAGAGGGCGTTACCCGCCTTGCCTACAGTCCGCTGGATAAAAAAGCTCAGAGCTGGCTGCTGGAGCAGGTGCAGGATTTGCATTTGCAAATCCGCACCGATGCTGTGGGTAATGTATTCTTGCGTCGCGATGGCAAACAGCCGCAGCTGCCGCCGGTGGCTAGTGGTTCGCATCTGGACACTGTTATCCATGGCGGTGCCTATGACGGCATGTGCGGTGTGGTAGGTGCCCTGGAGACGCTGTATATGCTGCAGGACGAGGAGCTTGAGCGCAGCATTGAGGTGATTATTTTCCGTGCTGAGGAATCTAGCCGCTTCGGCTTTGCGACTATGGGAAGCAAGCTGCTGACAGGCAGTGCAGCGCCGGAGCAGCTGAACAAAGGCGCTAAGAAGGGCGATATCAGCTTTATCGAGGCCTTGCGTGAATGGGGCTGCAATCCTGACGCTTATCGTGATGCTGTAATTGCTCCCGGCAGCTATAAATGCTTTGCGGAGCTGCATATCGAGCAGGGCAAGGTGCTGGAGCAGACGCAGCATCAGCTTGGTATCGTGCATAATATTGCGGCACCGACACGCTTTAAGATTCATATTAAAGGCGTAGCTGACCACAGCGGCGCAACGCCGATGGGGATGCGCCGTGACGCGCTCGTCAGCGCTGCTAAGCTCATTTTGGCGGTGAACGAAGCTGCGGAAACAGAAAAAGCCAACGGCAGTGTTGGTACCGTTGGCGTGGTTGACGTAGAGCCCGGCTCGATTAACGTTGTGCCGGGAGCAGTTACGCTGTGGGTTGATGTGCGTGGTGTTGATAAAGCCAGCATTGCGCGCGTGCTGCAAAGCATTCGCGAGCAGGCCGAAAACGTTGCTGTTTGCGACGGCGTCGGCGTGCAGCTAGAAATGCTGACAGCAGATAGCCCGGTGGCGCTGGATGAGACCTTGGCCGCACAGAGCGAAGCGATATGCACAGAAAAGGGCTTCAGCTTCTTGCATATGAACAGCGGTGCCGGTCATGATGCTATGCATATGACGAAAATCTGCCCCACGACAATGCTGTTTATTCCCTGTCGCGCAGGAATCAGCCATAATCCGGCAGAGTACGCCTCAACTGAGGATATCTGCCGTGGCATTGAGGTGCTGGCGGAGGTGTTACGTCGGGAGGCAAATTGACAATAACGCAAAAACTGCTATAATAAAGTATAGAGATAGCCGATTGTGGTAGGTCGGCTTTCCTCGCAAATTTGTAGTTTGAAGGAAGCCGCCTAACCATTAGGCGGTTTTTTTTCATGCCTTTTATACTCCTGTACCGTCAAAGCAGGGGATAAAGTCCTTGCAGGCTGCATCGCCCTCCTGCACAAAGCCGTCTTCGATAGTACTTTGCAGCAGATAGCTTTCCAGCTCCTTGTATTCCTCATCCGTAACCTTGCGGTTGATTTCGGGATATTCATTGGCGCGGCCGCAGGGAACATATTGGTGCATAAGGCTGAACATTAACTGCCCGGGCTTGAAGTTGGCAGCAACCCAGTCGATAATTCTCTTGGTGTTGTCCGGCATTTCGGGCATAATCAGATGACGGATAATGACGCCTTTCGTCATGATACCGTTATCGTCAATATGGTAGTCGCCTACCTGATTATACATTTCCTTAATAGCTTCGGTTGCGATGCGGAAGTAGTAGGGAGCGTTGCTGTATTTGATAGCAGCCATATCATCACTGTATTTTAAATCCGGCAGATAAATCTGCACCTTGCCTTTAAGGCGGCGCAGTGTATCCTGCGTTTCAAAGCCGCTGGTATTATAAACAACAGGCACCGGCAGCGGCTCGTCCAGACTTTGCAGCACTGCCTCAGTAAAATGGGTGGGTGTAACCAGATTGATATTGTGCGCACCTTGAGCGATAAGCTCGTGATAGATTTCCTTCAGACGTTCAATAGTAATTTCCTTACCGAAGCCATTGCAGCTGATATCATAGTTCTGACAGAAAACACAGTGCAGGTTACAGCCGGAAAAGAAAACAGTACCGCTGCCTTTGGTTCCGCTGATGACGGGCTCTTCCCACATATGCAGGCCGGCGCGAGCAACAATCGGAGCGAGGCCTACGCCGCAGCTGCCGAAGCAGCCTGTAGTATCAGACATATTTGCAGGGCGGTCTACACCGCAGCGATGCGGACATACATAACAGAGAGTCATATTATTTCCTCCTTTGAAAAGAGCTTGCCGTGCCTTTTCGGTATATGTATAGACAAGAATACTTGGTTCCCCCTTGGGGGAACTGTCGAGCGATAGCGAGACTAAAGGGGGCAACACTCTAATTCATCATATACTTATTCTACCACAATCGCCCGGTATTGACAAAAACAACGAGGCATCTTATAATTTTAGTATTAGGTCATATAACTGACGGAAGTGGGTTACCACAGGGGAGTATGACCGGTAGCACGCCGACCGTCTGGGCAAAGATTTTTTCTTGTGCCAGTGTGTCGGTTTTTTTGTTTGTCTAAGTGACTGGCACTATACAAAAGAGGAGGAGTTATAGTGAAAGAATTAGCATTAAAATATGGCTGTAATCCTAATCAGGGCAGCGCACGTATTTACATGAACAATGGCAGCGAGCTGCCGATTGAGGTACTGAACGGCCGTCCGGGTTATATCAATTTTCTCGATGCTTTTAACAGCTGGCAGCTGGTAAAAGAACTGAAGGAAGCAACCGGCCTGCCGGCAGCAGCATCCTTTAAGCACGTAAGCCCTGCAGGTGCTGCAGTGGGCCTGCCGCTGAGCGATACTCTGAAGAAAATTTATTATGTAGACGACCTGGAGCTTTCTCCGCTGGCAAATGCTTATGCACGTGCTCGTGGCGCTGACCGCATGAGCTCCTATGGCGACTTTGTTGCTTTGTCCGATGTTTGCGACGTGCAGACCGCAAAAATGCTGGCACGCGAGGTTTCCGACGGCGTTATCGCACCCGGTTATACCGAAGAAGCACTTGCTGTTCTGAAGGGCAAACGCAAAGGCACCTACAATATTATTAAAATTGATGAAAACTACAAGCCGGAGCTGCTGGAGCACAAGCAGGTATTCGGTATTACCTTCGAGCAGGAGCGCAACGAAGCTAAAATTACCGCTGACCTGCTGCAAAACCGTCCGACTGTGAATAAAGAAATTCCGGAAGGCGCAGCACGCGACCTGCTGATTTCCTTAATTGTTTTGAAATATACTCAGTCCAACTCCGTTTGCTATGTAAAAGACGGTCAGGCTATCGGTATCGGCGCCGGCCAGCAATCTCGTGTACATTGCACCCGTCTTGCAGGCGGTAAGGCTGATATCTGGTGGCTGCGCCAGAATCCGAAGGTTTTGGCTCTGCCGTTTAAAGACAGCATCCGTCGTCCCGACCGCGACAACACAATCGACGTTTACATCTCCGATGATTATGAGGATGTACTGGCTGACGGCGTATGGGAAAACTTCTTCACCGAAAAACCGGAACCGCTTACTCGCGAAGAGAAAAAGGCTTGGGTTGCTCAGTTGAAGGACGTTGCTCTCGGCAGTGACGCTTTCTTCCCGTTCGGCGATAACATTGAGCGTGCGCATCGCAGTGGCGTTCAGTATATTGCACAGGCAGGCGGCTCTATCCGTGATGATAATGTTATCGAAACCTGCGACAAGTACGGTATTGCCATGGCATTCACCGGCCTGCGTCTGTTCCATCACTAAGATAGTGGTATAATGTGTGACAATTGCCAACTCCAACTCTAAATTAAACAACCAAGATTTGGAAAAGCAGTATTCATCTTGTGCCAACTCTAATTTTAAAAGAGTAGAGTGATTTTATATTTAGTAGGAAAACGCCTCGCAAATTCAATTTTTATTGAGTTCGTGGGGCGGTTATATGTTGGTAAAATAGTAAGGGATTAATGAATTTTATGGTTTTAATGTAAATTTTGATATAACATAAAGTAGATTTTTTGTTATGTTTGGTGGTATAAGTGTGCGAGAAAAAAACAATTTGATTTTGTTGTTCAAGGTTCCAGCTTGCGTTTAGGCTGAATCTTATAATCAGATAAGCTAGAAAGTATAGGTGATTTTTTTAAGTATGGTTTTTCTTCTGATTCTGCTAAATATCATTATTATCGTTCTCTGATTAAGCAGGTATGGAACGATGAGGTTCAGATTGATGTGAATGAGCTGTCCAATAAAATCTATAAGTCTTATTGTGATGGTGAGATTACGCCCCTGCAGTATGACAGCTTGTGTACTTTTCTCTGTGATTTATAGTTGATAATTGGCAACTATAATTTAAAAAGCTGAATCTTAATCATTAATTATTTTAATGTTTTAGGGTCAACATTAAGCTTGAAATATGTCATGCTTCGTATCTTATGACCATTTGCTTCATATCGCCCGAATCCCCATACGGTATCTTCATCATCCATAAATAATTTAAATACAATCAAGCCAAAAAATAATCCAGCTTGTATTTCATTTTGTCCACAAGCATAATAAATTTTTTCGTATGGTGTTCCAATCCAATTACTATCTGGAATCCACCCGGCAGTATTTACCTCATTACCTTCAGTAGTCGCACGTATCCGTGCGACTACTCTAGCGTAATCAGCAGTAGATATACACTTTCTCCATTTTACATAGTTAGATTCGTGAGGTAATTTAGTAATCTTTTTTCCAGTATCAACAGCGTATAACATTATCAATTCCTCCTAATAAAATTATCTACAATTAGATACGTATGCAAACAATAACAGAACCCTGTAATTTTGATCAAAATCATATTTTACTGTTCTCACCGCTTGCTTAGTAACTAGATTCGACACACCATTAAACACACCTACCATGCGTCATATAAACAAAATTCCTCGTTCGTCATAGACACCTACTCTATTAGTTTTTCTGTTTAAGGCTGGGTTTTGTCCCAGCCTATTTTTTGTTTTTTTAGCTAAGATTAATCTTTAAAATGCAGAGTAGAGATGAAAGTCTTCAATCTTTCTGCTTCTTCTTTTGTCATGTCTGCCGGTATTTCAAAAGAAATATTGACGTCAGGTCTGAGCGGATAGCTGATTTTGATAGGCCCTGTGGTTGCTGCTTTAGGAATAGGCATATTGAAGCAGCGAGCTTTGATTTCATTATAGTGAGGGCTTAAGTCTGCCGCAGTTCGATATACTTTCAATGATGATCTTAGAGCTTTGGAAAGCTCCTTTCTTGTTATTTTGTTATGCCATTCTACAGTTCTTTGATGTGAATAGCCATTACTAATGTTGTCTACTTTAGGATTGAACTGATAGTTGCTTGCGATTACTCCGAGGTAGATGTTGTCACCGTCAGGAGTCAGTACAAGGTCACCTTTATTCATTTGATTTACGAATATATCTACAGTTGCATATGCGTTGCCAAGTGCTAAGGCAGTATATGAATATGGAGGTTTGGACAGGATTTCTTTGAGGTCTTGTCTGGTTTTTCCGGTGAGGTCACCTATACCGGGCCAGCCGATTGCGACAATATTTTCTGTCTGAAATTCGTTGATTCGGTTGATATTTGTTGGACTTGGGCGTAAGAGCCAAGCTTTGTTTGACATGATTATTTCCTCCTTAGAATTGACAATTTAATAATATAATTGATACAGTTGATATCAACTTGTTGAGTATAGTATATCATGACATCTTAAATATATCAACTAGTTAACAAGTAGATTTCTAGTAAAAATATAATAAAAATCTTGCAGAAGTATGTATTTGTTTCAGCAGGTAATTTGCTTTTAGCAGTCTGCTTTGCGCTGGAGCGGAGTTTAACGTCTCCGGTCTGACAATTTTTATTTTGCACGATTTTTTTTCGCCAAATCCAACACACTCAAAAATACTCATTGCTTTATTGCAAATTAAAGAATTTGCATGTATGATTGAATATAAATGATACTGACTCTACGAGGTGATAATATGCTTCTTAAAGAAATGAATTTCCGCGACATTGCAGGCAAATACCTTTATATAGATGCAACCGGTGTGGCGCAAAATTTGGGCAGCATTTTTGAAGTAACCGAAGATGTTACTGGTGTGCTTTGCTATGGCTATATAGATGCTCAGGCAGGCATCAGCTTTGAAATACTTTGCTGTGCAGAATATGATGCAGCTAAAAAGACGCTGAAATTGCTGCATGGCAATGACGAGCAAATGGCGAAGATAAGATTAGCTGAGCTGCTTGAAGCGCAGGCAACTGTGCTTCCGAGAGAAATGCCTCGCTTAAGCGAGTTCAAGGGCAAGGTTGAAATGGTAAAGCAGGCTTATAAGGCTGACGAAGCAACAGAGGCTATGCGTAAGCTTACTTCGTTAGATCCTGCAAGACTTGCTATGCACCCGGATATCGTAACGGTTTATCTGGTGCGCGGCGATGAGGCCGAAGTGGCTTATGTGTTGCTTAAGGAAGTGCGCGAGGTAAATATCATAGGCACACTTCTTTCCGAGCCTCAAAAGGCTTCCGGTCTGCATAAGGGCGATGAAATCAGCTTTTTCCTGGTGCGTAACGAAAAAGGAATTATGTGTATGAAGGTGCTGGAGAAATAAGCAAAAGAAAGGATATAGACGCTGAGCTAAGCTCGGCAAGGTGATTTTTTGAGTTCTGTAAAAAGAAACAGGTATATAGACGGCAAGCTGCTGCTGGCTTATCCTGACGATTATACTGTTTTAGATATTGAAACTACCGGCCTGAATCCGCAAAATGATTATATAACGGAAATCTCGGCTATAAAATACCGCAATAATCGCAGAGTAGATGAATTTTCCAGCTTAGTTAAGCCGGAATTATCTATCCCGTATTATATTACACGGCTCACCGGTATCAATGACGCTATGGTTGCGGATGCTCCGGCAATCGACGAGGTAATTTTGTCCTTTAAGGATTTTCTGGCTGATGATATTATTGCAGGCTATAATGTAGCCTTTGATTTGAGCTTTATTGCGGAAAATCTGGCAGGCTATTATGCCAAAAGATTAGCCAATGATTATGTTGATGTTATGAAGCTGGCGCAGAATGAATTGCCGTTTTTAGGCAGGTATAAGCAGACTGCGGTTGCCGAATACTTCAATATTGCTACAGCAGGTGCGCACAGGGCGCTGGTTGACTGCAATATTTGCAACGGCTGTTACCAGAAGCTGAAGGAGCTGGCAGTGGCTGATTACCGTCTGCCACCGCAGCAAAGGGAGCTTGTGCTTGCGCATAGTGCCAGCAGCTTAAGACCGTTGGCAGAAAAAAATATAGTTCTGCTTGGCTCTTTTGACGGTCTTTATCTTAAAAACCTTCAGGAGATACTGACTGCGCTTGGTGCAAGCGTTGCTTATCATGTTACAGCAGCTTCTGATATGGTTATTGTCGGCACGGCGGATGCTTCCGTGTGTGACGGTGCTGATTTGCAGCGTGCTGTCAGCATGAAAAACGCGGGCAAGAATATCTATATTCTTAAGGAGGATGTGTTTTGCCAATCGGTGCTGGCCAAAGGCTGGCTGAGGGTTGGTGGATTGAATGATTAATTCTATCTTACTTTCTTAAAGGCGCATTTCGTTATTGTATAATGTATAATTGTTGTATATCTATATAATTCAACAGATGATTATTGTATAATACGTATATAAATCCGGAAAGCTTACTGACAGCAGCGAAAGACATAGCAGCTGCCACTAATTTAAGAAAAAATAAAAATATCAGTGCGAGCAATGATATGCTATGTTTTGTTTTATGCAGCAAGCATTGTACCGGATAAATTTTTCATCTGAGGGGGAATAAAATGTTAGATTTAGAAAAAAATTGTCGTGTAGCTGTAGTGCAGTGTGCGCCCATAATGTTTGATAAGGATGCAACACTGGCCAAATGTATTGATCTGATTAAGCAGGCAGGTGCCGGCGGAGCACAGCTTATCGTGCTGCCGGAGCTGATTATTCCCTGCTATCCTTACGGCATGACCTTTGGCTTTACCGTAGGCAGCAGACAGGAAGAAGGACGTGCCGACTGGAAGCGGTATTATGATGGCTCAATCGTAGTGCCGGCCGCAGAAACTGACGCGCTCGGACAAGCGGCACGTGAGGTAAATGCTTATGTAAGCATTGGTATATCGGAGCGTGATGCTGTAAGCGGTACGCTTTATAACAGCAACATTATTTTTGCTCCTGACGGCAGTATTGCTGCCCTGCACCGCAAGCTCAAGCCTACGGGCGCGGAGCGCTTTGTTTGGGGTGATGCGGATAAGGCTTATTTTCCTGTGGTTGCTTCGCCGTGGGGACCGCTTGGTAATTTGATTTGTTGGGAGTCTTACATGCCGTTGGCACGTGTGGCTTTATACCAAAAAGGCGTCACGATTTTGATTTCCTGCAATACAAATGATAATCCTGAGTGGCAGGCTACTATTCAGCATATTGCGCTCGAAGGACGCTGCTATTACATTAACTGCGATCAGTTCTTCACTAAAGATATGTATCCTGCTGATTTGCATGCACAGGATGAAGTCGCTAAGCTGCCTGAGCTTGTCTGTCGTGGTGGCAGCTGTGTGATTGATCCTTACGGACATTATGTTACTGAGCCTGTCTGGGATAAGGAAGCAATTATTTATGCGGATTTGGATATGGACAAGGTGCCGGCCAGCCGTATGGAATTTGACGCCTGTGGTCATTATTCACGACCGGATGTTTTGCAACTGCAGGTTAAAGAGTAAAGCTGTAGCGTAAAAAATATAACAACAAACAAAAAAACGCTTACGCCCCACACATCAACGTGGGATGTAAGCGTTTAATTTTTTCCTTATTCTACAAAATTTTTAGGAGAAATTACTTCGCCGTTATCAAAAGCAATATAGGTGACCTGAATCTTGATTGTTTCTTTGGAAATATCCAGATTCATCAGCTTTTTGTCATCCGGCAGCATGGAATTCAGCTTTTTGCTGGTGGTGAGCTCCACTGCCTGTCCGGGGGCAATGCTGCCCTGATAATGCTCAGGATAGGAATAAAGCTGTTCGCCCTTTTCATTGAGCACCGTTACATCGTAATACATACGGTTTATGGCAACGTTACTCATGTTTTTCGCCATGATGGTAGCAGTAAGCGTAGCTTTTTCCTCGCTGCCGATTTTGTTATTATCCTTGTTCAACGTCAGACGTTCGCTGGTTGCCTGCAGTGCTTTATTCAGACGTTCCATAACAGGCTTATTCAGCAGGGCCTGTTTAGCACGTTTAGCTGCGTCTAATTGAACGATAAAGTCTGCCAGATTGCTGACTTTCTTAATCTGCCAATCACCTTTATCATTTTGCTGCATCAACAGCTCGGCAATAAAATCCTTTTCCAGATCCTTATCGCGCAGTACCAGCGTTGCTTTAGCTGTTTCGCCCTCATGCTTGCTGAGCTTCAGATCTTTGACAGTAAGGTTTTGAATGGGGATGTGGCGTTCCAGGTTACGCTTCATAGCATCTGGTACGGGATCGGCCGGCTGCTTAGGCGCATTCTCAGGCTTAGCGGCAATTTTGTCCAGAGCCTCTTGCGTCATCAGGTCTACGACCGAAGGCTTCAGCATATGCAGAATGCCGAGTGCGAACGGGTTGGAGAAAACATTATCGTTATTGATTTTGCTTTCTGCCTTGATGATGTCCTCGAAAGCGTTGTCCATAACAGAGGGAACATCAACATATCGTGAAAATTTTGCGCTGTCATGCTGCTGCAGTGCAACGCGCGCTTCGTTCAAGGCATAAGCCGGTGTACGGATAAAATAAAGAAAATAAAAGGCTGCGCCTGCAAGGGCAGCGAGTAGAATAAATACAACAAACCATTTCTTTTTGCTTTGCATGATTTTAACCTTCCTAAACTATATTAAAAGGCAATCGGAAAAATTCTTTGCCTGCATATATTGTAATCATCTTAAGGGCAGATTTCAATACCTACTACTAAAATATTTTATAAATTATTCCCTACTTCTTTCCGGGGGAAATGTTGCGGGAAGTGAGTGTAATTGGTTATAATATAATGATAGACTGATTTTACACGGAGGTATTTACATGAGTGATAAAAATAAAACCTACTGTCTGATAAATTACGGCTGCCAGATGAATGAATCCGATACGGAGCATTATGCAGGACAGCTGCAGGAGCTTGGTTATGCGCCTAATCCTGATTTTCATACCGCAGATATAATTATTGTCAACACCTGTTGCGTGCGCGAGAGCGCGGAAAAGAAAATTGCCGGCAAAATTGGCGAATTAAAGGCTGTAAAGCGTGCCAATCCGGATGTAGTTATCTGTGTTGCAGGCTGTATGGCACAGAAGGACGGCGAAAAGCTGCGTAAAAAGCATCCGCAGGTAGATTTGCTGCTGGGTACTGCTTACGTTAACGATTTCAAGCGTTTGCTGCTGGAATTTCTGGCAGAGCGCAAGGCTGCGGTTTATACCGATCTGACTATTCATCAAAGTGAGTTTGAAGGTCATATGGTACGCCAAAGCTCCTTTGCTGCCTGGATTCCTATTATGTATGGCTGCAATAATTTCTGCACCTACTGCATCGTGCCGTATGTACGCGGACGCGAGCGCAGCCGCAGCATCGATAATATTGTTGCCGAGATTGAGGCAGCAGTTAAAGATGGCTACAAGGAATTTACTCTGCTGGGACAAAACGTTAATTCCTATGGCAAGGATTTTGGCGACAAGGACGCTTTCGCTAAGCTGCTGCGCCGTGTGGATATTATTCCCGGCGTTGAGCGTATTCATTATATGACCAGCCACCCGCGTGATATGAGCGAGGAGGTTATCAAGGCTGTTGCAGAATGTGAGCACATCTGCGAAAACTTCCATCTGCCGTTCCAGGCAGGCAGCTCGGAAATTCTTCGCCGCATGAACCGCGGTTACACGAAGGAAAAATATCTTGAGCTGGTT
>OHTO01000351.1_pt1 | contig 11302 bp, 8 predicted proteins | sample 1578981 | NCBI WGS metagenome assembly OHTO01 (sample SAMEA3879573, study PRJEB24766) | human gut metagenome | biome: human-associated habitat; feature: feces | place: USA | collected 1985/1987
ACTTCTTTGCAAGCCATGTTTGGCTTATCCCTTTGTCCTCTAAGACTGCTCTTATACGATTTAATTTCATGTTTTTATCGTTTTTATGCTACAAAAATAACGTTTTATTTTGATAATCCATCCAAATCCCTTGAATATCTGCTGTATTCCGTCGTAATTTAGACAAAATAGAAATATAATCTGCAAAAATGGAACTAAGCAATTGATTTCCCAATATGGCAAGATACATATATGCGTTTATGAATATGTTCTTTTTGCCATACTCTTAAAATGACGTTACATGAAAATTACTGTTGGTAACTACTCTTTTATCAAGTGCAAAGACTAATCTTAATATTTTGTAAAATCACAGCATAAAATGTTGTTTTTCAGAAATTAGATTTAACTTTGCACTCGAAATCAAAGCGTTCTTTGTATATTGCAAAGTTGTGAAAGAAAAAGAATATAGCTCGTTTCTAAATCGTTAGCAGTCACATTCTTTAAAAAACTCAACTCGCTGATATTCAATAAATAAAAGAATTTACTGTGACTCATTATGTGCCAGGACACATTCTTCTCTATACCACATTGTTTGGCAACTTGCTTTATATCATATTTGCATACGCTATAAGCAGGAACCGGCAATAAACGGTCATCTTTTGCCAATCCTTCATATTTATCAATGATATGCTTGGCTACTTCAAGTAACCGAATATCACTTTCCACGCCTGTCTTTTGTCGCGATGTCTTAATCCACACATGTCCATCAAAAGAGGTCTGAATATTGCTCTTGGTCAGATTGCGCATGTCTGTCCAGCTCAGTCCGGTGAAGCAACAGAAAACGAATAGGTCACGGACAAGTTCGTATTTCTTTTTGGTAAACTGTCCGTTGATCAACTTTGTTATTTCCTCCATTGTCAGGAAACCTCGCTTTGTTTCCTCCTTACTGATGTGATAGGCATAGAAAGGATCACGTGCAAGCCAACCGTTGTTGATAGCCATAAATATGATACTTCTGAAAGGCATCATATACGACCATACAGTATTGGTGCAGTGACCTTTCTCTATTCGCAAGAAAACTTCGAAATCGGTGATGAATGCAGGGGTGAGTTCTTTAAGCGCAATGTCTTCCATCTTATAACGCTGTTTGATAAACTCCTCCAGATGCTTGTAAACCACTCTGTATTTCCAATAGCTACGCTGGCTTTTCATCTTGCCAACAAGCTTGGCATAGTCTTCGTTGTGCTTACGGAATACTGCAAGAAGGGTCTTGTGGTTCATCCCCATACCAAGATAGGAATTACGCACTTTCTCTGCTGTGACATAGCTATCCTTATCACATACATCTTGATAAGCCTTATTGATGCCGACAAGAATCTTGTCCAGCTTTCGGTTGGTCTCTTGCGCAACGATGCTTCGTCCACTCATGCGACCAAGTTCCACGCTCCACATTTTCTCATCCACGTCCAACTTACAGCTGAACTGTGAAATCTTGCCGTTTACCGTAATACGGCACATGACTGGAATCAGTCCGTTCTTCTTTGGCGCATTACGCTTCAGATAGAATAATACTCTGAATGTTGATCTGCTCATAACTTTCTACTTTTTTAACTGTTTGCAAAAATACTATGTACAGAGTCATTATCCCATTTGCAAATCCAAGCGAATCAAAGCATTAGAATCATGCATAAAAGAATCTTCCGAGTTTTCTTGGCAATCTTCTAATTATTAGATACTTTTGCCTCTTAATTCTGTAATTTTCGCCCATTCATTATCATCAAAAAACAGTAACGTTATAGTAACGGAAGTCTGTCTTAGACTGGCATTTTTCTGTCTTCTGATGTCTTTATGGAAAGCCCCATCCACCGACATAATTCAGTCATTTTCAACTATTTTGCTTCAATTATTACTGATTTTCAACTTTTTGTTGTATCTTTGCATAAGATAAGCTGCACTCGGCAATTTGTGAACAAGTTCTCATTGCGCTCGTTTGCATTGTCTTTGTGCTATACAACAAAAGCTGATTGATATGGAGAACAAGAGTTTGGGAATGATAATACGCGAAGAGCGAAAAAAGAAGGGACTTACGCAAGCCCAGCTTGGTAAGCTCATTGGCCTGAAGGAGTCTCGCGTGTCAAAAATAGAGCATGGCGCGCCGATAACGCCAGAAGTGGCATCTTTCATACTCGGCAAGTTGGGGTCGGCATTGCAGATTCATGTTGTTGACAAAGTTGGTTTTAACCAAGAGGAAAGCGAATTTGTAGTGTCTGTTATCAACAACTTTGCCGATGAGAAGAAGATCCCTCTTACTCAGGCTTACAGCTACATTGTGACTTTCAAGGGGATGGACTTCCTGCGTCAATACCAAGACATTGAGAAGACGCTCAGCAATCATGAGATTGTCAATGATGTGTCACGTGTATGTGCAAATAATGGTGGTCGTCTATGATACTCTATCACGGCAGTAACCAGTTGATAACCAAAATAGACTTGTCGAAGAGCAAGAACTTCAAAGACTTTGGTCGTGGCTTCTATCTGACTAAGGATTATGCGCGTGCAGTCGCCATGGCTCAAAGAACGACTGCCATTATGGGCGATGGGAGTCCGGAAGTGTCACCGTTCATCTTCAACCCATCAAGATGCCCCAGCGATGTTAGAATAAAGATTTTTGATGGTAGGACTGCGGAATGGGCTCTCTTTGTACTAAAAAACAGGGAAAAGGACCCTCTTCATACCTACAAGCATAACTATGACATTGTCATCGGTCCTGTTGCAGACTCACGTGTAGATGCCATTTTACAGGAGTATCGTAGGAGTTATGGCAATGCATACGTCAATAGTGCAAATCTCGTCAAGTTGGCAAAACTACTGAAATATCCCGGCCCAGAGTACATTCAATACTGCTTTTGCACAGAAAAAGGAATTAAACAATTAATACTAGACCTATGATTACAGATAAAATTGAAATAGAGAAATTGCTGTCAAGGCTGACAACTTACATTGCCAATAAGCTGCACCTGTCGACCATAGCTGCAGTCGGCGCGGTATGCATGTCAAAAGTAGCTAATGAATTGGCAGGAGGAAAAATGCCAGAAGGAACCACCTTCGAAGAATTATCGGAGAGATTACTCAAAGAAGTAACGATGGCGAGATCATAGGACGTTTGGATTTCTTGGTGTAAGCGTATCAGTCGATACGCTATTCTCGGTACCACTTTTTGTACCTCCTGCCTGGTACTGGAGTTTCGCTTGCCTGGTACTGGAGTGTTAGTGTGCTTGGACTATAGTGTCACTTGCGTTCTACTGGATAGGTACTCAGCATACTTTTCTTTTCTACCATTTTGTAGGGATTGTTTGGCAAGGTCTTGTCAAAGAAGCAACTTGGATTGAATGATATACTCAACTCAGCATCGTTAGGTATATTGAAATCCAATGATGCCTTTGTAAAGCTCACACAAGTGGAGCATGAGGAGGACGGAGACTACTATCCATTTGCAACTTCATTTCCCGCAGATTGTCCAATGCGTATAGCGGAATGATGGTTATATGGCGCTTGGCATTGTCTGCTTGCGGGTCGGTGTAGGTGAATTCTCCGAAATTTTCAAATGAACAACGGATAGCTTCTGTAAGGCGTTTCTCTCTCATGAATTGCCATAGGCTCTTCATGCCACCCTGTGTGCCTGATTTTATTTCTATAGGTGTGACTTTGAGATGAAATGTGTCAAGATAGTCTATCTCGGCTATACTATTCCCACTTTTCTCCCAATAGAACATCTTTTGTCGCTGCACACATGGTTTGTTGCGCAAGAGTTCAAGGCCTGCCACCATCTCAACCAAGCCTCCCTTGTTGACAAGATCTTTTGGACTGCCAGTCATGATTAGATCCACAAGGTGCTGCGCAAGATTTCCTTCAAGTTGCAAAACAGAAAGAAGAAGTCCAGAGTCAAGCAACAGAATCTTCATGTTTTTCTCGTTCGCTTCTGCATCAAGTGGAATGCCATTCCCCGAGGTGGCGATGACGGGAATGACGAGGCCGGCAAGTGTCAGAAGTCGGACTGCTTCTCTGATTTGTGAACTTCTGTAGTCCGCGGAAATCTGCTTGAATGTGATTTTTTCTCCTGGCTGATGGCAGATGCCGTGCAGCGTTGTCCTTAGCAGGTCAGGAGAGACTCTTTTCTTGTATTTGCTAAAGTTGTCCTCGTATGTCAAGATAATATCTTCTTGTATATGACTACATTGGTTGAAGTTGTGTGTCTTTATCCATGCCAGCACAGCCTCGGGCATTCCACCTACCAAAAGGTATATGCGAAAATATTCTATTAGTTTTTCGTGAAAAGCTGCATCCAAGGGATGCTGGCTGTCAGCTTGCCTTTTCATGCTTATCAATCCGTTTTCATTGTTCGCATTCAAAAACTCATCAAATGTCATCGGATACATGAACAAAGTATGTATGCGCCCTACACCAAATGTAGGTAGCTCTTGAAGCGTGAACTCCAGTAAAGATCCAGCTGCAATGACATGTAGCCCTGGATAGTCTTCTTTGAAGAAGCGCAATGCCATTATTGCTTCTGGACATTCTTGTATCTCGTCAAGAAACAGAAGCGTTTTGCCTTCTTCTATTGGAACGTTGATATATATTGCAATCTTTTGGACAATCAAGCGTATGTCAATATCTCCTTGGAAGAATGTTTTGACAGTTTTGTGACGTTCAAAGTTTACTTCAGCAAAAAACTGGAATTCTTTTCCAAAATGTCTTACTGCAGAGGACTTGCCTACTTGTCGGGCACCTCTAAGCAAGAGTGGTTTTCTCATCGGATTGTCCTTCCACTCCAAGAGTTCTACGTCTATATTTCTTTGTATATATTCTTGCATGGCGAGAAGTGATTAAAAATCAGGTGCAAAGATAAGATAATTGCTTAATTCCGACAAATAATTCGCGGGAATTTTGCTCAATTCCGACTAATAATCTGCTGCAAAATGCTCAATTCCGACAAATAATGTGGTCTGATGCAGGTTTTGTTTCAGCCTCTTTTTACTTTTCTTTCCAGTGGTGACACTCTTTGGCACAGCTGATGTGTAACTTTGCCGGCGTAAACAAAAAACCGACTGTGGCAGACTAAGGCTGAGACTGGCGGCGTGAGGATTTCATCAGTGAACCATCATGGACTTGCAGGGATAAAAACTTCTCCATACCTTTGTCTTGCCAATTGGTCTAAAAACGAAATAGCTATGTTAAGAGGATGGAGTAAATTTGTCTGCAACGAATGTGGACACAAGTTTGTGGGCATGGACTTCGAATACCAATGCACGGCCCTGTCAGCGCCGCTGAAATGTCCGGCCTGCGGCAGTTGGCACACCCGTCCTGCCTGGTCGTGGTGGCAGAAATGGGTGTACAAGGAGATTTGGAAGATCCAGGATGAGTATCGAAACAAAACAGAAAAGCAATAATATATGAAAGACGGAGTATTCTTTCGTCCTTTCGTCGGAGCGTCATACGCTGGCGGAGGACTGTTTGGCAAGCGCATCATGGTGCTTGGCGAGAGCCACTACTGCGACGAGGGCTGCGCCGACTGCGGCAGCTGCCTGCGCCATCGGGAGTGCATGGAGTTTACCAGCGGCGTAGTGGAGCAATATCTCGACCGGGGCGTGGAGCGGCAGAGGTGGATGCAGACTTTGCTGAAGTTTGAGCGTTCGCTCGTGGGCTGCGAGACCGATCAGGCGCAGAGTCAGCGGATATGGCAGTCGGTGGTGTTCTACAATTATCTGCAAGTGGCCATGGGCGGTCCGCGCGAGGCTGGCACCGCCGCGCAATACCGCCAGGCCGGCGAGGTCCTTTTCGACGTGATGGAAAAATACCAGCCCGAATGCCTCATCGTATGGGGCAACCGCCTGTGGGACAAACTGCCCGGCGAGCGTTGGACTGATGGGGAGGACATCGTCGTGGACGGCTGTCGCACAGCCACGGGCGCCTACTCCTTGGCAAGTGGCAGGACGGTGAGGGCGATGGCGGTAAACCATCCCTCGGTGGGCTACTCGTGGGACTACTGGCACTGGGTGATAGCAAACTTCTTGAAATAGTGGGCTACAGGGTATGGACAAGCGAATGAGATTCTTCGCCTGGCTGATAGGCCAGCTCGAACGCAGGCGCATGACGTATGAGGAGATAGCTGCCGCATGGCTGGAGGCTGCGGCCAACGCTCAAGGCAAGTCGCTGGAGAAGCGCACGTTTCACCGCCATCGCGACGAAATAGAGCAGATGTTTGGCATCAAGGTGGAGTGTAGCGGCAGGAGCGGCGGCTATCGCTACTATCTGAAGAAAGACAGCGTGAAGTGTGACGATGTCACGGAGTGGCTGCTCAGTTCCCTGCGGCTGGCCTCGCTGGGCGATATGCTGCAATACCACACCAAGGTGATGCTCGACCCTGCGCCACGCAACTCAGAATTGCTCGACGACATCCTCAGAGCCATCGACAAGCAATATCGGCTGAGGTTTAGCTACACCACGGCCTACGGGGTGGAGGAGTCCGTCGCCTTGACGCCCGCTTTTGTGAGGTTCTTCAAGCAGCGTTGGTACGTCGTCGGCGTGAACGAGAAAGAGCAGGTGCGCTGCCTGCCGTTCGACCGCATCTCCTTGATGTATGAGGAGTGCACAAAGCGTCCTCTGTCGCCCAAACTGAAGCAGATGCTCACGCCCGACAACTACTACGATGGTTGCTTCGGCATCATGCGCATGGAGGACGAGCCGATAGAGAACGTGCGCCTGCGCGTGTTCTATCCCGAGTACAACTACCTTGAGGAGGTGCCGCTGCACGAGAGCCAGCAGAAGGTGGGCCAGTCGGCCGACGGCCTCTACCGCGAGTATACGCTCCGTGTGCGTCCCACCCGCGATTTTCTGCAGGAACTGCTGTGGCACGGACGCAACCTGATGGTGTTGAAGCCGGAAAGTCTTCGGCAGAAGATGATAGCCATCCTGCAAGACATGACCAAGAGCTACGAGACGGGCGAGTGTACGAACGGGGAGTGAGCAAGCCCTTTCCCACTCATACTTCCCTCCTCGTGCTTCCTTCTCATTTAGGTCTTCCCCTTCAGGCTTCCTTCTCCAAGCCTCCCTTCTCCAGGTCTTTCCTCCTTCGGGCCTCCCTTCTCCAGGTCATCGACTATCGTCTATCCCATAGATGGTAGTCGATGACCTGGTTGTCTTCTTGGCGAGCCGCTTGGTGGTCGTCTGTCAGCTCCCTGCCTTCGGCTTCCTCTGCATCCTGGTGGCTGCGCACGAAGAGCGAGACTGCCACCATTGCGGCCAGGGCCATGACGAGCGCGGCGAGTTTTCATATTTTGTTCTTTGATCGTCTTTGCAGTGTGAAGGCTGGTGCTTTTGTTGATGTTCCAACGGGGCGTCCCCTTCTTTTCTGCCGTTATGAGCCTTTTCTATGCTTGCCGTGTCAGCATGGCGAGGAGGATGGACTGTGGCGCGTTGCTACACTCCTGCCGACTGTTGCAGGGTCTTAGCGCGAGCCGCCAACGGCAGTCCCTTCCCTTGTTGGTCGGCACGACTTTTAATCCGCTTGTCTTGTAGTCTATACTGGCACGTTGTGAGTATTAATAGACAGATGCAAAGTTATGAGTTTTTCTTGAAAAAACTGCGGGAATAACTGAAAAAGAATGCTCCGATTTTGTTTTTATTGCACTTTTTGCATCGCCGTACGCCCGTGGGTGTAATCTGAGCTTTACTCCCCCGCGAGAACCGCGTTTTTGCTGGTTGTCTGGTGGGTGCTCCAGGGTGGCGTGCGAGCGGTGATGTCGTTGTCTTGCAGTCTCGTGGCGTGTTCCGCTACCTTGCCGAAGGTTGCTGATGACCACACTTAGTGATAACTAAAGGTCGCGCTGGATTGTTTGTTTCCTCTGCGTGCTGTCCAATGGCTATTCGTAGTTGTCCACGGGCGTGGAGCCCATGTGCACGGTGAGCGTGCCGCCCTGGGCGAAGCGTTGGAAGGGGATGCGCGGAGTGGTCAGTCGCGTGCCGTCGAGGGAGAAGCGCTGCACGTACTCGTTGTGGCGGCTGTTGTCCACGGCCTGGATGACAAACTGGCCTCCGGGGTAGTAGCGCGGGTGCAACTGGATGGTCACGCGGTCGAAGATCGTGCTGCCTATGCCCAGTGAGGGCTGGAGGTCGTCGAGTCCCTTCACGTCGAAGAGGCCGATGGAGGAGACGGCGTACCAGGCCCCCAGCATTCCCTGGTCCTCGTCCTGTCCGTAGCCGTAGCCGTGGATGCCGTCCGTGCCATAGAACTCGTTGAGGATGGCACGCACCCAGTGTTGCGTCCTCGACGGGCGTCCCGACTCATTGAAGAGCCACGAGATGTGGAGCGAGGGCTCGTTGCCCTGGTTGTAGAGCGTGCGCAGTCCGGCAAAGGCCTCCACCTCCGTGCCTCCGCTGAAGATGCGTCGCTGCGAGAGCGTGAAGATACTGTCGAGGCGCGCGTTGAAGACCTCGGTCCCCACCTTGGCGATCATCGCCTGCGGGTCGTGGGGCACGTAGAAGGTGTATTGCCACGCGTTGCCCTCCTGGAATCCGCGCCACACCTCCAGCGGGTCGAAGTTTTCGACGAAGGTGCCGTCGTCGTAGCGCGGACGCACGAAGTTGCACGTCGAGTCGTAGAGGTTCTCCCAGCCGTGCGACAGGCCCATCAGTCGATCGTAGTCGGCCTCTTTGCCCAAGGCCCGGGCCAGCTGCGCCACGGCGTAGGCACTGTAGCTATACTCCATCGTGTGGGACGCCGAGAAGTTGTAGAGCCCTCCGTCCGCGGCATGAACGTGGGGCACGTAGCCCAGGCGCAGGAAGTCCTTGGTGTCGGCCTTGCCAGCTCCCCGCGGGCGGTCCTCCCATCCCAGTTCGTTCTTCAGGCAGGCCTCGTAGGCCAGCGGCAGGTCGAAGTCGCGTATGCCCGCCATATAGGCCGCCACGATCATGTTGCTCAGCTGATTAGTGCCCACGCCCGAGACGAAGCGGCTGCAGGCCAGTCCGTCGGCCAGCCAGCCACAGTCCTTGTAGACCTGCAGGTGGCTGCTGATATAGTCACTCATGTGGTCGGGATAGGCCATTGTCCAGAGCTGCGTCAGTCCCCACTGCGCGCCCCACATGGCGTCGGTGTTGTAGAGGTTGAAGGCCGGACGCCCCTCCTTCGTCGGCAGGTGGCCCACCGTGCCGTCGTGCTTCGGATAGTCGCCGGAGACGTCGCTGCAGACGCCGCGCCCCAGCAGTGCATGGTAGAGGCCCGTGTAGAACTTCACTTTGTCCTCCCTGCGGTCTGTCTCGACGCGGATGCGCCCCAGCATCTCTTCCCATTGGCGCGCCGACTCTTCCCTGGCCTCGTCGAAGGTCAGCGTCCGCGCCTCGGCCAGTCGGTTCTGCCGTGCGTTCTCCACGGAGGTGTAGGAGATGCCCACCTTCACCGTCACCTGCTCGCCCTCCTTCGTGGCGAAGGAGAGATAGGCTCCCGCGCCCTCGCCGCGCGCCTCTCTCACCTGCCGATGGATGGTGGCGTCGTGGAAGGTGCCCCAGCGCTTCGGTCGCTTGCTGGTCGAGGCCGAGAAATAGATAGGTACGGTCGCCCCAGGCTGGTAAGCCTTGACGTATTCGGGATAGGTGACGACGAAGCCCTCGATGGTGCCATCGTCGAGGATGCGCACCTCTGCGTCCTTGATTGCTCCGCTCTCTCCCATACGGTGGCCGATGTCAAAGATGAGGTGGCTCTCCTGCGATTTGGGGAATGTGTAGCGCTGCAAGGCGACGCGTTGCGTGGCTGTCATCTCGGCGCGGATGCCATAGTCCTGCAGCAGGACGCTGTAGTAGCCCGCCGTCGCTACCTCGTCGTCGTGGCTGAAGTGGGAGCGGTAGCCCTTTTGTATGCCCGCCTCCGTGGTGTCTCCGGGTACGGTGATGAGGCGCCCCGTGGTGGCCATGACGCTGATGCCGCCCACCTGGAACTCATGGGTGCAAGGAAAACTCTCGATCGATCGGTCGCGATAGTCGTAGCCCGTGGCCTGCCAGCCGTCCACGTTGCCGTAGTGGCCGTTGGTGGAGGGTCCGGGTTTGGCCATGCCGAAGGGCAGTGCGCCGGGCGCGAAGTGGAAGTAGCGACAGTGGGCCGTGCCGATGCGCGGCTCCACATATTGTCTCAGACCGTCTTGGCTCTGCGCCAGGACCGACGTGGAGAGAGCCCATAGCGCGGTGGCGAGCAGGGCGAGGAGGAAGATACGTTTCATCTATTTGGTGGTGTTGCTGGTTGGTGATGGTTGAAATTGACGTTGCAAAAGTAGCAAAAAAGGACTGATTGCGCAAATGATGCTAAAGAAAAAAGTAAGTAAGAGAGACGATAAAAGATGAGGAAAAATAGCATAGTAAACGTTTAAACGTGTTTTTGAAGAAAAAAGACCGCCCACAGCGTGTTGGTATGAAGAAAAATGACTAACTTTGCAAGAGAAGCCAGCCCTCATGGCACGCGCTTCCCAACGAACAATTATACCTGAACGTTATGCAGAAATACGCTGAATACATCAAGGAGATAGAAATCGACTCGCTCTGGAGCGGCAAGAAGCACGTCTGCTGGGAGTTGCACCGACAGGTCAACATCCTGAGCGGCATCAACGGTGTGGGAAAGAGTACCATCCTCAACAAGGTGGTGCGGAGCCTGGCCCGTGGCGGCGAGTTGCCGAGCCATCCCGTCAAGGGGGTCCGCCTGCGTGTGGCGCCTGAGGAAGCACGCTGGGTACGTTTCGACATCATCCGCTCTTTCGACCGCCCGCTGATGAGTACGGAGATAACGGACAAGATCGACGCCTCCCTCGTCACCGAACTCGACTGGCAGATCTACAAACTGCAGCGGAAGTATCTCGACTACCAGGTCAATATCGGCAACCGCATGATCCAGGCCCTGCAGAAGGCCACACCCGAGGCTGCCGAGGAGGCCCAGCGCATCAGCCAACCGAAGCGGAAGTTCCAGGATCTCATCGACGACCTCTTCTCCGAGACAGGCAAGAAGATCGTGCGCACGGAGAACGAAATTCGCTTCGAACAGATCGGCGAGACGCTCATGCCTTATCAACTCTCCAGCGGCGAGAAGCAAATGCTGGTCATCCTGCTTACCGTGCTCATCGAGGACGGACAAAACTACGTGCTCTTCATGGACGAGCCCGAGGTGAGTCTCCACGTCGAATGGCAGAAGCGGCTCATCGACCTGATACTCGAACTCAACCCCAATGTACAGATCATCCTCACCACCCATAGTCCCGCTGTCATCATGAACGGCTGGCTCGACAACGTG